>ERZ795045.3735-NODE-3735-length-12998-cov-26.535116_pt1 | contig 12998 bp, 10 predicted proteins | sample MGYA00375129_ERZ795045 | MGnify/ENA primary metagenome ERZ795045 (study PRJEB30174, sample SAMN05720166) | activated sludge metagenome | isolation source: anaerobic digester from wastewater treatment plant | place: Japan | collected 2015-05-15 ... | reverse complement strand
CATGACAGAGCAGCTCTTGAAGCTGCCTGTCAGAGATTAGGATTAACTATTCAGGAGGGTAGGCATAAACTGTATTCCTCTACCGAGGAAGGGATCGCCATCCACCTTCCTGAATGGAAGTATCCGATTGTTATTAAGAACGACGGATCAATTGCTTACGACAATTACAATGGTAATTGGGGAGCAATTGAGGAATTAAATAAGCTTCGTGCTTATTACGGTCTCGAAAAGGCTAAAATAGAGGCACGGAGGCGAGGGTACAGCGTGTATGAAACATACAACAACCGCACTCAAGAGCTTGAGTTGCGGATAAGAATAGGAGAATGAAAATGAAGGAGATAATCTTAAAATTTAGCCTCGAGACAGGCGAGGCTAAAATAGAGGCAAAAGGCTTCCATGGTAGCTCTTGCCAAGATGCTACTCGGTTTCTCAAGGACACACTCGGCCAGATGACGGATTTTCAGAAAAAAGCTGAGTGGTATGAAAAGAATATAGAAAGCATAGGTTGCCTCAACAGCAACCTGTGCGGATAAGGGGGGTGAATATGCCACTAAAAGTTATATTCAAAATAGGGAAAAAGCCAAGGGGGAATTGGAGAACCCCCTTGGAGTTTAATATCGCTTTCGAGGGGGAAGACTTAAAACTTCGTCCCCTGTTGTTTTTTGAAAAAGATTATAGTCTTCCAGACGAAATTTATCTTGGAAGGGATAGATACGACATGCATAAAAAAGATGGTGATTGTTGCAAAAAGATTACCGCTATTAGATACCGAATCGATAGATATATCGATGAACCTGTCAGGTGGCACATAGTAAATTCACTATCGTATGGAGAAGCAAGATTTTGCACCGGTTCTTGTGATAGTTGCCAAGCTTACCTGCCATGGAGACCTGGACTTCCAGACTATAGTGATTTTGAGGAAGTCTTCAGACAGGTCGCTCAAGACCTCGCCGAGGCGTGGAATCAAGCTGTTGCAGAGGCAATGACATCTGAAGAATTTGAAAGCGAACAGATAATTATCACTTCTAATAACTATCTATTAGCCGCATTAAAAAAAGAAGGACTCCCAACAAAATTTATACCTATTCGCAAGCTCAAAATTGAAGAGAGGTAAGAATGCCTATTACAATTGAATGGAAAATAGGCCCCAAAAAACGGGGCTATTGGAGAACACCCTTTGAATTTCATCAGAAATTTACTGGAGAAGAATTGAAATTGAGACCATTTCTCAATTTCTATCGCAACTATGAGTTACCAGAAAAAATATATTTAGGAAATAAAATTGAAATTGAAAAAAGAAATAGTAGTAGAGCATGTAAAGAAATTACATGCATCTACTTGGAGATTAAGACTCATATTGATGAGGAACTAACATTATCTACAAAAAGTTCCTTGTCAACAAATTTGTGTAGTTATAATTGTGATGATTGTCGAGCGTATTTACCCTGGCGGCCAGGGCTTCCAAATTATTCGGATTTTGAACAAGTCTTCAGACAAGTTGCTGAAGACCTCTGCGAGACTTGGAATCAAGCTGTTGCAGAGGCAATGACATCTGAAGAATTTGAAAACAATTTAGTAATTATTTCATCAGACAAAAATAATTTATTCGCTACAAAAAAGGAGGAGGAGGAAAAAGAAGGTATTATAAGGCCTTCTCGCAAACTAAAAATTTAGAGTAAATCACCCAACACGCTGGACGGGGTAACTGACAGAGGTGTGTTGGGATATAACTAGGATGCCGCGTCCTATCTGTCAGCGCTTTGGGTCTGTCGCCGAGAATACCTCAGCTCGGTTGCGGAAATAGACAGAACCCGAAATGGCTCGCTCAACACCGCAGGATTGTGCCAGACGCTGCCTGCGGGAGAGGTAAAATAGATTACAAAGGCCGACTATAACTTTAGTCGGCTCTCTTTATTTTTTGAAAATTCTTTTTATTTTCTCCTTCTTCATATAGAAATAATATAGTTAGAGGAAGTGAACTTTTTTTGTTCGCTTCCTCTAATAAAAAAAGAAGGAGGAGGAAAATATGAAAAAAGATAAAAGAATTCAAAAAATTATTGAATTAATTAATGATTGTGAAAAAGTATTATTAAAAATTGAACAAGAAATTTTAACAAAAAGAATTTTTGAAGATTCGGACAATGAAAATCTAATTAATGATTTAATTTGGAGATTTTTGTGGAATTTCACATTATTGTACTATTCAAAAGATTCATTAGATAAAAATATGCATTATGATATTATTCAAAAAATTCAAAAATTAGATAAGAATTTTAAAGAAAATTTTGAATTATTTGAGGGTGTTGATTTTGAGATTTGGAAGGAAATTACTGGTGATGATTCACATTGGATATTTACTACTCCGATTAAAAGGACCATTGATGAAAAATTAATGGATATTTTAAAAAGAGTATTTCAACGTATGAATTCTGAGAGAGAACATCTCTCTCCAGAGATTATTGCGAAATACGCATTTAACGAATTAGATTATAAAGAAAAAATTGAAGTTGAAAAACATATTAAAAATTGTAACGAATGTATTTCTGATATTATCAATATTAGATCAGCAGCAGAAATATCTGCTGAATCTAAAGTTATTACAGATTCATTATGGAAGAAAATTGAAAAAAGATTATTGCAGAAGACGGGTTAAAATCCATCTTTTTATTTTTTGAGCTGAAATTGTCAAAATATATTTTTTCACTTTGTATATAGAAATATTCAATTTAGTTTTATTTATTTTTAGCGGCGCGAGCTGTTCAATAACTTATACTTAAAGGAGGCATTGAGTGTTTACGAAATTAGATCCATACGAAAACATTAAATTTACAAAGAAGCATATTGAAATCAAAAACAAAGAAGGAGAAGCTATATTTGACGAAGACATTGAATTTCCAGATAATTTTGATGATTCACATGCAACAATCGTAGCAAGTAGATATCTCTGTAACAATGCAAAACGAAAAGAAACAAGTTTGAAAGATATGGTTGATAGAGTGTCTGATCAGATTACTGAGTGGGCTGAAAAGGGGGATTATTTTGACTCTAAAGAAGAACTTGCCGATTTCAATTTCAAACTAAAATACTATCAAATCAATGGATATTTTGCGTTCAATTCACCAGTTTATTTTAATGTTGGTTTAACGAACAAGCCACAAACAAGCGCATGTTTTATTTTAAGTATTGAAGACAATATGGAATCAATATTTGATCTTGCAAAAATTGAATCTCAAATTTTTAAACATGGAAGCGGCAGTGGTGTCAATATGAGTACTCTTCGAAGTTCTAAAGAAAGAGTAAGTAGAGGAGGCTTCGCTAGTGGACCTATTAGTTTTCTCAAAGCGCATGATACAGTTGCTGGAGTAATCAAATCTGGTGGAACATTACGAAGATCAGCTAAACTCGTATGTTTGGATGACTATCATCCAGACATCGAGGAATTTATTTGTTGTAAAGATAAAGAAGAAGATAAATTAAGAGCAATAGCTAACGCTGGAATTAAACCTGATACTGGTTATGACTTATCTGATGAAGTATTTTATCAGAACACAAATATCAGTGTCAGATTAAGTGATAGATTCATGACAGCAATTGAAAAAGACGATTACTGGGAATTAAAATATATCAACTCTCCTGGAATATATAAACAACTCAAAGCTAGACAGTTATTGTGGAAAATAGCAGAACATGCATGGAAAACTGGTGATCCAGGTGTACAGTTTTCAGACACTTTCAATAAGTGGAATACTGTTCTCAATGATGGAGAAATTAAGAGTACTAATCCTTGTGGTGAATTTGCTTTTATCAATAACTCCAGTTGTAATCTTGCGTCAATTAATTTACTAAAGTTTTTTCCCGATAAAGCTACATTTGATTATGAGACATTTGTTGATGTTGTTGAAACTATGATTATTGCTCAAGATGTTTTAATCGATAATTCTGGTTACCCGACTGAATTCATAAAAGAAAATTCAATAAATTACAGACCTTTAGGAGCTGGCTATACTAACTTAGGCGCAACATTAATGTATCTTGGATTACCATATAATAGTGAAGAAGGAAGAACTTTAGCCGCTTTACTAACTGCTTTTGAAACTGGAATTGCATATGCAACGAGTAATAAATTAGCAAATAAATTAGAAAGTTTCAAATATTTTGATAGAAATAGAAGCAGTTTTTATAGAGTATTAAATCAACACATTGAAGCAGTAAATAATTTATTAAAAACGAAAAATTCAATAATGACTAATATAGAATTACAAGTTAAAAATGTATGGGATAGAATAGCGGCAATGATTCAAAGTGGAGAGTCTTTCAGAAACAGTACTGTTACTCTTCTTGCTCCAACTGGAACTATATCCAGTCTTATGCAAGCTGCAACAACAGGTATTGAGCCAGAGTTTTCATTAGTTAGATATAAAACTTTATCAAACTCTGGCGGTTCTGTACTAAAGTTTGTAAATCCAGTTGTTGAATCAGCTCTAAAAAACTTAGACTATAGTGGAGATCAAATTATAAGTATTATTGAACATATTAAAGAATTTGGTTGTTTAGATAAATGTAAACATATAAAGAAGGAACATTTACCAATATTTGATACATCTATCGCTCCTAAAGGAAGCTCTAGAGTAATCGATTACATGGGGCATGTGAAGATGTGCGCCGCTGTACAACCATTTTTAAGTATGGCAATAAGCAAAACTATTAATATGCCAAATTTAGCTACTGTAGAAGATGTTTACAATTTATATTTGACCGCTTGGAAGATGGGATTGAAAGGGATAACTATTTATAGAGATGGTAGTAAATCATTTCAACCACTAACGGCCGAAACTACTAAAGAAACAGAAAAGAAAGTAGAAATTGAAACAGAAACTAAACTAAAACGGAAGAAACTTCCAGATGATAGACCAGCTCATAGACATAAATTTAGAGTTGGTAATGTTGAAGGATATCTAACTCCAGGTTTCTATAAAAATGGAGAACTTGGTGAGATCTTTATCGATTTGACTAAAGAAGGATCTACTTTGTCAGGATTTGCAGACGCTTTAGCAACAATTGTAAGTATCAGTTTACAATATGGTATTCCCTTAAAAGACTTTGTAAAAAAGATGATGTTCTTAAGATTTGAACCAGCAGGTTTTACTTCTAATCCAGAAATTAGAACATGTACAAGTATAGTTGATTATATATTTAGATATCTCGGGCTACACTATCTACCAGAACAGGAAAAACAAGAACTTGGATTAGTAACTAAAAAAGAATTATCAAATGATAATTATAATAAAATTACTAAAGAATTAGCTATTAAAGCAGATGATGCTGCACCAACATGTCCTGAATGTGGTAGCTTTATGAGATTACTTGGAACATGTTGGACTTGTGTTAATTGTGCATGGAATGAAGGATCTTGTGGATAACAACTTAAATATGGGTGGGACAAAAGATCTAGAGAAGTTTTATCTTCTCTAGATCTAATTTTTATTTCGAAAGGGGTATTAGAATCATGAGATCACCATGTTTATATTGTGAAAATCGCGATCAAGATAAAGATGAGTGCTCAAAGACATGTAAGGAGCTAGAAGAATATCGTCAGAAATTAGAATGTTGTCAAATACCTCATTGTTCAAGTATCTGTTGTTATGAAGAATGTGCTCAAGTATTAATGCAAAGTATACAACATTATCTTCAACAATCATACTCAGTTGTGTTAGATAACTTAGTAAAACTTGGATCAATATTTTATATGAATACAGAGGTAACAGAAAATGATATCAATCGCGAAATTATTTAGACCATCATCATATACTCTAGTGAAGAGCTTGCCGATGAATATCTCAAAATCAATAAAAAGAATTAAAAGACTACTAGTGAAAAAGAAGGAGAATAAAAATCTATGAGTGCTGCAAGAATTTCAGAACCCATGTTAGCTACTCCTGAAGATGTTTATAATCTTATTAAAGAAGAGGATAAATCTTTAGATTCAAAAGTTGTATTTATACATCCGAAAAAAACCGGCAATAGAGCTATGAATATGTCTTTAGGAAGAGTATGGTTTAATCTTATTTTACCAGAAGATTATGATTTAATTAACGAACCAGTAAATAAAGCTAGAATGAATGCAATTATTGTTGATTTGTATAAAAAATATGGTGTTGAAAAAGCGGCCGAAGCTATTTCACATATTCAGTCTGAAGCTTTCAAATTAGCAACAATTGCTCCCAACACTTTCGACATCAGAGTCTTTACACCTCCACGAGAGTGGTTAAAACTAAAAGCTGACTTCGAAAAAGTTGCAGATAAACTTGATCCAGTAGAGTTTAAGAAAGAAGCAGAGAAAATTACAAAAGAATTAATTAAATATATAACAGATAACGGATTTAAACTTGAAAATATTCTAGAATCTGGAGCTAAAGGAAATCCAATTGCTGATTGGAATAGCTTAATGGTTGCTAAAGGATATGTTATCGATATCGAAGGCAACTTATTAGGACCCATCGTAAACAGCATTAACGACGGCTATGGAAAAATAGACTACTACAACGCAGCAGCTGAAGCTAGAAGAAATTTCTTCTTCAGATCAAGTTTGACGGCTAATCCAGGATATTTAACAACAAAAGTTGTTATGGCTAACGCTGGTTTATCTATCGATAAATCTGAAAAAGACTGTGGAACAAAAACATATTTCGAAATAGTTGTTACTCCAGAAATATCTAATCTGATTCAGTACAGATACTATTCAGAATCTGGAAAACTGAAACGTATCGAAGGTGAAGATGTTATTGGAAAAACAATCAAACTCAGAAGTCCATTATACTGTAAATCAGAAAAAGGAATATGTCCAACCTGTTACGGCGATCTGTGGAAAATTGTGAATACTGAAAATATCGGAGTATTAGCTGGTGGAGCTGTCAACGTTGTTGGAGTTAATGCTCTTATGAAGATGAGACATAAAGCATCTTCAGTATCAACTAAAGAAGTTGACTTTCCAGAAATGATAAAGAAATCTGGAGTCGATATAAAATCTCTAGAAAGGTTTTTTAAAATCAATAAAAATACAATTGAAGCTAGAGAACCATGCACAGTTGTGATAGATCAACATGAGTATGATGATACAATACTAATTGATTGTGGTGATAAATATCAAATTCCAGGTATTATAACAGTTCAATTTGGTGAAGGTGAAGAGATCACTAATGTAACTTTGCCGATACCAATCGTTGTTGATCTATTAAAACCAAATGAATATGAAACTGATGGATATTTAATTACATTAAAGTATGAGCCCGGTGAGACTATTCTGAAACAAGATTTTTACAATGATGATTACGATGAAAGAGTTGTTATGAGACTATTTGAAGCTGGAGCTAAATATATCACAAATCCAGAAATATTAGTAAACTTTATGAGAGACAGATTGCCAGGTATAGATCTAGTTCACTTAGAAACAATTGTAAGTAACATGTTTAGAGATGCTGATGATAATTCGAAACCGGCAAGACTCACAAATTATAAAAACTTTGTAATCATCGGCCAGAAGCGCTTGCCGTTCATAACATCATGGCTAAATGCTTTAGCTTTCGAAAACATCAACAAAGCTATCAAAACAGGTCTCTTAGAAGGAAAAGATGCTAAATTAGATCCTATTGAGAGGATTGTCAGTGAAAAATTTAGACAAGAGTAGGAGGGCTTCTATATTAATCATGAACCCGAAAGAAAAAGGCAATCGCGAAGAGCGAAAGCAAGCTAAACAATTATCATTATGGATGTTCAACGATCCTGATGTATTAAAACGACATTCGACATCTGGCGCAGACAAATCTGTCTACGTTGGAGATATTGTTCCGATTAAACAATTAAGCTTATTCAATTGGAAGAAATTTAAATTTATGATTGAAGTGAAGTCTGGTTATAGATCTCATATTCCAAATTTCTGGAGCTACGAAAAAGTTGCCGATTGGTATCGTAAAGCTAGAATTGAATCTAGAGATACTGATCAAAATATACTATTTTTAATATGTCAATTTAAGAATAAACAAGCTTTACTAATTACTAATCAATGTTTAGAAAAAATAATGTTCAATGTTTGTATTCCAGTAAATATGAAGAATGGAGAAGTCGAATACGCATTTGTCTACACGTTAAATGATGTTCTAAAATGGAATTTTCAAGATCTATTTGAAAATATCGACTATAAAGGAGCTTGAATAAGATTATGAATTATGAATCAATACATCCAAATTATATTATCAAACAGAAACTTTATGTGAATAAAAATACAGCATTTATAGTGCTGCCTGATACTAATCTAAAAATATATAATGAAATTTATAATACAAATTTCTTGTTATCTAATTGTATTGGATTAGTGTGTCCAAATAAAATTTTTACAATAGGTAAAAAGAAGTTTAACGGCAAAGCTCACTATCTTGAAGTCAAGAAATATCTGACTGCAACTTTAGATGAACGTGTTAAGAAGAAAATAAAAGTTTTAGCAAATTTAGTTATTAAATCTGAAGAGTTAAATTCTCATAAAAACAGCAAGTTCTTCTTCTATGATGCGAGTATGTGGTCTCAGGCTTTCGCATACTTACTCGAACACTTTTCTGAAAGAGGTGCAACTAAGCTACTATTCAACGAAATGCAAGAGCTATTTCAGAAAATTAAGAAAATGTACCCAACTTTTGACGTTGACGTATTATTTCTAATTAAAGATCAAAAAGGCAATTTTTATAATATTTTTCAAAATTTAAGAATACTAATAAAGGCTGAAGATCTCAAACAACTCAAATTCTTTGATAATTATGCTCTAATATCAGATTGTCAAGAAGTGATATTTCCAATTCTGAATCGTGAGAAGTCTGAAACACATATTATTATTCCAAATCTTCAGAAAATGGAAAAGTTTATAGAGATAGATCAAATGTCTCAACAGATCTCTAACACAACTGCTATTGCACCTTCTGAAGAAAATAAAGAAATTGTTAAATCTGAAGAAGAGAAGACTCAACCTGAGACTGAAAAAGAAGCTTCGGCCGCTGATACAATTATTAACAAACCCAAACCATCATTATTTACAAATTTAGTACAAGATCTAATGACTGTAAAACTAAAAGCTGATAGTGACAAAACATCTGATAAATTCAAAATAACAGTTAATCAAGCCGAACTTTCTAGAGTATTAAGATCATATAGAATTGATGATCCAGATATTATAGCTAATGTTAAATCGGCACTTGACACATATATACGCGTAAATAAACAGAAACCGACAAGAGACGAAGCAGAGCATATTGTTCTTAAAGCAATCTACTATTCGTTATATGGAACAGATGAAGTACCTGAAGAAATTCTGGAAAAGCCAAATATATTATTCAAGAAATTAAAAGAAATAGATACTTATAAAGTGCCATTGGATATTCCAGATTATCCATCAGCACCTATTAATCCTAAAAATTTGATTGATTTAAAGTATACAACCGGCCAACATCGGCAAAAATTCGAGTTTGAGACAGCTATTCATGAGAATATTAAGAAACTATTTGGTTCACTAGAATCAGTAAGTAATCAGTATCCGATCAAGGTTAAAAAGATAGACTACGAAATTAAGGACAATAACTCTGACAGATATATTAATTACAAAGTGACTCTTCAGAATATATCTGGCGGAAAGAAAGAACCTTACGTAGTTGAGCTTAAAGTTCCAGCACCTGTGAATGATAAATACTTTAAGATTCATGGAAATCACTATATTATGAGCTCTCAACAATTCTTAAGACCTATTACGAAGACTGATAAGAATGAAGTTCGTATGATCTCTAACTACGGAATTGTGCGTGTTGGTTTGGCTAATGTTAAATTCAACCCAAGTGATATCGAGAGCATATGTGAATATATGCGTATCAGATATCCGAAACTTATTAAGAATTTAACTGAAGATCAATGTGAGTTTTCTGATGGAAGTACAATTTATTTTTCTGGCGAAGATGTCTACAAATCAGAAACAGATTATGTTGTAGTAGATGATGATACAAACAAGTTATATAATAAGAAGACAAAACAAGATATTAACCAAAAGAGATTCGAATATATATACAATATAATTCTAAATAAAATAGAAACGGTAAATCCAGAAGATACACTAACTAAGACTAAGAAAGCAAAACCATATATCTGGATCTATTTAGGCGCTATCAAAATACCACTTATCGTATATATGTGGGGTCAAAAAGGACTGCTAAGTGCTCTTAATAGTTTCAGTATAAACTATGAAATAAAAGATCAGGCCGATAATACAAAAATATCAATACCAATTAAAGATAATAAATTCTTAGTAATTACACCTGATCCAAACAATATTAAACAACAATTTATAATCAACGGCTTATCAGGTATTAAATTCAAAGAACCAATACAAGATCTTGATAATCCAGAAGAGATCTATCAATGGATTGTAGACAACTGTGGAACAAGATCTCTCGATCTTATTGCTAACTTAACAGCAAACTTTGTAGATCCTGTAACTAAGGAACTCTTAGAGTTTGAAAATCAGCCAACCAATTTAGTATCATTAGCCTCGACAACGGCCGTTGATCAATTATTAAACAAAAAAATAGATTCATTATCAGATCTTAAGATATATCGTGCAAGACTTAGTGAAGTTATTTTAAATAGCGTATATAAACAGATCAGAATGGCACAAAACACTTACAGAATGTCAGTATTAACAGGAGATGATAATGCAGCTGTGTTCTTAAATCCAGATTATGTTATAATGAATCTTCTTACAGAAGCTGGAGTGTTACAGAATGCAGAACCAGTATCACCTGTAAATGAAATAATGTTATCTTCAAGAGTTATTAAAACAGGTAAAGGTGGTATTCCTAGTAGAAGAAGTTCTAAAAAAGAGCATAGAAATATTCATCCAAGTCAATATGGAATAATCGGCGCATGCTCAACTCCAGAGTATATTGATGTTGGACTTACAGTGCATCATACTCTAACACCAGTTATAGTGAACAAATATGGTTCTTATGGAGTTAAAGATATTTCTAATTTATCAGGTTGGCAAGTGTTAGCTTTAGATGAAGCTATGACTCCATTTCAGAATCAAGTAGACAGTGATAGATTATTTTTAGCAAGAACACATGCAAATCAAGTTATTCCAATAGATAATAGAGAACCGCCAATTGTAGCTTCTGGAGCTGAGATGATTGTTCCACAAATTGCCTCTCCAAGATTTGTTCAAAAAGCGGCAAGAGACGGAGTTGTTACAGAAGTAGTTCCTAATAAAACGATGACTGTAAAATATACAAACGGTGAAACTCAAGTATTTGATATAATTCCGCGTCTGAGTAGAACAAAAAGAGGTTCGTATATTATGCTCGATATGCAGACCTTGCCGGTTGGAACAAAAATTAAAGCAAATCAACCAATCGCTTTTACTAAAAACTTTGATAGCAACGGAGTATACTGCGCAGGAAAGAATGTATTCACAGCTGTAATGAACTACTTAGGATTTAACCACGAAGACTCTTATGTAATTTCTAAAGAGTTAGCTGAAAATACAACATCTTCTGTTGTTGAAGAAGTATCAATCATAGTACCTCCAAACACTTCTATTGTAAACATGATCAAAGAAAATCACACAAATGTAGAAATAGGTGATACATTAGTTGAATTCACTTATGAAAACAGTGTGCAAGACTATATTGACTCAGTAGAAAGTGGAATGGATGTAAACGAAGTAGAAGAAGACAGTAATGTGAAAGAGGATATGTATTCTGCCGGTGATAATACAATTAAAAGAGTGTCAACATTAAATGGTGAAATTGTTGATATTAAAGTATATATAAATAATAAATCAACGGCAGATAGGTCATTATTGAACTTTCATAAGAAATTAACAAATGAACAACAAGAAGTTATTGATAAGCTCCAGAAAACTATAAAAGATCCAGATCAGAAACTAAAAGCTATCGATAATATGGATCTTTCATTTATGACTGTAGGTGGACACAAGTATAAAGGAGCTAATTTCCAAGGTGTCAGAATTGTATACTACATAAAACATCCAAAACCTCTAAGAGAAGGTGACAAAATAAGTAACAGATATGGAGCTAAAGGAGTTATCAGTAAAATTCTAGATCCAGCTCCTAAAGGAGAAATAACACCTAGAATTGATGTATTCATTAGTCCTATTTCGATTCTTGGTAGGAAAAATATAGCTATGCTTAAAGAGCTATACTTGGGTAAAGTTTTCTATTATGCGAATCTCAAGTTAAAAGAGCTGGCCGCTGATCCAAAAATAACAAATGATAAATTAACAAAATTTATCACAGATTTATACAACATTACAGGTCCAGAGAAAGTAGCTAAAGATGTCGCGAAAAGATTAGAAACTTACTCTCCTACACAATTAAGAAACGATATTAAAAATGATAAATTTAAACTATTTATTATAGTTGAGCCGTTTGAAGATGTACCATTTGAAAATGTTAAAACAGCGGCAGAATTTTTAGACATTCCTCTGGAAGAGAAAGTATATATTCCAGAATTAGATCAGTGGACTGAGACACCTGTTCCAGTTGGCGTTTCATACTACCTCTTCCTCGAACACTTCTCTGACGTGTACGCTAATGTGAGAGGAACTGGTAAGTTCGTAGGTTTGACTCGACAGCCGACTAAGAGAAAATCACAAGGTGGTGGACAGAGTATAGCTAGGTTAGACGTTTATGCTTTCCTAACTTATGATGCAAATAATATACTCTCTGAGCTTCTCGGTCCTCGTAGTGACGAACACGAATCTAAGCGCAAATTGTATAATACTATTATTGAAACAGGTGAGTTACCGTCGATAGAGATTACGAAAACTGGTGGTACTCAAGATGTATTTAATTTATATGTTACAGCGCTAGGTTTAGAGATAGTGTAAATTAGTGTAAGTTAGAGCTTCCTCCTTTTTTAATATTCAAGAGATTCATATAGAAATAAATAGA
>ERZ795045.3734-NODE-3734-length-12999-cov-4.276885_pt1 | contig 12999 bp, 11 predicted proteins | sample MGYA00375129_ERZ795045 | MGnify/ENA primary metagenome ERZ795045 (study PRJEB30174, sample SAMN05720166) | activated sludge metagenome | isolation source: anaerobic digester from wastewater treatment plant | place: Japan | collected 2015-05-15 ... | reverse complement strand
CCCGCGCATTCGCACGGGGCGACATCAGAAACCGCGCCCCGACTCCGCCCGCATCGCGGTTTCAATCCGCGCCCCGCGCATTCGCACGGGGCGACACCCGCGAGAAGTCTTTCGGGTGGCAATCGTTCAGTTTCAATCCGCGCCCCGCGCATTCGCACGGGGCGACAAGCCATGCAAATTGCGCTTCACACGACGCAGAAAGTTTCAATCCGCGCCCCGCGCATTCGCACGGGGCGACTTAGCGCGCACGAGCGGCCCTGACGCGCCGCACCGTGTTTCAATCCGCGCCCCGCGCATTCGCACGGGGCGACATGACCTTGTTGTCAGGCTTTGCCTCGATGTAGTCGTTTCAATCCGCGCCCCGCGCATTCGCACGGGGCGACGAAAGCCGAACAGGAAAGAACAAAAGCAGGCATGTTTCAATCCGCGCCCCGCGCATTCGCACGGGGCGACCTGTATGTCTTGCGGGAAGCAAAGCACCACCCTCGTTTCAATCCGCGCCCCGCGCATTCGCACGGGGCGACCACCATATGCTTCTTGAAGCATAGGACGCTGAAGTGTTTCAATCCGCGCCCCGCGCATTCGCACGGGGCGACAACATAAGTGTATTATATGCTTCATCATCACAATGGTTTCAATCCGCGCCCCGCGCATTCGCACGGGGCGACTCCGCTTTCCACAGCGTCCATGCGTCGTATTTGTTTCAATCCGCGCCCCGCGCATTCGCACGGGGCGACCGTGCCACCATTCCTGTTTGATTGTCCATTTGTCGTTTCAATCCGCGCCCCGCGCATTCGCACGGGGCGACATGATGTGGATGCACCGCGCGACATGCGTTCCTGCCGTTTCAATCCGCGCCCCGCGCATTCGCACGGGGCGACCACGCCGTGATACAAGCCCAGTACTTGGTGCCGGTTTCAATCCGCGCCCCGCGCATTCGCACGGGGCGACGATTTGTGTGACTTATTAGATGTTCTATTCAGTAGCGTTTCAATCCGCGCCCCGCGCATTCGCACGGGGCGACGCCTTTTCAGGCTGATCGCACAATGGAATCGTGGTTGGTTTCAATCCGCGCCCCGCGCATTCGCACGGGGCGACGCCGCACACGCAACACAGGATTACCAGACCGTCGCGTTTCAATCCGCGCCCCGCGCATTCGCACGGGGCGACAAAGGCTGTCGCATTCTGGAACGAACACATCACAACGTTTCAATCCGCGCCCCGCGCATTCGCACGGGGCGACCCGCTGGTGTCAGACCTGAGTGGTTCTATAACACGCGTTTCAATCCGCGCCCCGCGCATTCGCACGGGGCGACCTCGGCGAGCTTATCCCAGTCAGGAGTGACAGTTGGTTTCAATCCGCGCCCCGCGCATTCGCACGGGGCGACAGCAAGAACCTTTTGGTCAACGTCAGGCGCGTTTCTGTTTCAATCCGCGCCCCGCGCATTCGCACGGGGCGACTCCTTGCCAGTGTTGTTCATTGTCCACCTGTCTGTTTGTTTCAATCCGCGCCCCGCGCATTCGCACGGGGCGACGTCGTACTTTCCTTTCAAGAGTTTCAGTGTATCAGTTTCAATCCGCGCCCCGCGCATTCGCACGGGGCGACGCTCACGCCGTGCCAAATAGACTCCGCATGAGCGGTTTCAATCCGCGCCCCGCGCATTCGCACGGGGCGACAAGCAGATCGCCGAGGTCCGGAAACAACTTGAGGCGTTTCAATCCGCGCCCCGCGCATTCGCACGGGGCGACGAGCCAGCGCTGCCAGACTGGCCCGACTGACCAGGTTTCAATCCGCGCCCCGCGCATTCGCACGGGGCGACATGTCAGGTCGCGGATCAACAGCCTCTGCGTCAAGTTTCAATCCGCGCCCCGCGCATTCGCACGGGGCGACGGGACGCGAGCGGTTGGATGTGCGCGAGCTGCAAGAGTTTCAATCCGCGCCCCGCGCATTCGCACGGGGCGACAAACGTGATGGTCAACTCATGCTGGTGATTGTAGTGTTTCAATCCGCGCCCCGCGCATTCGCACGGGGCGACGCTTGAATTGTTCAAGCAGCGACTCGACTCGCTTGTTTCAATCCGCGCCCCGCGCATTCGCACGGGGCGACCCGCACGAGTTTGTTACCTCCACAAAGGATATCGTGTTTCAATCCGCGCCCCGCGCATTCGCACGGGGCGACCAGCAGGGCATTGCCTTCCTCGCATACGCGAGGATGTTTCAATCCGCGCCCCGCGCATTCGCACGGGGCGACCCCACCAACCGGCTACCTTCGCATCGTAAAAGTCGTTTCAATCCGCGCCCCGCGCATTCGCACGGGGCGACTCATGCAAAAGTGTTGGTTCCTTGACGTTACTTGAGTTTCAATCCGCGCCCCGCGCATTCGCACGGGGCGACGATGGTTGGACAAGGTTGAAGAGGGTGAACGTCGTTTCAATCCGCGCCCCGCGCATTCGCACGGGGCGACGTTAGCCGATACATATCCGATGTCCGGAGCACGGTTTCAATCCGCGCCCCGCGCATTCGCACGGGGCGACGCGATAACGAGGTCAAACTGATCGCGAGGAATGCCGTTTCAATCCGCGCCCCGCGCATTCGCACGGGGCGACTGGTGAACATGCTCCAGCCCAGCCCGCCTGCCGCCGTTTCAATCCGCGCCCCGCGCATTCGCACGGGGCGACCGTCTATGCCTGACCCGACGAGGAACCGCATCGTGTTTCAATCCGCGCCCCGCGCATTCGCACGGGGCGACTCAGGCCAATGTTTACGTAGTACCTGCCTGCAAAAGTTTCAATCCGCGCCCCGCGCATTCGCACGGGGCGACGGGGCAAATCTATCGTACATGATGGTGGTCAACAATGTTTCAATCCGCGCCCCGCGCATTCGCACGGGGCGACAAAGTCCTCGTGGTCCGGATGCCCGAGATAAACTGTTTCAATCCGCGCCCCGCGCATTCGCACGGGGCGACACAGATCACGCAACTTTCTCGCTTGGACACGGTTGGTTTCAATCCGCGCCCCGCGCATTCGCACGGGGCGACCGCGTCGAACTGTGTCCAACAGCGATTCAAGCTTGTTTCAATCCGCGCCCCGCGCATTCGCACGGGGCGACTGCGGCCCGGATTTCGCCTTGGGCCGCAAACATTTGTTACCGCTTTTTCGCGAACCTGGCAATCGTTCCCAAGCGAGTTCATTTTGCGATGTCAAAGAGCGGCAAGGGAACAGCGCCAGGTGCGGCAGTTTTTGGTTCCGCGAAACCCCGAGGGGTTGGCCGGGACTTGTGGTTCGCGGAAATGCGGTCACAAGATGAGGGGTTCGGTTACGTCCAGTGGTTTGTCCACGCCATGATGTTCTATGCGCTGGACTGCTTTTTCATCGAGGTAGTAGAACCTGAGCGAATCCTCATCGGGTTTCATTTCGCGGAGCAATCGGTCGCGCAGCAATGCCCATTCGGTCTGGCCCACCTGGCATTCAAAAACACTTTTTTGGACGCGCACGCCGTAATCGGCGCAGGCCCGGGCCACGCGACGGAGCCGGCGCTGACCGGCCTTGTCAACGGTGGACACGTCGTAAGTGATCAGAATCAGCATAAGCCTATTTCGGGACGAAAGGCAGATAATCGGTCAAGTCACCGCGCAAGTACCGCGCCAGAACGCGCGCCTGCACAAACGGCAACTGCCCGATGCGGAACTCCTGTTCGAGGAGCGGATGGCCGAGTTTTTCCTGCTTGCGTTGCTGATATGCGGTGATGACCGTCTTGCGTCCGGCATCGGTGAATTCGACGGCGCCGCCTTCGCGCACGAGGAAATGCTCCGGGCCGATTTGTCGGCGGTTGACCAGGGTGAGGGCCAGGCGATCGGCCAGCCACGGTCGGAACTCCTCCATCAAATCGAGAGCAAGGGCGGGCCGGTTTGGGCGTTGTGCGTGGAGGAAACCGACGAACGGGTCCAGCCCGATGCTGGTGAGCGCGGCTATGCAATCGTGCCGCACGAGGGCGTAGAGAAAACTGAGCAAGCAATTGATGCGGTCGCGAGGCGGTCGGCGTGTGCGGCTGACGAATGCGAAGCTGTCGCGCTGTTGTTTGAGCATCAGGGTGAAGACGCCGAAGTAGGTGGCCGAGCCCATGCCTTCGGCGCCGCGCAGGGCGTCGAGAGCTCCGGCTTGCCGGAGATCGTCCGAGGTCCAGCGGGCGAGTTCCTGGAGCTGCCGAGCCAGGGCGTCGGTGGCAATGGTCAATTGGGCGCGCTCGTCGGCGGACTCTGTTTCGCGGGCGGCGCGGAGGAGGGAGTTGCGGCTGTTTTGGAGTTTGCCGGCGATGATTTGCCTGGCCACGGCAGCGGCCCGGACAGGATCGTCAGCGGCGCGGAATTGGGCGCGTCGGAGGGCAACACTGGTGTCGGCCACGCCGGTGAGTCTGGCCTGGAGGTAGCCGTGTTCGGTGAGAAAGTTCACAGCGACGCCGTGTTCCCAGCAGAGATCGAGCGCGGGCGGGCTGACGGTGATCTGGCCGAAGGCGCAAACCGACTCGAGATTGTGTATGGGCAACGAGAGTTTGCGCCAGTCCACGGCGCGGTCGCGGGTTCGCTCCTCGGATGGAAGGTCCGGGGGGTAAACCGGGACCTCGATCTGCAGCGTGAGATGATCACGCGCGACATAAGTGCCGGGCGTTGTCAGGTAGAGTGTGTTTTGAGCTATGTCCACGGTTGGGCGCGATTTGAAATCTCAGATTTCATACAGCCGTTTTGCAAGTCTGGAGGTTGCTTCGTCATTTTCTGTGGCTTTCGGCATGCATATCTCGAACAGTGAGCATTCCTCGCAGGCAGGCCGGTAGAGGGCTTTTGGGAGCTGGGGAATTGAACCCGGGGCTTGAGATTGGCCCAACAAAACGTGAAGGTCGGCAATGGCCTGCTCGGTCATGGCGCGCAAATCGGGCGCAAACTCGACTTCACGCCGCCGTTTACTTTCGGCGTGGAAAATTGCGCCCCGTTCGACCGCGATTCCGAACATTTCCTCGAGACACAGCGCTTGGGCGCAAAGCTGGGCGTCGTCGTTGGAAAACCGGCGGCGTTTGCCTTTCTTGTATTCGACCGGCTTGAGGGATTTCAGATTTGAGATTGCCGATGCCGAATTCGGGGCCGAATGGAATTCGGCTTCGACGATGTCGCACTTGCCGGAAAGCCCGAGGCGATCGGACCAAATCGGCAAGGCCCGCCACACGAGCACGCCTTTGGCGACCTCGTACCCTGCAAAATCGGCGTGTTCATGAATCAGCTCACCGAGGACGGTGTGTTCGTTTGCTTCGCGCCAACCCTCGATCAGCTTGAGCGCCGCCCGGCGCCGACAATACAGGAAGTCGTTGAGCAGCGAGAGCTGGAGCGGTTCCGGACGGTTCTCGGTTGCCGATATTGGATTTGCCGTTGGCTTCACAAGATCATGCCTCTCACTTCGTGGCGGTCCCGAGTTCGACCGGACTCTCTCTCTATTCTCCAACAGCGTCCATGACCTGCTTGATTATCTTGGGGTGGAGTGTTTTGCCAGAATGAAATGGAAGGACGAGCCGTTCCTGACCACGCCGATAGATTCGGTGGCTCCCTTTGGAGCGGACGTGGACGAACCCGGCGCCCAGCAAGAGCTGCTCGGCTTCCGGGGCGGTCAGCCGGGGCCGTTTAGGCATGGCTCAATTCCAACGAGGTGGAAAGGATGGTTTTTGGCGCCGCAGCCAGCGATTCCAGTTCATCGGGCGAGAGTGTTTCGAGGTAGAGCTCGGCCGCCTCCCGGAGGTTTGCCAAGGCTTCTTCAACCGTGTCGCCCTGGGTTTGGCACCCCTTCAATTCCGGGCAATAGGCGTAATAGCCATCCTTGTCCCCCTCAATGATTGCGGTGAACTTGAACGTTTTCATCCTGAGGCATTGTACCTACTCCAGATCAAAGGTCAAAGAGCATATCAGCGACATCACTCCATTTTGTACGCGTAGCCGGACGACAGCTCATTGTGTTGAGTCTTCGACGCCACAACGCGTTCTCGACAGTGCTCGTCACATTCAGTGTGTTCGTTTGCCTCGCTCCAACCCTCGATCAGCTTGAGGGCCGCCCCGGTGCCGACATTACAAGCACTCTGTGAGCAGGCTCAACGACAACTGCGCGTGGGGCTCCGAATATGCGGTCGGGAGTTATCGCCCAGCTTCACGGCCCCATCGTTAGCGATTTGCAATTGTGGAGTTTGAAATCTGCGGTGTTCAATCGGCATCACGCCGTCTTTGTCGGTCAAGGCTTCGGCAGAATTTCCCAGACGATGCGCCGGGCTTTGATGACAGCCACGCCTTGGCTGTTCTTGCCGGGTTTGACGTCGCCGCTCTCAGTAACGTGCAGGTCACCTTCAGGCGCTTCGCCTGCGTAGTCGTTCAAACTCCGCGGGAATTCGCTACCGGAGGACTTGAATTTCCCTTCCAGCTCCGGTTTGCCTAACGCGTCTGCCTGCTCTTTCGAGTATTTGATCCCTTCGACTTGGACGAGGTTGAAGAGTTTGTGCGCGGGAGCGTTTCCGAGTGCGGACTGGTGCTGGAAGTCCACCAGACCGACCAGCCGCAGATGCCTGCCGGCGGCGTGGTCGTCCTCAAACATGTGGCGGAGAGCGAACAGGAAATTGTCGAGGTCGTAGTAGGTGAAGCCGGTCTTGGCGGCGAACGCGGGTGAGAAGTGGATGTGGCAGCGGTAAAGGCCGTAATCTATGCCGTATTTGCGGCCCATCGTGCGGTTGTCGCCTGATTCGGATTTCTCTAGCTGCTGTTTTTCCTTCAGGCTGGCCACAGCGCAACGCGTGATCGTCGCATCGAGCGGCAGCACCTTGTCCAGGCTCTCGGAGAAGGTGAACTGGATCGGGCCGCGAATCTGGCCGTAAAAGCTGCCTTTGAGCGGGCCTTCTGTGGAGATCACGCCGCCAAAGGCGCGAAGATCAAAGAACCGAGCACAGAGCGCATCCCGATATGCCCGCGCGATGAACTCGCTTTCGGCCGCCTTGCCTTTAGCTGGACGTTTCCAGCTACCTTTCTTCGGGTCACTGTAGCCGTTGAAGATCGCCTCCGCCTCATTGGCAACATCGTCCCCTTCCATCGTTTCTTGGAGGATGGCGTTTTCCCGAATAAAGATTTCGCAGCCTGACCTGTCGTCTCCGCTGCCCCACTGACGCGCCTCCGCTCCATGGGGAGAGTAAAGGGTGAAAAAATTCCTAATCTTGCGTTTAAGACATACGTCGGTGACGAGGCCTTTGAGGGAGTCGGGCTGGACGCGCGGCATGTTGCCGGTGTCAGGGTCGCCGTTGGGGTTGGACTTAGCGCAGTCGAACAGCGTCACGAATTCATGCCGCTCGCCCACGACGTCGCCGGGTTTCTTGCCGCTGGGCAGTTCGATCAGGTTGTGCTGGAGTTTTTCTGGTGTGTTCATAGTCATCGACTGTTTTGGGGTTCAGGGGTTTTGAGTTTCGGGTTGGGTCGGCTTGTAGTTTGGCCAGCGACGGGCACGCTCGTAGTAAAAGCCCAAGGCAAACCGGCCTTGGTCTTCGAGCGAAAGGGTCCTGGGAAACTCACCGCCCGAAGCTTCCTTCAACCTAGCGACGATCGAAGCGAGCGCCTCAAAATCTTCAGGCACATCGTCGTCGCGCCGATCTTTGGGCACGCCAAATTCCAGCTTTCGTGCGAGTCCGGCATCCATCTTCTGTAGATGGTAGCGGGCAAGCTGACAGAGGCGTGGGAAGACAAGCGCTGGTGTGGCCGAAGCGGCGCCGTAGAGGCGGTTGGCTGGTGACGACGCGCTCTTGCCGTCGTGGGCGGCGTCGTGGATTCTGTCGAGTAGAGCGAGCAATCGCCCGCACAGGATGGCGGTTTCTTTGGTGTTCATAACGTATTCAGGCCAGTTGAGGATTTCGTTGTTTCGGCTTTTGAGCACGAAGTAGAGTTGAACAAGCGCGGTCCTCGCGGCGAGGCGCGCGTCGAAGTCCGTTTGGGTCTTGGCATCGAAGCCTTTCGCCAGTTCGACGCGCTGGCGTTCGATGGTGGCAACCAACAGGTCAAACGGCAGCGGCGTGCCACGCCACGCGGCTTCAAAGAGGGCGTTGTAGGTGGCCGATGGGGGTTTAGTTTTCTTGCTCTTGGAAATCGTTGCCCAAGCCAGGTCGCCCAGGGCGGGGCGATATTCTTCCTTGTCGGCCAGAGTGATAGCTTGGAAGTAACGGCGAACGTGGCGGTCGGCATTGCCCAGCGTATCGGTGTACCAGGAGCGGACGGAGAAACGTCCCGTGCCTTTGAGGAGGATGGCGACATGGAAGTCGGCCGTTTCGATTTCCGGCGGACGCGTTCCCCAGATGCCGTTGAGGTAGTCCTGCACGGCCAACGGGTCGGATTGATCGAGCAGCTGCATGAAGTCGGTGGCAATGGATGCAGCGTTCTGCTTGGGTTTAACCCAGAACACGGCTGTTTCGTCGCCCAGGGACATTGAGGAATGTGGATCGTCAAGCAACGCATTCAAGGCTGCCGCTACCCGCTCGGCGGTCTCCAGTCGGAACGTTGCGGTCTGGTTGCCCAGGCCAAAACTGACAAAGGGAGCACAGTTGAACGACGCAAACGGGACGCCGCCGAAAACGCTGGGGAAGTATTCCGTGATCGGACCATCACCCGGCTGGTAAGCATCACGACCGGTTGAGAGACGCTTTACGACCTCGGTTCGTTGGTCGCGCACCTGCCGCTCCCACCACACTTTCAGTTCGGGGTCTGATACGGCGACCCCCCCGTTGACGCGAAATGAAATGTATTCGCTGCCTTTCTCAAACGACTCCAACAGCCGCTCCCGTTCCTCACCCTCAGCAGGTAACCGCAGATTTGAGAACAGCAACTTGTCCGGTGAGCGTATGTAGTTGGCAATCGCCCGGATTGTCTCGTTGTTTGGATTTTCCCGCTCGGCGCGAAAGACCAGCCGACGCCACAGGCGCAGTTTGTAAAGGCGCTGCCGGTCGGGATGTTTGCGACCGCGCTCGCGAATGGCTTGACGGACGTCACGAAAGCGATAGATGGCTTTGCCCGAAACCCCCGCTGGGAAAATCTCGTTGGCCGGTCCGCAAAGAAAATCCGGCAACCAGTTGCTGTCGTTGGTGCAGACGGACTGAATCTTTTCGTTCTTCCACTGCATGTGGTAGTTGGCGGGGGACTGAAAGGTTTTGCCCCGGCGCTCCTTGCGCTCGCCGCGGGCGGTCTCGACCAGGCGAACGGTGGGACTGAAACCCAGCAGGTTGCCGTCACGGTCCAAATCAATGAACCAGTGGATGTCGCGTTGTCGCAGACTCGAACAGCCGCTCAAGCCAGACGAGTCCGCTTTCTGGAGAAGCTCTGAAATCATAGGACCTCCTCCACTTTTCCGTTCGTGACCTTGGCCACGGTGAGCCAGCCGTGATGGGCAACGGCGCGGAGCGGCGGCAACTGACTGGGCCGCTTGTCAGGGTCGCTCCAGCCTGCCTCCGGGCTCGGCTTGCCGCGCTCGTGCCCCCAGTGATTCCAGACCGCGTCGAAGTCGAAATCACGAAACACGATGCCGTAATCCTTTTCCGGCGGCGCGCCGGGAATCTGGGGCGGAGGACTCACTTCGAGCGACCATTCGGAAACGGAGAACTCGCGGCAGCCGAGGAAGGGCTGGTAGTAGCACTGGCCCACGGCGGCTCGACGGAGGAACATCTGGTGGTATTTGTTCCGGGCCAGAAATTCCTCGCTGGGGCGGCGGCCTGAGCCGTTGCGCGTCTCGCGGCGGCCCGCCCCGGTGACCTCGATCACGGCTTCGATGAAGTATTCCACATCTCTGAGGATAAGGCTGTGGCGCTGGGCGCGAATGCGGTCAGCATTGATGTCGTAGCCACTCACTTTTCCATAAGCCTGGTGTGAGTCGTAGCCGAGTTCGTTTCGCAGAATCGGCGTCAGCACGCCTTCCCGCACAATCCCCAGCCGCAGAATACGCCAGCGGAAACCGATTTTATTGGCGCGCTTGGAAGCTTCTGGTTTTTCGACGGGCTTCATAAGGATCGCCTCCAAGATGCCGCGGGCGGCGCTGGGTGTGATGACTGGGTAGCTCACGCGCTCGACGTGAAACTCGGGCCGCGTGAAGCACGCGAATGGGCCTTTGACACGGAGACAAATGGGGTCAGAGAGCATGGTCATTCGTTGGTTGGAGATTCCGGATGGCGTTGTTCCCAGACGGCACGGTCGATTTCGATGAGTTGCTTAAGTAGCTCTGGCTTGGGTAGGATGACGAGATAGCATGAAACGAAGAGCTGATGGTCCAGGCCGTTGGGTTCGTAAAGGAGCGAGGTGATCCCGCCTTGAAGCTAACGAACCGACCAATTGCCTTTGAGGCACTCGTTTTCGCAGAAAGCACCTCGCCAGAAGTCCTCCAGGCGAATGAATTCAACGAAATGAGACCAGGAAAACCAAAAATGTGTTCCAAGGCATCAGTGCTGCATCCGCTGATGGCGCGTTGGCGCTGGTCGGTGGAGACGCGTTTGAGCAGGCCCGCTCCATGCTTCGCTCGATCCTCTCCGTTTTGTTCAAATTCGACCAGGTAGTCGCCGATGGGCCAGTTGCGCAGGATGCAGTGGTGGTTGACAGCGCCGGCTGCACCCGCTTGCGCCTCTTTGTGAACCCGGGCCACGGTGGCGATGAGTGTTTCGTACTTCATAGGATTGTCTCGAAACTGTCCACTTGGTCCACGTCCAGCCCGCAACCGTGCAGGCCACCGTGGTAGGCGGAGAAGTTTGTCAAGCGGCGCAGGCCGGTCAACTCGTTGTCGTCGCGAAACATTTTCACGGTCGCCTCTGCATTGAATCGGGCGGTCTTCTTGTCGCGGTAATCGAGTTGGACGATGTGCGGCTGCACCTGTCGCCATTCGGCAGGAGTCATAAAGCCCTTTCTCGCCGCCTTCTCGCACATCTCTCGCAGCTCAATGCGGCTTTGGCCCAGTTGGTATTCGGCAACGATGATCGGGACGCTGAAGGATTCGATAAAGTTGAAACGCTCGTGGACCTGCTCGAAATGCAGTTCCTCGCGTTCACGCTGGATTTCGCATTCGTCCGGAACGCTGAGTTGATAGAGCAGACGGAAATAGGTTTCAAAGGACCCTGGATCGTGTGGATTTGCAGCGGCCATCTTGCGGAGCAGTTCGGTCTGGCTGGTGGCGGTCTGGTAAACGCCGGGCGGCAGGGCGTCATTTTCAGGCCGGAAGACGTGCACTTGGGCTTCGTCCCGCTTAAGCCGCCCGTTGCGATTGCACCGGCCCGCGGCTTGGACAATGGCATCGTAGGGGCCGAGCGCGCGCCACAGTGCCGGGAAGTCCACGTCCACCCCAGCTTCGATGCACTGGGTGCTGACGAGAAAGCACGGTTGACCGGAGTCCAGCCGACGGCGGACTTCATCCAGCACTTCGACCCGGTGCGCCGGCGTCATCCACGTGGAAAGGTGGAACACGGCGTCCCTGCAGCCGTCTGTTTCGCGCAGCTTCGCGAACAACTCGCGCGCGTGCCGGCGGGTGTTGACCACGACGAGGCCTTGTTTGTTGGGCGCTTGGAGGATTTCGCTCGCCAGGTCAGACCAGGACTTGCGCGGGATTTCCCGTTGGTTTTCCAGCTCCGGATAGCGTGTGCGTTTCAGACGATCGAACATCGGTTTCGGGTCGGAGATGATGGGCGTGACGTTCTCAAAGCCGACAGGCAGATCATCGCTCTTGAGAAGCGAGGGCTGGGTGGCGGTGCAGAGGACGAGCGAGCAGCCGTAGGGGCGATTTGGCGAAGTGAGCTCCTTGAGCACGTCGAGGATCGGCTGCATGAGCCGCGGCGGGAAGGTTTGCACCTCATCGAAGATGATCACGGACTGCGCGATATTGTGGAGCTTGCGGGCGTCGGCGGGCCGGCGGGAAAAGAGCGAATCGAAGAACTGGACGGTGGTGGTAACAATGATGGGGGCGTCCCAGTTTTCGGCGGCGAGCTGACGCAGGGTCCGCTCGCGGCTGTAATCGTCCGCGTCGCCATTCTCGGCTTTCTTTCCAGAGGGCAAGTCGGGGTCTTGAGCTTGAGAGTGATGTTCCAGCACAAGAGGTTCGTGGGCCGGGTCATCGTTCTCCACCCAAGCGCCTTCTTCGCCCGTTTCGGTGTGTTTGATCTTTTTGCCAGTCACAGGATCAGCCGCATCCTTTTTCCAAATGAGGTCGCCGAAGACTTTGCGCAGTTCCTGGGCCGTCTGTTGGATGATGTTCAGGAACGGAATCACCACTATGATGCGGCGCAGCCGGCGCGGGTCGTTTTCCGGCAGCGTGGCATTGTGATGGGCGATGTGTTTGAGAGCAAAGAAAACTGAGGCGAGTGTCTTGCCTCCACCCGTCGGGACCGTGAGGGTGAAGACGCCGCGGGGCTTCGAGGCTTTCTCCACGCAGGCAGTGAGCACCTCTTGCCGGACTTGGATAACGTCTGGCGAACCGCCTTTGGCTTGCGCTGCGGCTTTGCGCTCCTTGATCGCGTCGTTTAGCAATCCGAGCAACTCATCGGGCGCCTCTTTGGGCGCCTCTTTGACCGGCACTTTGGCCGCCAGTCCATTTTCGCCGAAGCGCCAGCCGTGACGTTTGGCGAAGTTATCGCGCGTTTCGGGTGCGTTCTTCTCCGTATCGAGGCGGTCGGCGTCCACCAGCGCGCTGAACAGGAAGCGGGTGTAAAGATCCACCGCCCGGAGTTTGGCGACGCGTTCATCCGGTGTAGCGAAAGGCAAATTCTCCAGCCAGTCGGGAAGGTTTTTCCCGAAGTCGGCGACGGGCCACGTTTGGGCAGGCCAATGCTCGCTATTGTTGAGGCGTTTTTCCGCATCGCGGGCCTTTTGGAGATGCTTCCGAGCCCGCTGAAGATCGGGCCGGTCATGCAGTCCCGCGTGATGGCCGTTAATCGCGAAGGCCACGGGCCAGACCTGTTTCTCCAAGGCGAGCGCCGCGC
>ERZ795045.3729-NODE-3729-length-13005-cov-23.631660_pt1 | contig 13005 bp, 15 predicted proteins | sample MGYA00375129_ERZ795045 | MGnify/ENA primary metagenome ERZ795045 (study PRJEB30174, sample SAMN05720166) | activated sludge metagenome | isolation source: anaerobic digester from wastewater treatment plant | place: Japan | collected 2015-05-15 ... | reverse complement strand
TAAGGCCTTTTTCTCTTTTTGTCGATATAATTCTCAAGGCAGCCCCAAGACCGCTCACAAGGCCGATTTTGGCGTATTTCGAGCCCCTACCCCTTCCCTATTTTTCAGCCCTTCACCAAGCGGCGTGTTACCCGCCCCCATATACCCAAAATTCAACAATCAGGTTCAAGTTATTTCGGCCCTATTTCTCACAAAAAGCGACCAAATTTTATATATTAAGTAGCATTTCGCATTTTGTAACGCACAAAATTTTCATTTTTAAAAATTTTGTTACTCCTTTTTCCGTTACAAAACAGTCAAAATCATTTATTAATTTATATAGAAAGAGAATTATGTTTATATTATGTGGATAGTATTCAAATAAGTCATTTTGGACATTAAAGGATGTCATTTATATAGGCCTTGTATCCTTCTTATCATATACGGGTTTTTGAGGCTTTCCCGTTTAAAAAAGCCTCTACCTCCTTGACGATATTTATTTGAGATAAAACTTGTTAGGGGTTCAACAAATTAAGGAACGTGGGGTTGGCAGACAGGGAGAGGGATAGAGTAGTGGTTGCAAGTGAAGAAAGGCAAGACTTCAGGGTTGCGATAAGGGAATATTTTCGGGCTTTAAGAGATATGACGGCTAATGAGAAGGCCTTAAAAGACGACAAGGCTTTGATTTTGGTTTTAGAAGGGCTTGCAATCATGCTCAAGCACCAGATACATGAGGTTATTGTAAAAGATAACAAGCCGGACAAAGAGGAACAGATAAAGAAGTATCTGGTTGTGATTTTAAAGATGATTTTCCCTGTTTGTGAAGAGAAGATAAAGAGCACGGATGGGGAGATAAAGAAGATTTACGAGGAATTATACAAGAGATTTTGGGCGTTGGTGGCTTTTCGGAGCGTTGAGCATTTTGCCTATTACATGGATTGGAACAGGACGCCCGATAAGAAGGTTTGGATTTATTCGATGCCCAGCATGAGAGGCATATTTTATTATGCTAACAAGATGATATTGGGCGACAAGGTGAAGCTGTTAAGGGCGAGTTGTCCTGTTTCTTACGGAAAGACATATGCTTTTAACACTATAGCCACTTATTCGTTGGGAGTAAACCCTCAATTTAGGGTTTTGATGATAACGGAATCGGAGATTTTGGCAAAGGGGATTGTCAGAAATGTAAAGCGTATGATTTGTAGCGAGGAATTTGCCGAGGTTTTCCCCGAATTTGCCAAATATGAGGGCAAAGAAAGCGAGATTTTCAGCTCGGCCACGAATTTTGACCTTACGCTTTCAATGTCGGTTGAGACATATAGTCTTGTAGCGACAACGAGATTGGGGGCGTCTAACGGGTTAAGGTGTGATTTGCTTATTCTGGATGACCTGACAAAGGGCGTAAAAGATGCCGCAAACACGAAGCTGCATGCGGAGATTGTGTCGCAATTTGACAATGTATGGAATGCACGTTCGGATGGAATACAGAACAACAGGATAATAGCGGGCGGCACGATGTGGGCCGATTATGACCTGCTTAATGTACTCGAGAAGAGGGTTGCCGAGAAACAAAAGATAATTCCTCATCCTACCTTGAAGTACACAAGGGTGTCCGAGGATGGTACTGCTGTGTTTGTTGGGGTTCCTAATTTGGATTATGATACCGATGAAAGCACTTTGCCGCATAAATTCCCCACAGAATACTTGAGGAATTTAAGGGACAATGTGCTTGAGCCTGAAGAATGGTGGGCAAGGTGTCAACAGAGACCAATACCACCCAAAGGCGTGTATTTTCAGTGGAAAAACCTCAAGCAATACGAATCAATCCCCGAGGGCGGCGTGAAATATGCAGTTCTTGACCCGCCCAGAACAGGGAAAAACTACTTTACTTTGTTGATTTTTAAGAAAATAGATGATTTGTCTTACTTTATAGATTGCGTTTATCGCCTTGAAACGACCGAGAAGTGTTTGGATGCAGCTTGCGCAAAGCTCATCCATCATAAGGTAGTCCAGCTCCATTTGGAAAACAACGTTGATACTTCATTGGGCGAATTGATTAAGAAGCGTTGCAGGGAACTTGCGAGCTTTTCTATATCAATAAGCACGGTTTATTCGACGCAGAAAAAAGAAGAAAAGATTGCTTCTGCGAGAAACTTCATTTTAGAACATATTATTTTCCCGAAAAAGGGCATGTTTGCGAGAAACAGCGAGATGGGAATGGCTTTAGAGCATATAACCCTTTACAGCTTTGAGCATAAGAATGATTACGATGACAGCATAGACGCCCTTGCGATGTATGCCTTGAAATATCATAGCGGAAATATGATGGAAAATAAAATCGTGACCATTAACAGGAGAATAGCCTGATATGGCGGAACCTCTTTTAGCTAAAAAATATAGCTTTGTAGGATTGCCAAAGATAAGAATTCCTTTAAAGCCAGAAGATATAAACGCCGAAACAATAGCGGCCTATCTTCCGATGGCCTTGTCTATATTTGAGCAGAACAGTCAAAAAGCCTATGATTGCTATTTGCGCTATCTAACTGGCCATGAGATTTTGAATAAGAAACGCCTCTACATAGACCAAGCAGATAATAACAACATCATAATTGAGCCTCATCTATATGCAATCGTTGAGTTTAAAAAGGGTTATTTGCTCGGAAACCCGAAAGAATATGCCCAGATTGAAGAGAAAAAGACAGATGATATTGGGTACTTGAATAAATACAATCGTGATATTGATTTATCAACGAAAGATATAGAGGCGGCGGAATATATTTATGCAACGGGTGCTGCGGGTTATTTTATTCGACCGAGAAAAGGAGATTTTGATATAAAGACAGAATCGCCTTATGAGATTTTTGTCCTACCACCGTGGCAATTTTTTAAAGTCTATTCAAGTTATGTTGGCGAAGAGGAGCTGTTTGATGTCGTTGTCGTAGAAGTTGAAGAGCCGCAAATTGATAAGGAAAACAATCGTCTATGGAAAGACACGAAGAAAGTATGTGGCGTTTATACACAAACGGAATATTTTGAGTTTGAATACACCAACAGCTTTCTTGAAATAAAAGAAATAAAGGAAAAGAGACAACCGAGACCGTTCCACGAACTTCCAATTACAGAGGCCTATGTTCATAAGCAATGTATCGGCGTTGTTGAAATAGGGGATAGTCTGCAATATGCGATTGACGTACTTTCTTCGGGCAGTTTGGATGCGTTTATAGATAACGCAAATGAAATTATTGCCCTCATCAATATGGACATTGAAGGCGAAACATACGAGGAAAAGGCCAGAAATGTCCAAGACATGAGGAAGAATGGATTTATTCAATTAAAAACTTTTAACCCTCAATCTCCTGCCGACATAAAGACGATTTCCAACAAAATCAATCATTCGGATGTCAATGTCAAATATGAGAAATTTATTCAAGTCCTCTATGACGTATGTGGAGTACCGAGGCAAAGCGGCATAAACGCAAGCGGTGGCGACACCGGACAAGCAAGAGCCCTCGGCAATGGATGGGAAAATGCTTATACGATTATTCTCAAAGATATTCGGCAGCTAATAAGGACTGACAGACAGCTACTTAAAAGGATGCTTAAAATTTGCAAAATGCATAAAGATTGCCCTGTGAATGAGCTGTCTGCCAATGAGATTGAGATTAAGTATAACATCAATAGGTCTGACAACCTGCTTATTAAGACGCAATCGCTGCAAAACCTTATGGCTGATCCTGTGAATATGCCGGCGAAGATAGCGCTCCAAATTTGCGGATTAACATCAGACCCGAACGCTGTGGCTAAAGCTATGGATGAATACAAAAAAGAACTTGAGGCAAAAATACGAGACCTCGAAACATTTAAATCAATGCTCAAAATTCAGGCAAAAACCGGGCCTGATATTGATAAAACCGTCGGAGATGACGTAAAAGCACAAAGCGGAGAGAACCGCTAAAACAAACACGGGTGGAGACAACCACTTTAAAAAGTCAGAGAAAATTTGCTGAAAGGCCGACAGAGAAGTCGTAAAAACACAGGAGGGTTTTATGGAAAACTTAAAGAAACTTTTGGGCGAAGCTTATCGTGAGGGTATGACGCTCGATGAAATCAATGCTGCTCTTGATGGCAAGAGTTTTATTGACAAGGCGCTCTTTGACAGAAAAGTGTCAGAACTCAACAACGAGAGCAAATCTTGGAAAGAAAAGTACATGCAAACTCTTTCCGAGCAGGAAAAAACTCAGCTTGAAATGGAAGATCTGAAGAAAAAGGCTCAGGAGTTCGAACAGAGAGAAAGGCGTCTAAAAATTGAAAGCTATTTGGCAAAAAGCGGTTTTAAGGATGAACATATCAGAACTCTTGCCGATGTCTTTATGACTGGCGACATTGATGCTTTTGGACAGGCTATGGCGAAGATAAAAGCCGATATTGCTGAAGCCGCAAAAACCGCAACGACAAAAGAGCTATTGCGGACACATACCGACGAGCCGCCCGCCGGCACCGCAAATGTAAAACCGAGTAAGATCGAAGAGTACAAAAAGATGCTCAAAATTGCCGAAGAGGCAAATGATAAAGCTGCACAGGCGGCGTATATAAGGCTGATTGCCGAAGAAGAAAAACAGATGAGCAACACTTTAAAAATTCAATAAAAAGGAGAGATAAACTATGCCTATTCAGGGAACCGTAACCACTTTTGGCCCGATTAATTATAGTGGGCTGTTATTTACAAAAGGAAATACCAGAACGCCTCTTTTGAGCGCAATTTCGCCGAGAAGGGTAATTACGAACAGCAAAAAGTTTGTTATCGGGCAGGAATACACAATTGATGATAGTGGGCAGATACCGCAGATTTCTGAAGCTGATAGCTTGACCGCTCCGGCTCCTACCTATGCCAATAGAACGCAGATGTACAATATCACCCAGATTTTCCATGAGTCTTTGGGAATTTCTTATAGAAAGGAAAGCAATATGGGTGAACTTTCGGGCTTGAACATCGCAGGGCAGTATCCCAACCCCGCCACCGAGTTTGATTTTCAGGTTGCAAGAAAGTATGAAAAGATTGGCAGACAAATAGAAAATACTTTTATCAATGGTATATTTAATGAGGCGTTAAGCTCCACTCAGGTTGACTCCACGAGGGGGCTTAATCAGGCAATACAGACCAATGTGCTTAATGCTCAAGGACAACCCATTGATATTTGGTTGATTAATAATTTGCTGGCAACGATGAGGAATAACGGCGCCCCTATTGATAATCTTGTGCTTTGGTGCAATACGACCACCTTGAACCAGCTCAATGCCGACGCCGTAGAAAATAATCTTACCATTGTTGACAATGCAAGGGATGTCAATGGTATCCAGCTAAAGAGAATCATGCTTCCTTTGGCCGAGGTTTATATAAGACTTGGCGAGTTTATACCTACGGGAACGGCATTCTTGCTTAATCTTGATGTTATAAGGCCTGTCGAGCAGCCTGTTAATGGAAGAAACTTCTGGGTTGAACCTCTTGCCAAGCAGGGCGCAGGCGATAGGTGGCAGATATTCGGGCAAATCGGGCTTGACCACGGCCCCGAGTGGTATCATGGCAAGATTACTAATCTGTCCAATGTATTCACAAAACCCAGCGGAGTTAGGGTAAAAATTACTAATACTGACACTAACCCCGTACCCACCAAAATTACTAATACTGACGCTAACTCCGTACCCACCAAAATTACTAATACTGACGCTAACCCCGTACCCACCAAAGAGATTGGAGGCGGAGGCGGAGGTGCAGGATAATGCCAGATGTAAGAGTTAGGGTAAAAATTACTAATACTGACACTAACCCCGTACCCACCAAAGAGACTACATAATGGAGAGATAATCAGTGGACGCAGTTGAGTATTTGAAGGGCAAATACGATTATATGGAAGAAAAGGATATAGAGTTTTTTGTGAGTGCCGCAAAAGAAGTTCTCATAAATACTCTATATCCTTTCGACCCGTCCATTGACCCTGAAACGTTTGTTGTTCCTCGGAGATATGAAAACTGGATAATCAGGGCCGCAATAGAAATGATTGAACGAGCTGGCGTGAGCAGTGCCGTGGCTTATAACGAAAACGGAATAGGCGTTCAATACGGACGAGCCCAAATCAGTTCTGCTTTAATTGGCGAACTTACTCCCAAAGCGGGGATAATTAAAACATGATTGAGACGTTAAAGAAAACCGTATATATCGCCCATCGAACAGGCTTTAAGAATGATGATTATGGGAATGAATTTGCAATATATAGCGAGCCCAAAAAGTATCAAATGAATTATCAGCCTGTAAATGGGTATTTGGATATAACCGCTTATGGAGAAAGGGCCACGGCAATGAAAAAAGCTGTGGTAAAAGCAGCAGAATTTGCCGGCAAGATTTCAGAAGGCGATTTAGCTTACCTTGACGGCGCATCGCCAGAAGGGGAAACAGCAAACGGTCAAAAAGCAAACTATTTAGTGGTATCTGTAAGGCATTACAACCTTACAACCCATATCTATTTTGAAAAACTCCAAAAAGGAGAATGAGAGATGAACGATACCGTAACTGTATATAAAGATGGGCAGACAAAGATAATTCCGAAAAACCTCGAGCCTGATTATGTGAGGGCAGGCTGGGTAGTCATAGGTTCAGCGCCAAAGCAAGATGAATAAAAGGGTAACGATAGAGCTTTCGGTTAGTTCAATAAAAAACGCAATTGAACAGCTTCAGAAAGTTCAGAAAAGCCTTAATGCCATTAATGCAGAATTTATCAGGCTGTCTGTCGAATGGCTTAAGGGAAAGGCAAGCGAGAATATCGCAAGAAACTACCCCGATTTTGCTAATGACTTTGAAACAATCGTTGCTGAAAATTTGGGTATTTTAAGAACAACTGAAGAGCAGATGAGCTACATTGAGTTTGGCACTGGCATTGTAGGCAAACAAAGCCCTCACGAGCTTGCCGAAGAACAAGGCTGGCAATATGATGTCAATCAACATGGAGAGAAAGGTTGGGTGTTTTACCACCTAATAGACTCTAAGCTCGACGTCAAGGAAAGCAATATTATCCAAAGAATCAGAGCCGACCATACGGGATTATGGGAAAAGATAAGAACAAAAGGTGTGGAGCCTGAACGCTTTATGTTTAATGCGTTTGTGGACTTTTACGTAAAGGGCGAGTTTAAGGAAATCTACAAAAATGCTTTAAGAAATGTTTTGGGAGAAAAGCAATGAATTTAAACGTGCTGGATAAGGTTTTCCAAAAAGTAAAATCTCATCTAATCTCAAAAAGCAAATACTCGCCACATATTGTAAAAAGCGTTCCCTTAAAACCCAAATATCCTCTTGTGGTTGTCTCCGAGATAGATAATTATGAGATAGAGCGGACAACTCTCAACGAGGAGATTATTGACGGCTATATATATGAATTTGACATCTATGCCGCTAATAAAGAAGAAGGTTCTAATAAAATCGCAGGCGTGGAAATTGCTCGTGAGTTGGCAGGGCTAATTGACGAAGTAATGAAAAGAGGCGGAGCAAAGAGAATGTTTGCAAGGCCGACACCTAATGTAGCCAGAACGCTTTTCAGGATGACTATGAGATACAGAATAAACTAAAAGGAGATGTGAAATATGGGTTACTTTGAAACTTTTGACGATAAAAGAGCACAAATAGGTGCGGGCTCTGCGCTTTATGTAAAACTCCCAACGGAGGATAAATACTCATTGGCCTTGCCTTTAGAAGGTGTGCCGATGGTTATTGGCGCCCCTGAAAGCGTGGAGTTTGATATAACTACGAGCACGACAAGGGGCAGAGTTGAAGGTAAAATTATCCTCGAGGAAAAGGAAGTAAACTTTCTCGCTCACAGAGACAACTTTTTAAGGCTTAATGAGCTTGTTGGCAAAGACCTTGATTTCCTTGCCGTTAACGCCGATTATTCGGGCTGGAAATATTCTGGCACGATAAGTTTCAGGCAAGAAGATACAGCGAGTGGTGAGTTGTCGAGAGGCGTCATAAAGATTACGCCTAAAACAGCTGAACAAACACCTGTTGAGGACGTAAGGGATTTGCTCAAGCCAACCGTAAAATTTGTAAGCGCAATACCGGCAGATGTTAAATTGCCCTCTCCAACGGGAACGGCAAAGATTACGGTCGAGGCCTCCCCTACTGACGCAACATTAACTGTATCGACTAATCAGAGTGGTGGTTTTACTGCTGAATTTGGCTCGGGCGACAGCTCTAAGAAACTAACAATAACTGGCACGAATGGCTCAGGAACGGCTGAAAAATATGGCGTTGTTTATATAAAGGCATCAAAAGAAGGTTATGCAAGCTGGACAACTACCATAACGGTTACTGTGCCGGCGCCTAAAGTATAAAAGGAGGAATTATTAAATGACACCTTATATTGAGTATCAGGGCAAGAAATATGAGTTTAAGGTTAATCGCTACATAATTAAAGAGATAGCAAAACTACAAAAAAAGCATAATGTCTCTCAAAACGACACATCCAATGCATATGAGTTTTTAGAAGATGCAGGCAAGATATTTTTGACCACCAACTATGGATTGACTGATGAACAAATTGAAGGTATCTACGACAGCTTCAACCCGATAGAACTTTATGAATTGCTGGGTGCGGTGCTTGATACGGTTTTTACGAACTTGGGGGGCAAGGAGACAACCAACGATTTCTTGAGGGAGTACAGAATGAGGAAAACAAACGAGGGCTAATTAGCCTTAATGATGTCGAGGAATACTTTTACGAGGAGCTTCTCCCAAAGGCAATTGAATATGGTATGACCCCTGAACAGTTTTGGTTTGATGATATGCGCCTCTTCCGAGTTTATGAAAAGGCGTATTATAAGGGGCTATGTAACCGAGCTTTTGTTCAGGCAGTACATTTTGATTATGCATTACAAGTTGAGTTGTATAACTTCCTTTGCAAGAAGAAAGGAGAACAGCCAAAGGAGTTTTTAAACAAACCTTTTGACCCATTTGAAAGAAAGGATAAAGTTAAATCAAAAGAAGACATCGAGGCGCTTTACAGAAAACAGATGATGCAATGGATTTAGAGGTACGGATATGGCTGAAAACTACAATGTAGGAACAGTTGAAGTACAAGTAAAAACTGCGGCGGATAATGCGATTGCAAGTCTTGATAAACTAATCGCAAAGATAGATGCCGTTCAAAAAAGCGTTGAGAAAACCGTATCCGTACCTGCTTTTTCTAATATAACAAAATTTGCAAAAGGTTTAAATAATATCGAAAAAACAGTTAAGAAAACTGCCGAATCTACAAAAAGCGCAACAAGATTTTTTGGGTTAGGCTCCCTTTCAATGATGCTTAATTATGGCCGCAGAATAGCCTCGACCTTTACGAGAATTGCCAGTCTCGGCATAAACTTTATAGAAACCGCTAACCTGTTCCAAGTATCAATGGGAGAGATGTATTATCAGGCTTTGAGGTTCAATAATGAACTTGCCAGAGCATTTGGTCTCTCCCAAGCCCAGCTGATGAGGTTCCAAGCAACGTTTAATAACATGCTTACTGCCCTGCCCGGCCTTTCAAGAGAAATTGCTTATCAGCTTTCCGAAGTATTAACCAAGAGCGCAATCGACTATGCAGCTTTATTTAATGTTTCGATTGAGCGGGCAATGTTGGCTTATCAAGCGGTATTGTCCGGACAGGTTAGGCCTATAAGGTCCGTAAGCGGTTTTGACGTTACAGAAATTACGACTTATACAAAATACCTTGAGCTTGGCGGGCAAAAAACGATGAGGCAGCTCAATCAGCTTGAGAAAAGACTGCTGCGTATCATCGTTTTGCAGGAGCAGATGTACAATGTTGACGCCGTTGCTAACTACGCTTTGACAATTGAACAGCCCGCCCAGCAATTAAAAGTTTTAACATCGCAGCTTGAAGAGACCGGTCGTTGGATAGCCACTGTATTTATGGACACATTGGGAGATGTCCTTCCTTATATAAATGGTTTTGTAATAACTATAAAAGAGCTCATAAAATCCCTTGCCTATTTTAGAGGTTATCGTCTTGAGATTATAAGGGAAGAAAAAGACCCGCTTTCCGAGATTACAGAAGGGGCAGAAAACGCAACAGAGGCTTTGGATGAAGTCCAAAAGAGATTATTCAGCTTTGATAAGTTTGAGGCCTTAAAAAAACCTAAAGATGAATTATTTGGTATAGATCCCAGAATTTTAGATGCCCTGCAAGAATATGACAACTATATGGGCAAAATTGAAATGAGGGCTAACAAAATATCTAAAAGCATTATGAGTTGGCTCGGCTTTATTCCGGTAGATGAGCTTGATGAGGCTGGAGAAAAAACGGGAGGCATCGTATGGCAACTTCAGAACGGAGAAACGAAATTAAAAGAAATATTTGATACGATAAAAAAGATTGGCATAGTTGCAGCCTTTATATTTAAAGGACCATTCGCTGGAATTATTTCGATTTTGATAGATGCGTATGTTACTAACGAAAAAATTCGTGAAAGCATAAATAGGCTTTTGCCGCAATTGCTTTCATTGAGTGACCAAGCATTAAAGTCCATTTCGCAAACTCTTGATGCGCTAATGCCCGTTTTGGAGAAAGTAATAAACGATATTCTCGTTCCATTAATTAATTTGCTTGCAGACATAATACAAAAACTTAATGAAGCGGGAATGGCGCAACAATTTATAATAGGCATTCTTGCAGGGATAGCTTTCGTTAACTTTATTGAGAAAATAAAAAAGTTTGCTAAAGCCTTGAGTGAGATGAACTATACGCTTGCAGCCACCACAGCTATGATTGCCTTGCTTGCTTTCCATATATCTAACCTGATAACTAACTGGGATAAAATGAGCGACATAGAAAGAGTTGTTGGTGTGCTGGGCGCTATTGCAGCCGCCGCCACTATCGCTGCTATTGCTATCGCAGGATTGCAAAGCGCATGGACATTAGGGCTTGGAGCGGTTGCCATCGTTGCTGGTATAGCCTCTATCGTAATGGCAATCCAAAGGGCTAATAGAGAAGCTCAAGAGCAAGCGAAAGCTATGCAAAATATAGCGGGCTATGCCTCCGGCGGGTTCCCAAGACAAGGCGAGTTGTTTATAGCAAGAGAAGACGGCCCAGAGCTTGTCGGGTCGATAGGCGGCAGGTCTGCGGTTGCGAATAATGACCAAATTGTTGAGGGTATTGAAAGAGGTGTTTATAAAGCTATGGTTGCGGCGCTTTCTGATAATAGAGGAATTATGAATTTAACCATAGACTTTAGGAATGCGGATGATAGTGCTCTTGCAAGACTTTTGGCAAAACCCTTGAGACAAGAATTCGCAAGGCAAGGCGTAAAGGTTGGTGGTTAAAATGGCGGACGAAAACAAGCTGGGCGAAGTAATAATAAACGGAGAAGATTTTAGCGCCTACAGCGACATCTTTACCCTTGACACCATGACTTGGCAGGAAGAGCCTTCAAGAGCTTTGGATGGCTCAATGCCGGATATTAATGAAATTGAGAGATTTCCAGTTCCCAGAGTTTGGATTGATTTTTCTCTAATGCCCATAGAAGATTACAGACGTTTGCTTAGTGCCTTAAATAGGGACGCTGAATTTCCTGTTACGTACCGCAATCTTGAAACAGGGCAAATGGTAACGCACATGATGTATGTGCATCCGCTTGATAGATATAAAATCCATAACCGTGGCCCTGATTTAATAGGAATAAATGGCGTCAAAATTACGCTTGTAGGGACACTTAACAATCCCCAGACATATTCGGTGGCGTATGCCTTTAACGGTGCTTCTGGCACACCAAAACCCACTCAAACAGCCCAATACGGACAAGTTATAACTATAGAGGGTCCGGATGATTGGGTTTATGAAAATATGCAATTTTTCTCTTGGAACACTAAACCCGATGGAACGGGGATAAGACTTGTGCCGGGGCAAAAATATGTTGTAACAAGCGACATTATTCTTTATGCAATATGGATGGAAAACAAAATTAGAGTTGAGGTTATGGATATAACCGAGCCTACAACTATTAGACCATCCGATTATATTCCGGCAGAGGGGTATGAAAAATACTATGTTTTCTATATAAGACGATTAGAGGATGTTTCTGTAATTTGGGAAGGAGTAACAAGTTGGGCTTATGATGAGATTGCTTTACTCCCAAAAGGCAAAATCCAGAGAGTGCAGATTGAAACTTTTGATGGGCAAACCTTTTTCGCAACGGCAGGAGACTATTATACGGAGATTGGTTCATGGGACGAATTAAGGTAGAAATTGAATATGTGGCCCAAAACCCCGACAGCTCGATAAATTATGGCAATACCGTTTTTTCAGAGAGTAACAATACAAGCACCAATAACATTCAGGGCGGGTTTGTGAATTATAGGCCTTTTGTGATTGGCGCAAGCAAATTCGGGCAGGGGCAGAAGTTTATATCGAGATATAACGGCTTTGCTTCAAGGCAATGTTGTGATGAAAACGGAATATTTGCCAACCCGCCGACAATAACCATAAACGGAACTGCAATTGAGGACCTAAAAATACAATTCTCCGAAAGTTTAGGGCAGTACGCAACGGAATTGAAAATAGACGGGCAGACCTATGCAAACGACAGCCTGTTATTCGTTATCGGGGGTTTGTCGGGGGATAGCCATACAATACAAATAACTAAATGGAGCGCCCCAAAGTTTAACGCAAGAATAGATGGTATCACTATGGGGCATACCGTGGTTTATGATGAGAAGCAGGTAATGGAGCTAATTGTTGGCAATCAAAGTACTGCCGACGAGGGACAACCTGCTTATGGTCTTATCTCTCAATATGGCAATGTAACAATAAAGGACATTCAAAACCAAATAAAAGGACTTGCGGAACAGCAGCTTTTGAGAGCGGATTTGCCGGCAAAAGTTATATTTAAAGAAGAGTACATTGGCCATTTTTTAAGTGCAGAATGGAGCTATAAAGTAAATGATGTTAGGGTTGAATTTAAAGACAGTATGCTGGCTTGGCAAGAAAT
>ERZ795045.3726-NODE-3726-length-13017-cov-3.170653_pt1 | contig 13017 bp, 11 predicted proteins | sample MGYA00375129_ERZ795045 | MGnify/ENA primary metagenome ERZ795045 (study PRJEB30174, sample SAMN05720166) | activated sludge metagenome | isolation source: anaerobic digester from wastewater treatment plant | place: Japan | collected 2015-05-15 ... | reverse complement strand
AAGAACCTGGAACCCAGCAGCCAGAAATTGAGGCGGTGTTATACCGCTGCCAAGAAGAAATCAGGTATTGACCAGATCACCAGAGAAAACCTGAAGAAGTGAGCAACCTTTTTCACCATCCTGATTACAGGTCGGTGAAGCAAGAGATTCAGGTCCAGTTGCTGGAGCGGCTCTGTCAGGCAGAAGACCCGCTACCGGAACGCACCTATTTCTGGTGAGCCCCCGGTTAACCAGCATAGAGACAGCGGTCAGGTTTTCCGTCCTGGCCCGGAGACTGTCGGCACCAGGCAATCCTGGCATTTTCCGGGTCCTTTTCGTACATCGGACAGTTAATCAGGACTGTCCCTTTTTCTGTGGCCATCGCTACCCCATCAACTACCAGGCCGTCCTTGTTAGGCACCGCCCCTTCTTCTCTGATACAGAAACCAGAACACCGAACAGTGCAACAACCAACCACTTTGATTACCTCTACTGGCATGGTCCCCTCCTTTTCCTTCTGAGCCCGAACTTCAACGGCCCCTTTCAGTTATGATACCATTATCCGCATTTTGTGGTAATCAGAAGAGGCTGATTACTGGCAGACAACTACTCGCTGACATGACAGGAAACGTCAAAAGATAAGGGAGGCACAGAAAAACATGGGCAATTCTAAAATTATCTTTCTTCTCCTGTTTGCAGCCGTCTGGCTGGTCTGGCCGGCCGGGCCTGACTCTTCCGGGGAAAAAGCCCCGGCAGAAAAACAGTTTTCAGCGGCCGGACAAACCCTGATTGACTTTGGTCTGATAGGCCACGGCAGCCAGGCAGGCTTCGTCGTGGATAAGGTAAAGGAAAAAAGCCTGGCGGAAAAGGCAGGTTTCAAACCAGGTGATACCATCAGCCTGATTGATACCGAGCCAGTCAACGGGCCGGATGCTCTGCTCAATGGCTTGAAAAAACACCGGGAGACAGTCAGAACTTCTTCAATTATGGTCACCGGGCCGGACGGGGTCAGAGAAATTGCCTGGCCACCTTTTCAGGAAGACACCGGTGAGGAAACCGGATTGAAAGAAGCGGCACTCAACCACGCTCTCGGCACCAGAGCCCTGGCCGAACAGGACTATGGCCGAGCCGCAGGCTTTCTGCAGAGCAGCATCATGGCTTCCATTAACTATCGGGACCGAGCCCTGGTTTTCCAGGAATTAGTTGAGTGTTACCTGGCCGTAATAAAAGAAATAGGGGAACGGGAGACGAAGACATATACCTTACCCCTCGTCTCTTCCCTGAATCTGGAGCAGGTGCGGCAGCGTCTGGCCTATCTCCAGCAGACAGCGGAGATGGTAAGAAGATACCAGGAAATTGTCCGGATTTATCTGCGTCACGTGGAACTGGAGAAAATGAGGGCCGGTGCGCCCCAGACTCATTGTGAACTGCAGGAAAAAACAGAAGAACTCCGTCAGGAACTCAAACGACTGGTCTCTGCTTATGAGGAAAGTTTTCGGCCGTACCAGTCAGCCCTCCTGGCCCGGATTGACCTGCTTGACTTCCCTCGCTGGTTGAAGGGCGAGATTGAAGTAGTCTGGGAACTCTTTGACAGAAAGAGCGGGGTCAGGAGAAGTGCCACTTATCTGCTGGAGCAGACAACCATCAGCACCCGGGCCCGGATGCGAGAAACCAGCCAGCCCATCTTAGAAGTGCGCTTCGCTCCTGTAGCCACAGTCGTTCTTACCAATTCTTCCCGGCAGTACCCCTTCAGCGGGAAGGTTGAGGTTCAGTACCGGGACAGCACCGGTAGTCTGAGAGGGCAGGTCAGCCAGGAAGTCAGCCTGGCGTCAGGCGAGAAAAAAGAGCTGTTGATAGAATCACCGAAGAGGTTTCAGGGGAGTGAGGTTGTGGGCACCAATGTCTTCCGGGATAATCTCTCCGTGGAGCAGTTGACCCAGAACCTGAGAAAGTGGCAGGCAGAACTCTTCCTTAACGGAAAAAGTTACGGTCGGGTGACGATTAGATTTTAGGCCGGAAAACTTAACCGGTGAAGACACATTTCGGCCACCCGGCACTACCAAAAGTAACCCAAATATCGGAGGAAATCATGAAAGCCATGGTGCTCAACAGCATCGGTGACCTGACCAGCGATGAAATACCCTTGAACCTTGTCCAGAAACCAAAACCGGTGCCCCGTGCTGGAGAAATTCTTATCCGGGTCAAGGCCTGCGGGGTCTGCCGCACGGAACTGGACGAAATAGAAGGCCGGGCTAAACCCTCTTTCTATCCTATTATCTTGGGCCACCAGGTGACCGGCGTAGTGGAGGAAACAGGACCTGAAGGCAGCCGGTTTTCCACCGGCCAACGTGTGGGAGTGGGCTGGTTTTATTCTTCCTGCGGCCGCTGCCGCTTTTGCCTGTCCGGGAAGGAGAATCTTTGCCCTGAATTCAAGGCCACTGGCCGGGACGCTGACGGCGGCTATGCTGAATACATGGTTGTCCCGGAAAGATCAGCCCATCTTCTTCCGGAGACACTCTCTGACATTCAACTGGCTCCTTTACTCTGCGCTGGCGCCATTGGCTATCGCTGTTTAAGGCTTTCTGGACTTCAGGACGGTCAGACCCTCGGCCTGCTCGGTTTTGGAGCCTCAGGCCACTTAGTGCTGCAGATGGCCAGACATCTTTTCCCGCACTCACCAATCTTTGTCTTTACCCGGTCAGAAAAAGAGAGACAGCTGGCGAAAGAACTCGGAGCTGCCTGGACCGGTGAGATTACATGCGCACCGCCGGCGCCGCTGGAGGCAGCCATTGATACCACCCCGGTCTGGAAGCCGGTATTGCATGGGCTGGCCCACCTGGAAAGGGGTGGCCGTTTAATCATCAATGCCATCAGCAAGGAAGAAACTGACCGGAGTGAACTTGTTCACCTGGACTACCAGAAACATCTCTGGCTGGAAAAAGAAATCAAGAGCGTGGCTAATGTTACCCCGGCGGATATTGCCGGCTGTTTATCCCTGGCTGAGAAAATCCCTCTCCGGCCAGAGGTGCAGACCTACTCGTTGCAGGAAGCCAATCTGGCGCTGAGAGAAATTAAACTGGGCCGCATCCGGGGCGCCAAGGTGTTACTTATCGGTTAGCCCTTAAAGAAGTCTTCGCACATATCGGGCAATTGCCAGTGAAGCGGTCAGACCCGGAGACTCAATCCCCACAAGGTTGATAAAGCCGGGGAAACCTTGTGCGGCCTCATCCCTGATAACAAAGTCGCAGAAAGGCTCTCCTGGACCCTGAAGTTTGGCTCGCAACCCATAACTTTCCGGAACAATCGCTTCCTCCTTCAGGCAGGGCAGATACCTTCTAACTTCCTGGTAGAAAAGACTTGACTTGTCAGGCTGCACCCGATAAGGAGGCTGAGCCGTTTCTCCGGGGTAAGGCGGAATTCTTTTTTCCACATACTCAAGATCAGGACCAAGCCGATAACCACCGCCCAGTCTCGGGGTGAGATGAATCCCCAGAGAAGCAGGATTCGGCACCGGATAAATCAACCTTTCCACCCGCAGCGGCTGGTGAAGAGAGAAATAATCTCCCCTGGCCCAGTAAAGATGATACTTCAGCCCCAGGTATCCAGCGACTTCGTCGGCAAAAAGTCCGGCGCTATTGATCACTTTCTCCGCGGTGTAGCGTTCCTCTTTTTCTCTGACTACCCTGACCTGGTAACCTGAACCTGTCTTTTCCAGCCCGGCCACCGGGGAAGAAAAGGCTAACAGTCCTCCAGCTTCCTGAAAGGCAAAGGCGAGAAAATCCATTAACTGGTGAACGTTAAGCAAACCTGTCGTTGGCGTGAGAAGACCGGCCTCAGCCTTAACCTCCGGTTCCAACCGGTTAACCATCGTCTGGCTGAGTAACTGCATCCCGGGAACACTGTTTTGGCGGCCCTGCTGGTAAAGGGCTTCCAGAATGGCTACCTCTTCCGGGCAGCTGGCCACGGTAATTTTACCCACCGGGCCGTACATCAATCCCTGCTTTTTCAGAAGTTCCACCATCAGATGGTTCCCTTCCACGCAGAGACAGGCTTTCAGGCTGCCCCGGGGATAGTGAATCCCGCTATGAAGAACTTCACTGTTGCGGGAACTTGTGCCCAGACCGAAATGTTTTTCTTTTTCCAGAATGGCTACCGAAAAACCGTCTTCGGCCAGTTGCCGTCCGATAGCCAGCCCTACCACTCCGGCTCCAATAATCAACACTTCAAAGTCAGCCATCGTCTTCCCCTTTCTTCAATTATAGCCACGCGCTGCCCTGGTGCTAAAGTACGACACAAGGCCCGGGGTGTTAACGAGGGAAAATGGTAAGCCCGGGCCGGAAATCTTCCCGGAATTAAACACCTTTCTTCACCACGCTGGCTATGTCGGAATTTTAGACCGCTGGCAAAAATTTCCCTCTTGCTTCCCCTTGCGCTACAATAATTCTGCTCATTCTGGAGAAAATATGAAAAGAAAAATCATTGACCTGCATCAGCATCTTCATACCCTGGAGGATGCTGAAAAACTCAGAGCCGCTGCGGAAAAAACCGGCGTGGTAAAAACTGTTCTTCTGGGGATGCCGGAGTCCCGGCACCCCGGCAACAATAAACTGGTCCTTCAGGCCTGCCAACGCTACCCTGATTTTTTTATTCCCTTTGCCGGATTCGACTTCCGCACCATGAGCACCGACCAGATTCAACGTTTTCACGATGATGGTTTCCTCGGCTTGAAGTTCATCGCGCCGCTTCTCCCTTACAACGACGCCCGTTATTTTTCCTTTTACGAGAAGGCCGCCCTTCTGAAAATGCCCTGCCTTTTTCACCTGGGAATTGTCGCCAACACTCCGGCCTGGCGTGATTGCGATAGCGGTCTGATGAGACCCGTGCACCTTGACCACATCGCCCGGTCCTTTCCAGAGTTGACTGTTATCGGCGCCCATTTTGGCAACCCCTGGAGCGATGAAGCGGCTATGGCCTGCCGCTGGAATCCCAACCTTTTTTTTGACTTCTCCGGCTCCCTGCTAAAATATCGGTCACCAGCCTATATCCGGAGCCTCCTCTGGTGGTCAGCGGAAGGTCCTTACCAGAGCCCGGACCGCAGCTGGCCCTGGCAAAAAATTGTCTTCGGCAGCGATGTTGCTCCGGAGCAAGTCTCTGAGGTTATTTCCGACTACGAAAAACTTTTCACCAGGCTGAATCTTTCCGCGCAGTTGCGCCAGTGCGTCTGGCATAAGAACGCGGAAAAAATTCTCTCCCTCCGGTAAGGTTGCGTCTCAATGGCTTAAAGCAAACTTTTCATCTGACCGGGAATTTCACCAAAAAGGTAGTTCCCCGGCCTACCTGACTTTCCAAACTAATCTGACCGCCGTTGGCCTCCACCAGAGTGCGGGTAATCGCCAGTCCCAATCCGGTCCCCTTCTTCTTGGTGGTGAAAAAAAAGGTGAAAACTTTCTTTTGAAGTCTTGCCGGAATGCCGGGACCATTATCAGAAATAATCAGGCAGATGCTCTTCCGCTCCAGCCTGGTCTGCACGACAATTTTACCACCATGGTCCATTGCTTCCAGGGCATTGTTGATTAAGTTGAGCAAGATCTGTTGCACCTGAGTTTCATCAGCCCGGAAAACAGGCAGCGTCGCCTGCAGCCGCTTTTCTATCTCAACCTTCCGGGCCAGACACGCGGGTTTCACCAGAGCCAGGGTGTCTTCCACCAGCAGGTTGAGATTAACTTCGCCAGTCCGGGGAGACCGCTGCCGGCTTATCCTCTGCAAACCCTCAATAATCCTGCTGGCCCGAAGAGTATGCTGCCGTATTCTGGCCAGAGCCTGAGCCGGTGTTTCCAGTTGAGCCTCCACCATATCGCAGGAACCAAGAATAATTGAAAGAGGATTAACCAGTTCGTGGGCAATCCCCGCGGAAAGCTGCGCCAGAGTTACCAGCCTGTCCTGTAAGACCAGCCTCTGCTGCATCCTCTTTAACTCCTGGTGTTTCTGGTAAAGTCTTCTGTAAAGGCAGGCATTGGCCAGAGCCTGGGCCGTCACCTGGCCCAGCGTCCCGAAAAATATCTTATCTTCTTCACTGAAAGGCGGGCGGTCACCCGGCCGATAGAAAAGCACCACTGCCCGGGTCTCTTTCCATGGGTTCAGACAACTTGCCAGAATTCTCCCCTCGTCGTAAGAGGTGTCTTCCGGCGCTAAGGTGCCCTTTTCCAGCACCTTCCTGGCCAGCCATCTTAACCTGTTTTCCGAATAACACGAAATTCCGTCCAGCCCTTCCCTAGCAACAGGAGCCAGACGGCCATTCACCGCCAGAAAAGAGATACCACCTCTGGCATCAAGCAATTCCAGGCCGTCTTTCACCGTAGAAGTGAGTATCTGCCCGGGATTCAGGGAGACATTAAGCCGGGAGGAAATCTGCTGCAAAAGTTCTAACTTCTGACCCCGCCGCCAGAGCATCTTCTGGAGTCTGATGCTCTGGACTAAAGCCGCACACTGGCTGGCGATCGTCTGCAAAAGAGACCTTTCTCTAACTGAAAACGGCCGCCGCTTTCTGATATTGGCGACATTCAGCACTCCGATAGTTTCTGTTCCCAGGCGGAGAGGAACGGAAAGAGAATAAGCAATCTCAGGGTTAACCCCGCTGAAATTTTTGCCGCTAACCCTGCCGGCCAGCGCCACCAACCGGCCGCTTTTGGCAACCCATCCTGAGATACTTCCATCCCCGGGTCTTACCCGAACCTGCCGGACAATTTCTTCTGGCAGACCATGACTGGCTTCAATATGGAGTTCTCCGCTACCTTCTTCTTCAATCAGCACGGAAGCCGTGTCAGCCTTCAGGCCAAGAGCCAGGGCCTTGATGACCTCATTGAGAATAACGGAAGTGTCCAGTCTTTCGCGCAGAAGACTGTCAATCCTGGCGACCAGGTCTGCCTTCGTTTCCTGCTCCATGCTGGCTACTATTTTACCGTGAATGACTTCAAAAAGTATAATATCCCGCTGGTACAAGAAAACTGGAGGCGGTGCATGACTGACCGAGAAAGGTATCTGGAGTCGCTTCTTTTTGGTAAGCCGGACAAAGTTTATTTTTCCCCGGGCGGCCCGAGAGAGTCAACCCTGGCGACCTGGCACAGACAGGGACTGCCAGAAAACGTCAACTGGTTTGATTACCTCAAGCACCTGCTGGGACTTCCGGAGGAACCAGTTAGGAAGCAACCAGTTGATTTCAAACTCTCTTTTGATCTGATTCCGCCCTTTGAAGAAAAAATCCTGGAGCATCGCGACGGCCATTATGTTGTTCAGGATTGTAAAGGGGCGGTTGTGGAAATTTCTGACCGGTATGACGTCACTTACCTGCGCAGTGCCAAAGATTTTGTCACCCGCAAATGGCATAAGTTTCCGGTGGAAACAGCCGCCGACTGGGAAGAAATGAAAAAAAGGTACAATCCTGATTCTCCGGAGCGATACCCTGAGGATATTGAGGCCACGGCTGCGGCTCTGAAGGACCGCGACTATGTGTTGGGTATTGGTTTTTCTGGTCCGTTCTGGGCTATGCGCGACTGGTGTGGCTTTGAGGGGTTGTGCCTTCTCATGGCAACCCAGCCGGATTTTGTTATGGAAATGGCCACCTTCTGGAAAAACTTTGTCCTGAAGGTTCTGGACCGGGTCGTTGACAGAATCGTGCTGGACTATGTCATCATCAGCGAAGATATGGCCTACAAGGAAAAGGCCATGGTTTCTCCGGCCATGGCAAGAAAGTTTCTTGTTCCCTGCTGGACGGCCTGGGCCCGGCGGCTGAAAGCAAGCGGCTGTCCCATCGTCATGGTTGATTCCGACGGGTACATCGGAGAACTGATTCCCCTGTGGATTGAATCTGGCGTCAACGCCACGACGCCCGTTGAAGTCGCGGCTGGCAACGACCTTGTTTCCTTCCGCCGCCAGTTTGAAAAGAAGATGGCTTACCAGGGCGGCATAGATAAAAGGGCTCTGGCTAAAGGTGGACAGGTGATGCGGCAGGAGTTAGAAAGGGTCATCCCGCCCCTGCTAAAAGACGGAGGCTACATCCCTGGTTGCGACCACGGGGTACCACCAGACATTTCCTGGCCCAATTTTGTGGAGTACTGTCGCCTTCTGGCCCGCATGACCGGCTGGTTGTAAACTGCCTTCAGTTATCAAGAGAAAAAGTCAAGCCATCGCTGGCGGCCAATACCTGCACCCCGGTCCGTTGTGAAATTTCCTCTGTCTTTTCCCAGATCTTAGCCTTCAGCATGGTCATTCCGAAATGAGTCAGGATAGCCTTCTCGGGCCGGAGCTGTTTGATAACCTCCTCGGCTTCCGGTAAGGAAAGGTGATACAGGTCCGGACGTGGCTGGACCAACACGGTATTAACAATGAGGATTTTACTGCCGCTGTAGGCCTGCGGAAGTTCCGGGAAAAAGCGGGTGTCCGGAACATAGCCGATACCGGGCAGGCCATCAGACTGAAGAACAAAACCAAAGGTTTCCACACCATGCTGATGCCGGATGGGCACTCTCAGCCGGAGTTCACCCAGCCGGTATTCCCTGTTCTCTTTCAAAACTTCAATTCGTTGAAGGAAAGAGCGCAGGTAGCGGAAGACAACCGGATCGCCCTCCAGAGCATCCTCCGGCGCCAGGAGCACCCCCTGCGGCATAAAACCGCCGTTGGTCATGGCTTCCACCATGATGTTAATATCTCCGGAGTGGTCAAGATGCTTATGGGAAAGGAAAAGGCCGTTGAGTTTTTCCGGCTGCAGGGCCGGCCGGCTTTTCAGGGCGCGGACCAGACATCCTGGTCCCGGGTCAACCAGAAACTGGGTTCCTTTCAGAGAAAACCATATTCCCCCGGAAGCCCGCAATTGTTTGATTACCACAAACCTGGCTCCGGCCGTCCCTAAGAATTTAACAAAGTTCATGCAGTTATCTCGAGGTCTGGCCGGCAAACAATTCTTCCAGGAAGGGCACCAATTTCTTGGCTCTGTCTGAAAGGCGCAGTTTCTGAATGGCCTTGGCTTCTATCTGCCGGATCCGCTCCCGGGTCAATTGAAAATACTGACCTACTTCTTCCAGCGTGCGCGGATAACCTTCTTTGTCCAGACCAAACCTCAGCCTGATAATGGTTTCCTCCCGGTCGTCCAGAATCTCCAAGGCCTTCTCCAGTTCTTCACGAAGCAGAGAATGCTTGGCATAGTGCAGCGGACCCGGGTTATCGTTATCCTCAATGAAATCGCCGACGGTGGTCCTTTCCTCGTCTCCCACCGGTAAGTCCAGAGAAACCGGTTCCGGTCTCATGGAACGTTTAATCGTTCGCACCTTTTCCTCGTCAAGGTTCATGGCCTCAGCAATCTCCTGGTCGGTTGGCTCCCTGTCAAGTTGCTGAGACAGATATCTGATGGTCTTATTGAGTTTATTTATCTTCTCAATCATGTGAACCGGTATTCTGATGGTCGCAGAATGGTCCGCAATGGCTCTGGTAATGGCCTGCCGGATCCACCAGGTGGCGTAGGTGCTGAACTTGAAACCCGTCCGGTACTTGAATTTTTCCACCGCCTTCATCAACCCGATATTTCCTTCCTGAATCAGGTCCAGGATGGAGAGCTTGGGGTTGCTGTACCTCTTGGCGATGTTAATCACCAATCTCAGATTGGCCTGGATCAGCCTGCTTCTCAATTTTTGTAATTCAAACAGGCAGCGGCTGAGTTCCTTGCAGGAGTTTTTATTCTTCAGCCGGCTGATTTTTTTCTTCACCTCCTCAATCCCCCGGGCAATTTCCACTTCCTGCTCGTGGGTCAGAAGCGAGAAGGAACCGGCTCCCTTTAAGTATGAACGAAGCGGATTCCTGACTTCTTCCAGGTCAACTTTTTTCTCCTCAGCAAAGGGGACCTCTTCACCGTCAATCTCAATGTTCCACGACTCCAGTTCGTCAAAAAGGTCGTCAATTTCCTCACTGCTCATATCCACAGAAATCTCTTTGATTTCATCCCAGGAAAGATGTCGCTTCCTCTTTCCCATTTCAATCACTTCTCTGATTCTCTTTTCCCGGTCCGCCATCGCTTCGGTCCTGCTCAGCTTCTCTTCCATTGACTTACCCCTTTTTCATGGTGATTAAGTGATTCTGCACATCAATCAGGTCTTGCCGATCAATTTCTCCGCCGGAAGACTTTGCCTTGATAACTTCCAGTTTCTCCCTGGCCTTCCGGGCATGCTCATGCTTGATTAAACACTGGACACAGTCGGTAAAAACCTTCTCTTTCTTCTCCTGGCCAAGCATCTCCCCGGCAGACATGGCCACCTCAGCCAGCCAGGTTTGCAGTTTCTCGTCAGTCGCCCTGGACATCAGTGTGGCCGCATTCACCGGCAATTTTTCCTGACTGAGAGCATCCTCCAGGCTGAGTATCTGCTCCATCCGTTCCGTTAGTTTTCCCTTTTCCCTCGCCAGCCGTTCCCAGTAAGATGGGTCAGCCAAAACCACCTGCATCAACTCTCTCTCGGCCAGTTCATGCCGTCGCTTTTTCACTCCCGCCACTTTCCCTGGAGAAACCACGGTTGTTTCCTCCGGCCTGGCCCGCAAGAGACGCTGCAGAACCGGTACCGGTATCTCCAGCCGCTCACCCAGACGTTTCAGGTGCTCTGTCTGTTCAATTTCGTCAGGCAGACAACCAATCAGGAAAGTCAATTCCCTGGCGAGCGTGGACTTTCCCCGGGGTGTGGCACCATCATGCATCCTGCTCAATACAGCCAGCCCAAATTCCAGGAAATCCTGAGCACCAAGCATAAACTTTCGGAAGGCCTCCTTTCCGTAATCTTCAATAAACTTATCCGGGTCAAACCCGCCTGGCAACGCGCCAACTTTAACCTCAAAACCATTCCTTAAAATCAACTCTAAGTGTCTCAGAGCAGCCCGGGTTCCTGCTTCGTCAGCATCAAACAGCAAGAGCAGCCGCTCCGTAAATCTCCTCAAAAGACGCAGGTGACCATCGGTGAGCGCTGTACCTAAAGGTGCGACCGCGTTACGAAAGCCGTGCTGGTGCAGACGTAGAACATCAAAATAACCTTCCACCATTAAGGCATACCCGGCCTCCCTGATACCCTCCCTGGCCCAGTTGAGTCCGTAAAGAACCCGGCCCTTGCTGAAAACAGGTGTTTCTCCGGTATTGAGGTACTTGGGCTCCTGGTGTTCCTCAACGGCCCGGCCACCAAAGCCTAAAATTTCTCCCCTGATGTCATAGATGGTAAAGAGAACCCGGCGTCGGAAAATATCCCTGGTACCTGAAGAATCAATCAGGCCCGCTTTTTTCAACACCGTCGGGTTCAGCCCTTCCTGCTTCATCCGGCTCAGTAAAAAATCTGGCTGTGCCGGGGCATAGCCCAGTCCGTAACGTTTAATCTCTTCTTCTCCCAGCCCCCGGCTGGAAAGATAATTAAGTCCCACCTTGCCTTCAGGCAGGAAAAGTACCTTCTGGTAAACCCCGGCCGCCCAGCGATTAGCCTGGTATATCTGCTGTTTTTCCCTGTTTCCTTCGGCGTTAGCCGAAGTAAGAGTTATGCCAGCCCGCCGTGCGACCTGCTCCAGAGCCTCCCCGAAGGATACCTTCTCTATATTCTTTACAAAGGTAATCGCATTGCCACCGGCGCCACACCCGAAACAGTAGAAAACCTGTTTCTCCGGGCTGACAAAGAAAGACGGCGTCTTCTCCTCGTGGAATGGACACAGCCCCTTGAGGGAACGACCGCTCTTCTTCAGACTGACGTATTCACCGACTATTTCCGCCAGGTCAACCTTCGCCAGAACCTCTTCCACCTGATTGGAACTGCCAGCATCAGCCATTGCTACCTTGGTCCTTTTAAGTGTGTTATCCAGTTATACCGACAAAGTTTTCTGCCTGTCAAGGTTTCGGGTATAATAGAGCATCTGTCACTTCCGCGGGAAAAGAATTCTGAAAAAGGCAAACATGTTCAGATTCATCAAGCAGATAATTCTCATAGGGTTTGTTTTTTTGCTCGGCTACATCTTCGGTCTGAAACAGGTACGGTTCTACAGAATTACCTCCTCTTCCATGGAACCGGCCCTACAACTTAACGACCGGGTAGCCACGGTTAAGCTTGACCGGATTCTCCGGGGGATGATTGTGGTTCTCCTTGACCCCAAAGGCAGCAATGACATCCTTACCAAACGGGTCATCGGCCTGCCGGGTGAAAAATTTGAAGTTCGCCAGGGCGCCGTTTACATCAACAACGAAAAACTTGACGAACCCTACATTGCTGAGCCAGCCCGATACGATTTTGCCCGAATAAAAATTCCTGACAACGCCTACATGCTTCTGGGGGATAACCGAAACAACAGCGAAGACAGCAGTATCTGGGGGCCGGTGGAGAAGCAACTCATTCTGGGCCGTGTTTTTTGCCGGTACTGGCCCATTAAAAAACTGGGTTTTTTTCTTCAGCCATGACCGCGACAGCAAACATTGAAAGGAACCAGGATGGAAAAACGTGACGTTTTCTGTCAGAAAATAAGCGGGCAGGTTAAGGACTTTACCGAGCAGCCGCCAGTGCCTTTTACTGCAGAAACAGAGTTGCCCCTGGTGCGTCACTGGGATGCCAGCCGGCCTTATCCTGAGGAACCCGGAAAAGCCTGGGCTGGCTACGATGAAACGGGCCTTAGATTTGCTGCGGTGCTAAAGGATAGCGACATCGTCACCAGAGCCACCGAAAACAATCAGTTGCTCTGGACCCTGGGCGACACTGTGGAATTCTTTGTCAAACCCGGCCAGGACCAGAGCGTTTACTACGAAATCCACCTTTCTCCCAACGGCTACATCATGGACCTTCGTTTCCCCTCCCGGGAAAAATTCAGAAGCAAAGAAATTCCCTGGGAAGAAGTTATTGCTTTTGAGAGCCACAGTTGGTACCGTACGGTTATCTTTGAGGATGGCTGGGCCGCAGAAATTCTTATTTCCTGGCCCGCTTTTGACCTGAGCCAGCCGCCCCGGCCTGGAACTGTCTGGCAATTTGCTATCTGCCGGTATAATTA
>ERZ795045.3722-NODE-3722-length-13025-cov-3.603855_pt1 | contig 13025 bp, 10 predicted proteins | sample MGYA00375129_ERZ795045 | MGnify/ENA primary metagenome ERZ795045 (study PRJEB30174, sample SAMN05720166) | activated sludge metagenome | isolation source: anaerobic digester from wastewater treatment plant | place: Japan | collected 2015-05-15 ... | reverse complement strand
GGCGGAAGTGGTGCGGCGGGCCAGCGGGTCCGCGCTGGCGGGGGTGGGCGCGGCGCTGCTGACGGCCGTCTCGCCGGCGCTGGTGCCGGTCTATTCCTCGGCGGTTTCCGAGCCGCTGGCGCTCTTCCTGGGGTTTGCCGCCCTGGGGCTGCTGCTGGCGTACCTGCGGCCGGACGGGGGAAGCCGGCGGCTGCTGGTGGTTTCAGCGCTGCTGGCGGCCTATTCCTTCCTGACGCGCTATGCTTCGGCGGCCTTTGTGGGCACGGCGCTGCTGGCGCTGCTCTTCTCCTCCTGGCCGGTGCGCCGCCGCCTGGCCGATTCTGCCCTGTACGCCGCGATCGCCGGGCTGCCCATGGCCGTCTGGCTGGTGGTGGATTATCTCAACACCGACAGCATTTCCTCGCGGGCGGTGGAGCGCGCCGAGGCCATGGTGGGGCGGGCGGTGGATTTCTGGCCGCAGCTGGGCAAGGTGCTGCTTTCCTGGTTGGCGCCGGCCTCCTGGATTGAAGCGCCCTTCTACCCGGCGGTGATCAACCGGCTGCTGCCGCTGCTGCTGGCCGGGGGCACGCTGCTGGCGGCCGGGCTGGCGCTGCGCTGGCTGAGCCGCAAGGGCGCGGAGGGGCCTCAGGCGGACGCGGCCCGGCTGCTGCGCGTGCTGCTGCTCTTTTCAGGCCTGTACCTGCTGGTGATCTACGCGGTTTACGTGGTCACCGTGCCGGTCATTTCCGTCAACAACCGCATGATGGCCCCGCTGCACGCCGCCTGGCTGTGGACGCTGCCGCTGCTGGTCTGGACGGCCGCGGAACGGCTGCCGCGGCTGAAGTGGGCGGCGCCCGTCCTGGCGCTGGCGCTGGTGGGCTTCGCGGCCTGGTCGGGGGTGCGCACGGCACGCATCACCGCCGACGCCTACGCCCGCGGGCTGGACTTCAACACCGAAACCTGGCGCACCTCCGAGCTGCTGCAGGCGGTGCGCGAGCTGCCCGAGGATGTGCTGCTGGTGACCAACGAGACGGCGGGGCTGCTCTATGCCACCGGGCGGGCGGCCTATCCGCTGGAGGAGCCGGCCCGCGGCGTGCCGCTGCCGGACTTCCCCCGCTACGGGGACGGTGACCTGACCGACGACCTGGGCCAGCAGCTGTTCCGCCAGGGCGACGCGCTGCTGGTGCTGTTCAACACCATTTACGAGCAGTACGAGCCGCTCTACGGGGATCAGGCGGTGCAGCGGGTGGAAGCGCTCAAGGATGGGCTGGAGTGCCTTCACGAGAGCCTTCAGGGCGTGATCCTGCGCTACCCGCAGCCGTGAGGCCGGGCGGGCGGCATCTGGTTTAAAACCCCGCAGTGGGGTAGAATGGTCAATATTCAGCCGGTGAATTTCACACCAGATCACTGCATTGAGGATGCATGAGCAGCATTTTGGAAAAATTTCGCATGGACGGCCGCGCGGCCGTGGTGACTGGCGGGGCCGGCCTGCTGGGCAGGGGATTCTGCCGGTCGCTGGCGCAGGCCGGGGCCGCGGTGGTGGTGGCCGACCTGAACGTAGAAGCGGCCGAAGCGCACGCCGAAAGCCTGCGCGGCGAGGGGCTGGAAGCCTGCGGGCTGGCGGTGGACATCACCAGTCCCGATTCGGTCCGCCAGATGGTGGACCGCACCGTGGAGCGCTACGGCCACCTGGACGTGCTGGTGTGCTCGGCAGCCATGGACCCCAAGTTCGACACCGCCCACGCCGGCCAGCACCGCAGCAGCTTTGAAGAATTCCCTCTGGAGGCCTGGAAGCAGGCCCTGGATGTGAACCTGACCGGCATGTTCCTCTGCGCGCAGGCCGCGGTGCGGCCCATGCTGGCGCAGGGGAGCGGGGTGATCATCAACATCTGCTCCACCTACGGGCTGGTGGGGCCGGACCAGCGCATCTACCGCCGACCCGGCGAGGCGGAGCAGCCCTACAAGCCGGTTTATTACTCGGTCACCAAGGCCGGGGTGCTGGGGCTGACCCGCTACCTGGCCACCTATTACGCCGGGAAGAACATCCGCGCTAACGCGCTGACCCCCGGCGGCACCTACAATCAGCATGACGAGATCTTCACCGCCCAGTACTCGGCCCGCACCGTGCTGGGGCGCATGGCCGAGGTGGGCGAAATGGACGCGGCGCTGCTCTTCCTGGCGTCGGACGCCTCCAGCTACATGACCGGGGCAAACCTGGTGGTCGACGGGGGGTGGACGGCATGGTAGACCGGCCCGAGGTTCTGGCGATCATCCCGGCCCGCGGCGGCTCCAAAGGCATTCCGCGCAAGAACATCCGCGAGTTTGCCGGGCACCCGCTGATTGCCTATTCGATCGCCGCGGCCCGCCAGGCCGAAACGGTCACCCGGGTGATCGTCAGCACCGACGACGAGGAAATTGCCGCCGTCGCCCGCAGGTACGGGGCCGAAGTGCCCTTCCTGCGCCCGGCCGAGCTGGCCGGGGACCAGACCCTGGACCTGCCGGTCTTCCAGCACGCCCTGACCTGGCTGGCCGGGCAGGAGGGCTACCGGCCGGACCTGGTGGTGCAGCTGCGCCCCACCTCGCCGTTGCGCCCGCCGGATCTGGTGGACCGGGCGGTGAAGTTGCTGCTGGAGCACCCCGAGGCCTCCTCGGTGCGCGGCGTGGTGCCCGCCGGCCAGAACCCGCACAAGATGTGGCGGCTGGACCCCGAAACCGGCCAGATGCGCCCGCTGCTGCAGGTGGAGGGCATCCCCGAGCCTTATAACGCCCCGCGCCAGGCCCTTCCGCCGGTCTACTGGCAGACCGGGCATATTGACGTCATCCGCCCGGAGGTGATCCTGGAGCTGGGCTCGATGAGCGGCCCGGTGATCCTGCCGGTGCACATCGACCCGCGCTACACGGTGGATATTGACACCCTGTCCGACTGGCAGCGCTACGAATGGCTGGCGCTGCACGGCGGGCTGGAGCTGGTCACGCCCTCGCCGCGCCGCCCGCTGCCGGACCGTCCGCAGCTGGTGGTCTTCGACTTTGACGGCGTGATGACCGACAACCGGGTGTGGACCGACGGGTCCGGCAATGAGCTGGTGGCCGCTTCCCGCGCGGACGGGGCCGGCATTAAACTGCTGCGCGAGGCCGGCGTGCCGGTTTTGGTGCTGTCGAGCGAGACCAACCCCTGCGTGGCGGCCCGCTGCCGCAAGCTGGGGATTCCGCTCATTCAGGGCCAGTGGAAAAAAGCACCCCAGCTGAGCCAGTACCTGGCCGAGGAGGGCATTGACCCCCGCCAGGTGGTGTATGTGGGCAACGATATCAACGATCTTCCCTGCTTCGAGATCGCCGGCTGCGCTGTAGCCGTCGCCGACGCGGAGCCGGCCGTACGCGCCCGGGCCGACCTGGTGCTGGCGCGCAAAGGCGGCCATGGCGCGGTGCGCGAGCTGTGCGAGCTGGTGCTCGAACGAATTCAAAGGAGTGAAAACCTCTCATGACCAGAACAGTCCGGCTTGGAGACCGCATGGTAGGGCCCGGCGAGCCCGCCTACATTGTGGCGGAGATCGGCATCAACCACAACGGCGATGTGGAAATCGCCAAAGAGCTTATGCGGGTGGCCAGAGAGGCCGGGGTGGACGCGGTGAAGTTCCAGAAGCGCACCCCCGAGCTGTGCGTTCCGCCCGAGCAGCGCTCGCTGATGCGCGAAACGCCCTGGGGCTACATCACCTACCTGGAGTACCGCCACAAAGTGGAGTTTGGCTACGACGAGTACCGCGAGATTGACCGCTACTCGCGCGAGATCGGCCTGCCCTGGTTCGCCTCGGTGTGGGACGAGCCTTCGGTGGACTTCCTGGAGCAGTTCAATCCCATTTGCTACAAGATTCCTTCCGCCGGCCTGACCGACCACAAACTGCTGGCACACGCCCGCGCCACCGGACGCCCGGTGATCCTGTCCACGGGCATGTCCACCATGGAGCAGATTGAGGAGTCGGTGAAGCTGCTGGGCGAAGACAACCTGATCATCACCCACACCACCAGCACCTACCCCTGCGACCCGGAAGAGCTGAACCTGCGCATGATCCAGACGCTGAACGCGCGGTTCACCTGCCCGATCGGCTATTCCGGCCACGAAGTGGGCCTGGTGCCCTCGGTGGTGGCGGTGGCCCTGGGCGCGGTGCTGGTCGAGCGCCACATCACCCTGGACCGGGCCATGTGGGGCAACGATCAGGCGGCCTCGGTGGAGCCGGGCGGCCTGGAGCGGCTGGTGAAGTACATCCGCGTCACCGAGCAGGCGCTGGGCGACGGGGTCAAGAAGGTGTACGACAGCGAGCTGCCCTCGCTGCGCAAGCTGCGGAGGGTGTCGAACTAGATGGGTCTGAACCTGATTCCCCGCATTCACAACGGCCTTAAGCGCCGCTGGGTGCACCGCCAGAGCGACCGGCAGACCGAGCGCCTGGCGCGGGAGATCGAGCGGCACGCCCCCGCTCCGGAAGGCAGCCCGGTGGTGATCTACAACGCCTCCACCCGGCTGGAGGGCATGAGCCTGAACGCGGCCTTTGCCCTGATGACCGGCTGGGCGCTGCGGCTGCAGGGCGTGCCGGTGATTCATTTTGTCTGCAAGGCCGGGCTGACCCGCTGCATGCTGGGCACCAACAGGGATGACCCCTCCCAGCCGCCGCCGTGCAAGCTGTGCGTGGCCAAATCCAAGCACATTTACACCCGCGCGGACGTGCGCTGGTACGAGTTCAAGCTGGACCCCGACCTGGAAGCGCGCCTGCAGGGACTCTCGCTGGACGAGCTGGTGGCCTTCGAGTACGGCGGGCTGCCGCTCGGCCGGCTGACGCTGCCCTCGCTGCGCTGGGCGCTGCGGCTGTATCACCTGCCCGATACCCCGGGAACGGTCTTCCTGTACCGCCAGTACATTCTTTCGGCCTGGCGGGTGGCCCAGGAGTTTTCCTCCCTGCTGGTGCAGGCCAACCCGCGGGCGGTGGTGGTTTTCAACGGCATCGCCTATCCCGAGGCGGTCGCCGCGCACATCGCCCGCAGCCGCGCCATCCCGGTGATCACCCACGAGGTCGGGCTGCAGCCCTTCAGCGCCTTCTTCACCTACGGCGAGGCCACGGCCTACCCGCTGGACATCCCCGCGGATTTCGAGCTGGACGCGGCCCGCAATCAGCGCCTGGACGCCTACCTGAGCAAGCGCTTCAAGGGCGATTTCACCATGGCGGGGATCAAGTTCTGGCCGGAGATGAAGCAGCTGCCTCAGGCGCTGCTGGATAAGGCGGCCAACTTTCAGCAGATCGTGCCCGTCTTTACCAATGTGATTTTCGACACCAGCCAGGAGCACGCCAACGTGCTGTTTGAGCACATGTTCGCCTGGCTGGATCAGGTTGCCGAGATCATGCGCGCTCACCCGGAGACGCTCTTCGTGCTGCGCGCCCATCCGGACGAATCTCGCCCGGGCAAGGCCAGCCGCGAGACGGTGGCCGCCTGGGCGGAGCGCAGCGGGGTGCTGCAGCTGCCCAACGTCGAGTTCGTGCCCTCCACCGAGCCGCTTTCGTCCTACGAGCTGATCCAGCGCTCCAAGTTCGTCATGGTGTACAACTCCACCATCGGGCTGGAGGCGTCCATCCTGGGGGCGGCGGTGCTGAGCGGCGGCCGCTCGCGCTACACGCAGCTGCCCACGGTGTGCCTGCCCTCTTCCGCCGAGGAGCACCGCCGGCAGGCCGAGGAATGGCTGCAGGCCCAGACCGTCTGGATCCCGGAGGAGTACCAGCGCAACGCGCGCAAGTTCCTGTATTACCAGCTGTTCCGCTCATCCCTGCCGTTCAATGATGTGCTGGAGGAGGACGGCGTGTGGCGGGGGTTTGTCCGGCCGAAGGATGTCTCCTGGCAGGCCTTCCTGCCGCAGAACTCGCCCACCTTCCGCACCATCCTGGATGGGATCCTGAAGCAGAAAGAATTTATCTTACCCGAATGAGCCCTGCCTGTTCCATCGTCATCCGCGCCTATAACGAAGAAAAGCACATCGGCCGCCTGCTGGACGGAATCATGCAGCAGACGGTTAAGGATGTGCAGATCATTCTGGTTGATTCCGGTTCCACTGACGCCACCATGGCCATCGCCCGGCGCTACCCGGTGGAGGTGGTCACCATCCGGCCGCAGGAGTTCACCTTCGGCCGCTCGCTGAACCTGGGCATCTCGCACGCCCGGGCAGAGGTGGTGGTGATGGCCTCGGCCCACGTTTACCCGGTCTACCCCGACTGGCTGGAGCGCCTGCTGGAGCCGTTCGAAGACCCGCAGGTGGCGGTGGTTTACGGCAAGCAGCGCGGCGCGGCCAGCACGCACTTCAGCGAGCACCAGATCTTCCGCCAGTGGTTCCCGGACCGCTCCAATCCGCGCCAGGCCACCCCGTTTTCCAACAACGCCAACGCCGCCATTCGCCGGGAGCTGTGGGAGCAGCATCCTTACGATGAAACCCTGCCCGGTCTGGAAGACCTGGCCTGGGCGCGCTGGGCGCAGGAGCAGGGCTACGCGGTGGCCTATTCGAGCGAGGCCGAGATCATCCACGTGCACAACGAGACCTGGTCCGGGATTTACAACCGCTACCGGCGCGAGGGCATGGCCTTCAAGACCATCTATCCCCAGGAGAACTTCCGCTTTGCGGACTTCCTGCGCGCGCTGACGGCCAATGTGCGCCAGGACTGGCTGGCCGCCAGCCGCGAGGGCAAACTGGCGCAGGCCTGGCGGGATATCTGGCGCTTCCGCTGGAACCAGTTCCTGGGCACCTACCACGGCTACCGGCAGACCGGCCCGCTGACCTGGCAGCTCAAGCAGACCTTCTACTACCCGCCCTCCGGGGACAACGCGGCCGGCGGGGACCGCCCGCGCCCGGTCGCGCCGATCCAGTATTCCGACCACGGGGAGCCTTCCGCCTGAACCGAGGAGCCGTCATGAAACCTGAACGGATCGTCGCTTTTGTGCCCATGCGCCACCACTCGGTGCGCGTGCCGGGCAAGAACTACCGCCTGCTGGCGGGCAAGCCGCTGTTCCACCACATACTGATCACGCTGCAGCAGGTGCCGGAGATTAGCCAGGTGGTGGTGGACACCGACAGCCCGGAGATCACCGCCGGCATCCGCGAGCACTTCTCGCAGGTGCGCGTGCTGGAGCGGCCGGAACACCTGCGCGCCGACACCGTGCCCATGAACGAGATCCTCATGTACGACGTGAGCCAGGTGCCGGCCGACCTGTACCTGCAGACGCACTCCACCAACCCGCTGCTGCGCCCCGAGACGGTGTCCGCCGGGATTCACGCGCTGGTGGAGCAGTACCCCATCTACGATTCGCTCTTCGGCGTCACCCGCCTGCAGGTGCGCCTGTGGGATCAGCTGGCCCGGCCGATCAACCACAACCCGGCCATCCTGCTGCGTACCCAGGACCTGCCCCCGGTCTACGCGGAGAACTCCTGCCTGTACCTGTTCACCCGCCAGACGCTCGAGCAGCGCCGTACCCGAATCGGCGAGCGGCCGCTGATGTTCGAGATCCCTCCCGATGAGGCGCAGGACATCGACGACGAGGCCGGCTTTCAGCTGGCCGACCTGATGCTCACGCAGCGTCTTAAGAATTCACTGGTATAATCCTCTCGATACCCACCCCATTCTTTCTGGAAGAACGATGCCCACTGTACTGCTCTCCGCCCCGTATATGATTCCGACCGTCGAACGCTTTCGCGCCGTGCTGGCTCACTACGGCATTGACCTGCTGGTGCCCGACGTGCGCGAGCGCATGGAAGAGGCGGACCTGCTGGCGCTGGCCGGCCAGTTCGACGGGGCCATCTGCGGCGACGACCGCTTCACCGAGCGGGTGCAGCAGGCCTGCCTGCCGCGGCTGAAGGTGATCTCCAAGTGGGGCACCGGGGTGGACTCGATCGACCGGGAGGCGGCCGCCCGCCTGGGCATTCAGGTGCGCAACACGCCCAACGCCTTCACCCTGCCGGTCTCGGACAGCGTGATGGGCTATATTCTGGCCTTTGCCCGCCGCCAGCCCTGGATGGACCGCGAGATGAAGGCCGGGAAGTGGGAGAAGATCCCCGGGTTCAGCCTGAGCGAGGCCACGCTGGGCGTGATCGGCGTGGGTAACGTGGGCAAGGCGGTGCTGCGCCGGGCGCGGACTTTTGGTATGCGCCTGCTGGGCAATGACATCCAGCCAATCGCGCCGGATTTTGTGCTGGAGAACGGCGTGGAGATGACCACGCTGGAGGACCTGCTGCAGCGCGCGGACTTTGTCAGCCTGAACGCCGATTTGAACCCGACCAGCTACCACATTATCAACGAGCGCACCCTGGCGCTGATGCGCCCCAACGCGGTGCTGATCAACACCGCCCGCGGCCCGCTGGTGGACGAGGCGGCCCTGATCGCCGCGCTGGAAGCCGGGCGGATCGGCGGGGCGGCGCTGGACGTGTTTGAAGTCGAGCCGCTGCCGCTCACCTCGCCGCTGCTGCGCATGGACAACGTGATGCTGGCGCCGCACAACTCCAACTCCAGCCCGGCGGCCTGGGAGCGGGTGCACCTGAGCACCATTCGCAACCTGCTTGAGGGGCTGGGCATCCCCTGCCCGGACCTGCCCGACCTGCTGGCGCAAAGGTAACAGCAATGCCGGCTGACAGGAAGATCGCGGCGAAACGAGAGGTCTACATTTCCCTGCTGGTGATTTCGCTGCTGGCGGCGGTGGCCTACATGCCGCTCAGCGGGCAGCTGGGTTTTTATTTCAACGACTGGTACCCGCTGACGAGCAGGATCGCACAGACGCCGCTGACCATCATGTTCTCGCTGGACCGGCCGCGGCTGGGCGATGTGTACAACCTGACCTACGGCCTGCTGGGCGACGACCCGGTGGCCTGGCAGTGGTTCACCTTTGCCTGGCGGCTGGCCGGCGGGCTGGCTTTCTTCTGGCTGGTGCGGCTGCTCTGGCCGCGGCAGCGCCTGGCCACGACGGCCATGGCCGTTCTGTTCATGGTCTACCCTGGTTTCCTGCAGCAGACCATCGCGCTGACCTTCTCCAACCACATGATCGGCTACGCGCTGGGGCTGTTCTCGCTGGTGTTCACCGTGCTGGCCGTGCAGCAGCCGTCCTGGCCGCGGCGGCTGGGGCTGATCGCGCTGGCGCTGGTCACCGAGCTGGCCTATCTGTTCCTGTACGAGTACATGATCGGGCTGGAAGTGGCCCGCCTGGTGCTGGTGGCCCTCCTGCTGCACCGGCAGCGGCCGCTGCAGCTGAACCTGAAGGCCGGGCTGCGCATCCTGAGCCAGTGGTGGTTCTACCTGATCCCCATGGGCGGCTTTCTCTACTGGCGGCTGTTCATTTTCAAGAGCATGCGCGGCACCACCAACGTCGACTCGCTGCTGCTGGCCTACCTGCGCGAGCCGGTGGAGATGGTATCGCGGCTGGTAATCGAGTCGCTGCGTGATTTTATCGAAGCGGCCTACCTGGCCTGGGGCGTGCCGCTCAATCAGGTGGCCATCAACGCCAGCTTTGCTGATATTCTGACCGGGGCGGGCTGGGCGCTGGCAGGGCTGGCGGTGTACTTCCTCTACCGCCTGTGGGTGCGGCGCAGCCAGACAGGGGCAGAGCCGGAGGAGCCGGGCGTGCAGCGCTGGGCGGTGGAGGCGGTCGCACTGGGAGCGCTGTTCACCCTGGCCACGATCTTCCCGGTGGTGCTTTCCAACCGGCACATCCAGTACAAAGACTTGATGGACCGCTACACCCTGCACACCACCATCGGGGTGGCCATGCTGGTGGTGGGCAGCATCCACCTGCTGCTGCGCCCGCGCTGGCAGCAGGCGGCGGTGGGACTGCTGATCGCCGTCTCCATTCTGACCCATTACAACAACGCCGTCTATTACCGCGACCTGTGGGCCTACCAGAAGCAGCTCTGGTGGCAGCTCGCGTGGCGCGCGCCGCAGCTGAAATACGGCACCACACTGGTGCCCCTGCTGCCCGACCGCTACCGCCTGCAGGAGAGCTTTGAAGTCTGGGCGCCGGCCAACGCCATTTACCAGACCGAGCCCGGGCTGCTGGTGGTCAGCGGGGAGATTCTCAACCGCGATACCGCGCCCTCCATGGCCCGCCGCGATAAGCTGGATCGTGAAGTGCGGCGGATCTATTTCACCAACGATTACCAGAATACCCTGCTGGCCTCGCTGCCCGGCGGCGGATTGTGCCTGCACGTGGTGGACGGGCGCCAGGTGGAGCTGACCCAGTTTGACGACGTAACCGTGCGCGAGGTGGCCCGTGCCTCCAATATCGACACGATTGACACGGCCGCCCCGCAGCGCATCCCCCCGGCTGAGCCATTCGGCCTGGAACCGGAGCACGGCTGGTGTTACTATTACCAGAAAGCCAGCCTGGCCCGCCAGCAGGGTGAATGGGAGACCGCCGCCGCGCTGGGCGACGAGGCGCTGGCCCTCGGCCTGGCCCCGCAGGACCCGGTGGAGTGGCTGCCAATCATCGAGGCCTACCACAACCTGGGCCGCACCGCGGACGCTGACGAGCTGAGCAAAGAGGTGCGCAGGAGCGATTTCCGGCGGCGGCTGCTGTGCGATCATCTGGCGGCCTCCAGCGGGGCTTACTCCTCCCCGGAGATTTATGCCCGCATGGTGGCCGGGCTGTGCCAGGCGGAACCCTGACAATTCGTTAGGAGGATCATGGAAGCAACGCGAACTGTTCTCATTACCGGCGCGTCCGGCGGCATTGGCCGGGCAACCGTGCAGGTGTTTGCCGGGCACGGCTGGCGCGTGATCGGCGTGGACCGCAAGGAGTTCGGGCCGGACTTTCCCGAAAACGGCCTGTTCATCCAGTCCAGCATCGTGCACCCGGAAAACCTGGAGTCCATTTACGACCGGGCGAAGGCCTTCACCGGCACGCTGAACGCGCTGGTCAACAACGCCGGCATCCAGGTGGCCAAGCCCATGCTGGAGACCACCGTGGAAGAGTGGGATGAGGTGATGGCCGCGAACCTGCGCTCGGTGTTCCTGGGGGCGCGCCTGGCCCACCCGCTGCTGAAGGCGGCCGGGGGCGGGGCGATCGTCAACACCTCTTCGGTGCACGCGGTGGCCACCTCGGCCAACATCGCCGCCTACGCCGCTTCCAAGGGCGGCCTGCTGGCGCTGACCCGGGCCATGGCCATCGAGTTCGCTCCGGACAACATCCGCGTCAATGCCATCCTCCCCGGCGCGGTGGACACGCCCATGCTGCGCGCCGGGATGGACCGCGGCCATGTGGGCGGCACGTCCATCGAGGAGCGGCTGGACAATCTGGCCCGCAAGACAGTCAACGGGCGCATCGGCCGGCCCGAGGAGATCGCCCGGGCCATCTACTTCCTGGCTGACGACACGCAGTCATCCTTTATGACCGGCCAGGCCATGATCGTGGACGGGGGCGCGACCGCAAGGTTGAGCACCGAATGAGCAGCGCGCGCGAGACCCTCAAACGGATTCTGCCCGCTCCGCTGGTGCGGGCCGGGCGTGAGACGCTGGACGCGCTGGGCCGGGCCAGGGAATGGCCCGCGGCGGCTTTCCACCCCTGGCGGCGGGACACGGTGCGGCGCCTGGGCGCCCTGCAGGACATCCACCGCGGCGAGCGCTGCTTCATCCTGGGCAACGGCCCCAGCCTGAAGCAGACCGACCTGTCGCTGCTGCGGGACGAGTTCACCATCGGAATGAACCGCATCTACCTGGCCTTCCCGCAGATGGGCTACCAGACCAGCTACTACCTCTCGATCAACGATCTGGTGATCGAGCAGTGCGCCGCCGATATTCAGGCGCTGAAGATGCCGCGCTTCGTCTCCTGGCGGGCGCGTAAGTGGCTGCAGCCGGAAGAGAACCTGTACTTCCTTTACACCACCTACACCGGTCCGAAGTTCGCCGAGGATGCCCGCTCGCGGCTGTGGGAAGGGGCCACGGTCACCTACGCCGCGCTGCAGCTGGCCTTCTACCTGGGATTCGCCGAGGTGATCCTGATCGGGGTGGACCATTCCTTCCAGACCCAGGGCAAGCCCAACACGACCGTGGTCTCGCAGGGCGACGATCCCAACCATTTTGACCCCGGCTACTTCGGCAAGGGCTTCCGCTGGCAGCTGCCGGACCTGGACACCTCGGAGCGTTCCTACCGCATGGCGCGCGCGGCCTATGAGAGCGCCGGCCGGCGGGTGCTGGACGCTACCATCGGCGGGAAGCTGACCGTCTTCCCCAAGGTGGACTACTACTCGCTCTTCTAGGCCATGACCGACCTGCCGCTCGTTTCGATCGTCACCCCTTCCTACCAGCAGGCTGCCTATCTGGAGCACACGCTGCGCTCGGTGCTGGAGCAGGACTATCCGCGCATCGAGTACTGGGTGATCGACGGCGGCTCGACGGACGGCTCGGTGGAGATTATCCAAAAGTATGCCGACCGGCTGGCCGGCTGGGTATCGGAGCGGGATTCGGGCCAGGCGGAGGCGATCAACAAGGGCTTTGCCCGCGCGACGGGTGAGATCGTCGCCTGGCTGAACTCGGACGACGCCTACCTGCCCGGTGCGGTGGCCAGCGCGGTGCGAGCGCTGCAGGCTGACCCGGACCTGGCGCTGGTCTACGGCGACGTGCGCTCCATCGACGGCGATGGCCGGCTGATCAACGTGATGCGCTACGACGACTGGGACCTGGCCGACCTGATGTCCTTCCACATCCTCGGGCAGCCGGGGGTGTTCATGCGCCGGTCCGCGCTGGAGAAGGCCGGCGGGCTGGACCCGTCCTACCACCTGCTGCTGGACCACCACCTGTGGCTGCGGGTGGCCAGCCATGGGGGCATGCGCTACGTGCGTGAGGAGTGGGCCGAAGCCCGCTTCCATCCCCAGGCCAAGAACGTCGCCCAGGCGGCCCGCTTCGGCGAGGAGGCCTACCGCATCGCCCGCTGGCTGGAGCAGGACCCGCGACTGGACGACCCCTACGGGATGAACCGGCGCAAGCTGTGGGCCGGGGCGCACCGCATTAACGCCCGCTATCTGCTGGACGGGGGACAGCCCC
>ERZ795045.3719-NODE-3719-length-13030-cov-5.061734_pt1 | contig 13030 bp, 13 predicted proteins | sample MGYA00375129_ERZ795045 | MGnify/ENA primary metagenome ERZ795045 (study PRJEB30174, sample SAMN05720166) | activated sludge metagenome | isolation source: anaerobic digester from wastewater treatment plant | place: Japan | collected 2015-05-15 ... | reverse complement strand
CTGGTGACCGCCGTACCGCTGCACTGGAGCAGGGTCCTTGCGAGGGGGTACAACCAGTCGATGCTCCTGGCACGCGAGGTGTCCAGGAGATCAGGGGTGAGGCTGGCACCCGGCGTGCTGAGGAGGACCCGGCCCACGAAAGCCCAGGTGGGTCTCAACCCTTCGGAGAGAAAGAAGAACCTCAAGGGGGTGTTCTCCGCCCGTGACGTGGAAGGGCTGTCGGTGTGCGTGGTGGATGACGTGGTCACCACGGCGAGCACGGCGTACGAGGTAGGCCTGGCCCTCAGGCGAGCGGGCGCCTCGCGGGTGATCTTCTCCGGGGTGGCGAGGAGCATGGCATGAGCCCGGTCAGGCGCAGGCACAAGAAGTCGCCGAGGTACCTGGAAGACCTCACGTACTCGGTCGCAGAGGGTGGGATCGCGCCGGAGAACCCCTTCGTCGCGCAAGACCTGTTCCTCGGGAGGTACAACGAAAGCCAGGTGATGGAGAAGCTCGCCGGGGTGGGCATGATCGACCTGCTGAAGAGCCGGGGCTACAACGACCTCGTCGTCCAGATCTTCAGGCAGGACGGATTCACCTCGCGTTTCTACGTGAACTTCGGCTCACCCGGCTCATCCACGCGCCTCATCGAGCTCGTCGTGAGGGAAGGCGTGTTCAGGCCGACCGAGACCTTCATCCCCGGATACGATTTCTCTGACGGTCTTGCCATGCTGCTCATCGAGTGGATGGCCCTGCAGGACCCGAGGGCCTCCTTCAGCAGGGAGAGGCCGAGGTTGCCAGGGCAGCAGTACCCCGGGCTCGGGGGGCTCAAGAAGATGCAGGCGCTCCTGTATGAGCTCGGGAAGGAGACCGGCAAGGAGGCCATCGTCGACGTGCCCGAGTACTTCCACGCGGCAGCCATCTATTCCAGGCTCTACACAGAGATATACGACCGCAAGTACGCGTTCTTTTCGCCCATCGACGCCGGCATCATGAACGCCATCCTGAGGGACGTGTGCGTCGAGCCGAGGGGGCTGGCGGATGTGTCGTTCGCCATAGCCTTCGACTGCCTCCTCGACGGGAAGACCTTGAAACCCGTGACCTGGAGATCCTCGGAACAGGTGTACCCCATATCGAACAGGCTTCAGCGCTACATCGACGACGAGCGCTACAAGCGCATCGTGCACAAGACCATGGAGGAGCGCTCGTTCGCCATGGACTGGGAGCGCTACGACAAGATCAAGGAGAGGGGATTGCTCGATGCACTGTAGGTTCGGCGTCATAGGCCTCGGCAGGGTAGGGGGTGCCATGCTCGAGCTCCTGCGTTCCTCCGGGCATGTCTGTGCCTGGGCCGTCTCATCGAGCAGCGACAGGAAAGACGTCGCCGTCCACCGCAGCCTCCCCCCCGGGCCGTCAGGTGTGGAGCTCGTGCTCCTTGCGGTTCCGGACAAGCGGATCGAGCCGGTTGCCGAAGAGATAGCCGGGAAGTGGTCCGGAGGGTGTTCGGGCGTCGTCTTCCTCCACTTCAGCGGCCTGCTCACCTCGTCCGTACTGCAGCCCCTGGCGTCTCTGGGGGCTCACACGGGGAGCCTCCACCCGCTCCAGTCCATCGTCGACGCCCAGGGTGCACGGCAGGCCCTCGCCGAGAGCGTGTTCACCTTCGAGGGTTCGCCGGTGGCCCGCAAGGCGGCGCAGTCGGTGGCCGACTCGCTGGGTGTCCGCATGGTGGATATCAGGCCCGAGGACAAGCTCCTCTACCACACCTCCGCGGTGATCGCCTCCAACTACCTCGTGGCGCTTTTGGACGAGGCCTCGGCGGTGGCGGGCAGGATCGGCCTCGACCGTGCCCACCTCATGGGGCTCGTGCGGGGGACCCTCGCGAACATCGAGCGCCTGGGCGGGGCCGCCTTGACGGGCCCCGTGTCCCGCGGCGACTGGGACACGGTGAGGATGCACGTGGATGCGCTCGAGAGATGCTTCCCCGACATCCTTCCCTCCTATCTCGCGCTCGGGTGGTACACCTCCCGCATGGCGAGGAGGGGTTTCCCCCCCGAGATCGGGCAACGCCCTTGCCCCATAGGCATCGAGGACCTGGCCGGGCGGATCGACGCCATGAGGGACAGGGGTATGAAGATCGTCTTTACCAACGGGTGTTTCGATATCCTGCACAAGGGGCACGTCTCCTACCTCGAGGGGGCGCGCCGCCTCGGCGACTGCCTCGTGGTGGGCCTCAACTCGGACGCCTCGGTCAGGAGGCTCAAGGGTCCCTCGATGCCCGTAAACCCCGTCGACGCCAGGTGCCGAGTGCTGGGTGCCCTGGCATGCGTTGATTACGTCGTCGTGTTCGAGGAGGACACGCCCTACGAGCTCATCAGCCGGATAAGGCCGGACGTCCTCGTCAAGGGAGGCGACTGGTCGGGCAGGGATATCGTGGGCTCGGACGTGGTCCAGTCGTACGGGGGCCGGGTCGTCACCCTGGCCTTCGAGGAGGGGTACTCGACCTCTTGGATCATCGAGCGGATCAGGAAGGATTGAGCCTCGCCTCCGGGTGCGTCCGCCTCGAGGGGGCATCGTTCACCCAAGGCGGCGCGAGGGGATCCGGGGGGCGAGACGGGCGCCGGCCCTCGTGCGCCCCCAAGGCGATCAGAGCCCGAAGTCGAGGCTGACGGTGTAGCGTCTGTCCGAACGCTGTCCCGCGTACGCGCCGAGTTCCTCTGCATAGGTGAGGGCGTCGATGCGCACGACCCATGCATCGATCGTTGCCCCGCAGGTGAAGTAGCCCTGGTGGAACCCGGCCCGCACACTGGCGATGGCCGGGAACTTCCACTCGGCGCCCACCCTGATCCTCTTTGCGAGATCGTCGTCTCCCGAGTACTGGGAGAACAGGTCCACGTAGTCCGCGCCGAGGGTCATCTTCCCGATGCCGAGGTCCATCACGTAGGCCAGGCCGAGGTCCACGTGGCTCTTCATGTCCTCGGCATCCCCCAGCTTGGACCCGACGAGGTTGCTCGCCGACACACCCGCCCTCAGCCCCGGGAGCAGGACGTTATCGAGCTTGTAGATCATCCCCAGGTCCACGAGGATCCCGCTGCCGTCCTTCAGGTCGTCCCGTATGGTCTCGTCGAAATCCTCCGACGCGATGTCCACGGCCGAATACTCCTCCATGATGCTCTGCCGCCTTATGAACTTGGCGCTCGCGCCCAGGAGGAGCGTCTCGTCCAGCAGGGGGTGGGCGTAGCCGGCGCCGATACCCAGGTCGTTCACGCCGTGGATGACGGCCTTGGGGTATTGCCTGTCATGGATCTCCGTGTCCGCGCGCACGGTGCCGAGCACGCCGAAGGCGAAGCGGGGCATCGAGTAATGGGGGAAGAGGTTGACGGCGAGGCGGGCCCGGTCCCCCATGTGTGACCGGAGGAACTCGGCCACTTCCTGCTCGCTGTCCGAGTCCACGTCCATGGCGTCTCCGTAGAGGTCGAGGGTGTTCTCGGAGATCTCGAACTCGAGGGGGAAGAAGGACACGGAGACCTTCTCGATGGATGCCAGCCCCGCGGGGTTGTAGAACAGCGCGTTCGCGTCGTCGGAGACCGCGGTGAACGCACCGCCCATGCCCAGGGGGCGCATGCCCCGGTACACGTACGGGTACTCGGCGGCCCCCACGGCCCCTGCCATCATGACCATGCACGCAAGCACAAAGAGACTGGTCTTCATACACGCTCCCTCGAAGAAAGATCGATCACCGCCTGCAGCCTCCCCCCCCAAAGATCGAGAGAGCCGTCTGCAGCACCCCTGCAAGGCCCGTGTCCCGACGGGCTTTCGTGGTTTTTTCCCGCGCCAGCACCCGGGGTACCACCCGGAAAGTGCCGCCCGAGCCCGTGTCCCGACGGGCTGCCGTGGTTTTTTCTCCCCTGTCCGTTCATCCACCCCACGAGGGGGTCGAGGTTCGCACCCGGCAACGGCACGGGCCATGCTACGATCTCGGGGCCTCCACGGGTGATCTCCAGGGACGTACCCATGCGCACGAGGGTATCCTGCATGGTCGTATGTCCATGCGAATCTACAAGATGCCCAAGAACTCGCCCCTGATGTATGCCGGAAGCCTCTCGGCATCGAACGACGCCCTCACGTCCTGCTCGGTGAGCTTGCCCGAACCGCTCAAGCCGAGGATGCCCCTCAGGAACCCGCCTAGGTCTTCCGTCATGTCCTCGTCTGCGCCTATCCGGTCGATGAGCGCGTTCACCGCGTCGTTCACGTTGACGAGATCGCGCCTCATTCCTTCCAGGATCTCGGTCCGCCTCGCGAGGGCCGCTGCCAGCCCGTCGAGGTATGCCTCACGCTCTGCGGCATCGGCGAAGTACAGGCGGTAGGCCTGGCCGTTGACAGGCGCGAGTCCCTGGAGACCGGCCGAGGACGGGGGCACGGTTGATTCCACGAAGGACCCGGCCAGTGCCACGAAGTGGAGCGCCGATGCGAGGCCGCGCTGGACGGCGTGGTCATAGTCACCCGTGGAAGACCACAGGGAGTCCATGACGGCGACCGCCTGCTCGAGATCGTCCAGCATGTCGTCGATTTCCTCCCCCGTCGACAGGAACCGTGCACCGTCCATGGAGACGATGCGCATCGCGAGCGCGGAAGCCACGACGTCGAAGTCTGAGTCCAGGCCGTCGTCGTCTATGTTCTCTATGAGGTAGGTGACGTCGAGCCCCGCCCTGCCCATGTATGCGGATGCGAGCGGCTCGGCGACGCGTGCGTCGGGGTCGGTGGCCGAGAGGTGGGGGAGCAGGATAGCGATGGCCTCGTCATAGTCGCCGTCGTCTATGGCCATGCGCGCCTCTTCGATGTCAGCCTCCCTCGTGTCGTCCTTGGCCACGGGGCCGAGCACGTTGGAGTCGCACCCCGCTGCGCAGAGGGCGAGCACGACGGCGAGCACGAAAACGATTCTCCTCATGAGACCTCCTGCCGATCGTCAAACATGGCCTCCGGGATGGGTCCCGTGGCCGACGGTCCTTCATGGTGTTTGTCTTTCAAGGTCGACCGTGCCATCTATACCATGTTTCTGGACGGCTGACAAAGAGGTGCGGACAGGAGACCCAGGGGATGGCTCCATGCGATGAAGGCGTTGCCACGGGCTCTACCGTCTGTTATAGCTCAGTTCGTGGAGAAGGATTTCGAGCAGAACCTCAGGAAGATCATCGCGAGCTCTTCCACGTACACGGACCTGATAGGGGGCTACATCCTCGAGTCCGGCGGCAAGAGGATCAGGCCGAGGATCGTCTCGCTCGTCGGCGAGGCCCTGGGCCTCTCCCACGATTACTACATGCCGTTCGCCTACACGGTGGAACTCATGCACACGGCGAGCCTGCTCCACGACGACGTCGTGGACGGGACCGAGATCCGCAGGTCCAGGCCGACGGCGAACCAGGTCTTCGGCGACAAGCCTGCCCTGCTCGCGGGGGACTTCATCTCGGCCACCGCCATAGAGACCATGTGTGCCATCGGCAACATGAGGCTGGCCCTTGCGATGGTACAGACGATCAAGAAGATGGCCGAGGGCGAGCTCAAGGAACTCGAGCACGCCGGGTCCTTCCACGACGACCTCGATGTCTACCTGGAGATCATCTACCTCAAGACCGCGAGCCTCTTCGAACTCTGCAGCCTGGGGCCCGGCCTCATAGCGGAGGTGGACGAGCCGTTGCTCGCCCGCCTGTCCTCGTACGGCAGGGGGGTGGGCATGGCCTTCCAGATCGTGGACGACATCATCAACCTCTGCCCGGACGCCTCGGACAACAAGGACGCCTACAACGATATCGTCGAGGGCAAGTCCACCCTGCCGCTCGTGCTCCTCTTCAGGGAGAGACCTGAGGTGCTGAAAACGGTGGGAAGCCTCTCCGGGCCCGAGGAGCATCGTGAGTACCTCGTGGCCGAGCTGGAGCCGTCCATCTTCCGGCAGTGCAAGGACATGGCAGCGGACTACCTCGAGCGCGCCGTGAACGAGATCCGCATGGCAGGTCTCTTCTCTGACGCCTTGGCGGACATCCCGAAGCAGATCATGGCACAGATCGACGGCAGGTTCTGAGAACACGGCCCTTGATCCTCGTCCCTTGATTTACAGGCTTGGTATCACTACGTTTACCTTGGGAACGCGAGTGAGAGGTGGTCTGTGGAGTACAAGGATTATTACAAGGTCCTCGGTGTGGACCGGGGCGCGACGCAGGAAGAGATCAAGAAACGATACCGGAAGCTCGCGCGGGATTGCCACCCGGACATGTGCAAGAACGATCCCCAGGCGGAGAAGCGCTTCAAGGAGATCAACGAGGCGTACGAGGTCCTCGGTGACCCCGAGAAACGCAGGCGGTACGACGCCCTGGGGAGTTCCTGGCAGGACGGGCAGAGCTTCAGGCCCCCGCCGAACTTCTAGGACATCTTTCAAGGGGAGTTCTTCAGGACGGGCTCGAAGCCCGGCTCACGGGGGTTCACCTTCGAGTTCGGGACCGGCTCCGCGGGTGATGCGGGCGGGTTCTCGGACTTCTTCGAGTCACTCTTCGGGGACCTGGGCGTGGGCAGGCGACGTGACAGGAAGTCCCAGTCCGTTCGGGGAAGGGACCTCGAGTCTGAGATCACGGTCACGCTCGCGGACGTCCACAAGGGCGCAACCAAGGAGATCGTCATCTCTGGCCCGAACGGGGAGAAAAGGCTCAACGTGAGGATCCCCCAGGGCGCCCGCGACGGAACGAAGATACGGCTCGCCCGCCAAGGCTCGAGCGGCCCCGGCGGGCCGGGGGACCTCTACCTCACCATACGCGTCGCACCGGACGACAGGTTCCGCCTCGAGGGGGACGACATCGTGGTGGATCTCCCACTGCCTCCGTGGGATGCCGCACTCGGTACCACGGCGGAGCTCGAGACCCTCGACGGCAGGATCAAGCTCAAGGTGCCCTCCGGCGTGTCCTCGGGCCAGAGGCTCAGGGTGAGGGGCCGTGGGCTTGCAGGCAGGGGGGATCTCTATGCCCAGGTGCGCGTCGTTGTCCCACAGACGCTCTCCCCCGAAGAGAAGAGATTGTTCTCAGAGCTCAGGCGGGTATCCTCCTTCAGGCCGTCATAACTGACCGCCTGAACCCCCTCCCGCTTCCCTGTGGGTTCACACATCATATACCCACCCCCACGCCGGAGCAGGGCAGAGATGGTCGAGCCCCCTGCCGCTTCCCTGTTGGTTCGCACGGGCATTCTCCGCCTTTGCGCCCTCAGGGCTCCCCTCCATCCCCTAGAATGCCCCCGGGACAAGGGCGCATATGCTCGAGGATCTCGTGAGGCGGCCCTCTTGCTCGAAAGCGACCCCGGCGGTCCTATATGCGCCCCCTCGAAGGAAAGCTTGGCTTCGTCGGTGCCGGCGGACACCTAGAAGGCGTGGCCGGCGCCGAATCGCCTCGGCCATGACGCCCGGTTCGGCGTCACCTCACCCTCGATGCACCTCCGCGCGTTCTTGAACGGCGCTGAACCTGTTCCAGCACCCTCGATACCAAGAGCAGGGTATGCTGGATGCCCATCCGCCTAATCTCGAAGGGGGGCGAGCCCCTCGGTCGTGACCCACGGCAGGCCTTATCACCAGGTGCCCCTTTCCCGCCGGTCTCCCCGGCAGGGGCCGGGGCGCGATCTACGACCCCGTGGTCTTGGCGCCGGACTGCGCCCTCTTCTGACCGGCCGCATCCGGAACGTAGGTGTTCTGACCCTGGACCGCGAGGTTCGGCCTGAGGGCGTTGACCTTCTTCATGCCTATGCCCTTGACCCTGGCGAGGTCGTCCACGGTCTTGAACTGGCCGTGGGCCTGGCGATACGAAACGATGGCCTTGGCCGTCTTCTCCCCGATCCCGGGCAACATCATGAGCTGCTCGACGGTGGCGGTGTTCACGTTGATCACACCCTGTGCGGCAAAGAGGTGGGCGGCCAACAGGAACACGAAGAGAGACGCGCAAACGATCATACACCTTGATTTCATGGGAACAGACCTCCTTTCAAAGGGATCTCAAGAAACCGCATGGGTATGATCCCATTGTGAAATGCCGTGGACGTCGAGTCAACGGTTCTGAGTGACAGGAAAGTTGCAGGAAATCGTTAGGTCTGCCCTTTTTTCGTTTTTGAACTTGATTTATGGGCCATGTGAGAATAGCCGTATAGGTGGGTATCGCACGAGCATGGGAGGCCTCATGGAACGAAGAAAGAGGAGATCGCTCGCGGCCGTGATCGCGCTGTCGGTGCTTGCGGCCTGCCTCGTTTCGGGTTGCGGGAGCGAGAGCGGGTCCGGATCGAGCTCGGTTGCGCCGGGTACACCGCTCGAGCTCTTCTCCGAGGACGTGGAGGCGTGCACCCCGCTCCTCGAGGAGGCGAGCCCCGATGAGGGGACGTACGACATCAGCTCGTGGGAGGGGTGGGACCCTGAGGCCGACAAGTCGGTCTTCGGCACCCTCTTCGACCCCGGAATCGGACGCATAGCCTGCATCCACAAGGTGGCCGAGATCCTGGACACCCATATAGGGCTGGTAAACACCTTCTCCGATGAGTGGTCCTCTTCGGGCACCTACACCTCCGCCGGGATGACGGCGGAGGTCGATACGACCGTGCCGCAGTTCGTCCTGCCCTTCCTGGGGTTCGACTCGAGGCTGATCGCTCTCGAGAAGATGGTCACGCTCAGGGTGCCCTCGGACAACCTGACGCTGCACATGGCCTTTTCCCAGTCGGGAGAAGGAAACCAGATCGTCATCGAGCAGTATTCCAAGGGGCAGACGGAAGCAGGGGTGTTCATCGCCCAGAGACAGGCATCGAAGACGCGGATCTGGTATGCGGGTGTCTCTGCAGGGGACAAGGTCCAGCTCATGTGGGAGGGGGACACCTCCGGGCTTTCCTTCATGATCTCCGTGTGTACGAATGCAGGCGGAGGAAACTGGGAGGCGATGGGTGGCGGGTTCACGTCATCCGGCGGCGACGACATCGCCGTCATGGCCCGAAACAACGTGGCAGTCCAGCTCGAGGACGAGTACTACGTACACCTCACCCTGAACGCGCTCGAGGAGGGGGCTGCAGGGCAGGTCCTGCTCGCTTCCGACAACCCCCCGGGCACGAGTGGGGCCCTGGCGTACATCAATGTGGACATGGACGGGTATCCAGGCCTCGGGTACTTAGGCCCGGACGCGTATCCCGAGGATGCGGACGCACTCGCCTGGGAGGATTGAGGCGCATACCCTGCCTGAGCCAGGCCACGACCGGGGCGCCCTACACCCCATGCGCTCGTAGGACATATGCAGGGATCCCCACCTCCACAGCCTGAGAAGAGGCCTGGGGCCGGCCTCTTTTCTATCCCACGCATCGCCGTTTTCTACCATGGGCATGTCTCGGCCGGGGTCCCGGCGGCGCCGCGAGATTCTTCTCTCCCAGGCGCCCTCGCCTAAGCGTTTACGGGACGGAAAGACAGGGTGTGGGCGGGACCCCGGTGACGGGTTCTCTCCTTCAAGAACACGACAGGCTTTGTGGCACCGGTGCGTGCGACGGGATGACGCTTTCAGCCATGCCCGGGCGCCAGACCCCCACGATGCGGCCTGCCCCCGTATCGTGCCGAGGTGCCGATGAGGAGGCAGGCCGCACGGGGCGGCGTCACTTCACGAGACCGGTAGCGCGCATGATGGCCTTGACCGTCCCGTCCTTATCCATCGACTCGAAGGCCTTGTTGAACTCGGTCGCGAGTTTCTTGGAAGCCGGGTTCTTCGACTTGGGGAAGATGACGAAGAGGTTGTGGATGGTCAGCGGGGGTTCCAAGGGGGCAAGCTTGCCCTTGGCCTCGGGGATCTTCGTGTCGATGAGGTACTGGGCCACGAGCTTGTCTATCACGATGAGATCGACCTCCCCCTTGAGGAGCTTTCTCAGGTTATCCTCGTCGCTTTCGCATTCCACTTTCTTCAGGTAGGTGGCGTTGTCGAACTCGTCGGTGTTGATGTACCCCTTCACCACGCCTATCCGGTATGTCGCCAGGTCTCGGAGATTCTTGTAGGTGATGTTCGCCTGGGCCTTCTTGTAGAAGACGAGGAGGCTGTTCGAGAAGAAGTAGGAGTACTCGAAGTCTTGCGCGCGTTCCTTCGAGTAGTATTCGGGATAGACGGCGTCGTACGCGCCTTTCTTTGCCTCTTCTATGGCCTTGTCCCAAGGCAGGAAGTCGATCTTCACCTGGTAGCCGGCCCTCCTGAAGGCCTCGGTGACGATCGCCGTGTTGAACCCCTTGTCCTTGAGCGTCTGGCCCACGTAGGGTTCCCAGTCGAGGGTGGCGAGCCTGAGGGTCTGGGCAGCGGACGCGTCCGATCCGGACGTCGATACACACAGCGAGACGAACAGCAGGACGAACACGGACAACCAAGGTGACCTATCCTTCATGCGAACCCTCCTTTTGTTTTTTCGGGCGCAGAACGGACTGTCCCGTCCCGACGCCATCGTTCTCATCACGTATCATCCCGCTCGGCGCGGGAAAGACCTCGTGGCGATGAACCCATCACACCCTCTCACCCTATGCCCCCCTCGAGAGGTTTTGCAATCCCCTGTGTCGCCCCGGTCCTCATTAGACCTCGACCGATGAGCCGAAACGGTGTTTCTTTCGGATGGGGCTTGGTGTATAGAATAATGCTCCACGAGAAAGGATCAAGCCATGATGTTCGCAAGCGTCGACGATGTCCAGGTCTCCCTCGAAAGGGTCGGGTACATAACATCCAGGGAGATAGCCACCATCATCTTCCTCGCCAACGTGACGGGCAAACCCCTGCTTGTCGAGGGGCCCGCGGGCGTCGGCAAGACCGAGCTGGCCAAGGCGGTCTCGAGGGCCGTCCCATGCGAGCTCATCCGTCTCCAGTGCTACGAGGGGTTGGACGAGGCCAAGGCGCTCTACGAGTGGGAGTACGCCAAGCAGCTCCTGTACACCCAGATGGTCAAGGAGAAGATCGGCGACGTGATCGACGGCGCAGGCAGCCTCGCAGAGGCGGTGGACCGCATAGCGGAGCAGGAGGACGCCTTCTTCTCCGAGCGTTTCATCCAGCCGAGGCCGCTCCTCAGGGCGATCACCTCGAACGACCCGGTGGTCCTTCTCATCGACGAGGTGGACAAGTCAGACCCGGAGTTCGAGGCCTTCCTCCTCGAGCTCTTGAGCGATTTCCAGGTCTCCATACCGGAGATAGGGACGAAGCGGGCCAGCGTGATCCCCTTCGTGGTGCTCACCTCGAACAACTACCGGGACATGAGCGACGCCCTGAAGAGGCGCTGTGTGCACATCTACATCGACTACCCGGACAGGGACCTCGAGAGGCGCATCGTGACCGTGAAGATACCGGGTATACCCGATCGGCTGGCCGACAAGGTGGTGGATGCGGTCAGGAGGATCAGGGAGGTGGACCTCAAGAAGAAGCCCTGCATCTCCGAGACGATCGATTGGGCGCGCTCGCTGCTTGCGCTCAGCGTCGAGGACATCACCCCGGAGATCCTCGTGGAGACCGTTGGGGTCCTCTGCAAGTACCGCTCGGACGCGGACACCGTACGTGCCCGGGCCGCCGAGCTCCTCGGGCAAGGCTGCACCGCATGATGAGCCCGCTGCTCAAGTTCGTGGCCTGCTGCAGGGCCGCGGGATACCGCATCTCCACATCCGAGGTGATCGACTGCGCTTCCCAGCTCGAGCACGTAGACGTGCTGGACGAGGACGAGTTCAGGGCGGTTTTGAGGGCGAACTTCGCCAAGAGCAGAAACGAGCAGCTTCGGTTCGACCGCCTGTACAGGCTCTTCTTCAGCGAGCTCAAGGGGGATTTCTCCGAGGAGGAGGGCCTTTCGAAGGGGGTCTCGGAGATCATCGACTCCCTGAGGGAGGCGATGAACGGCGACGAGGCCTACCGGGCGATCGTGGAGTTCCTCTCGGGAGACCCCTACCGCTTCCTCGACCTCATACGGCAGATCCACTCCGAGAGCGACAGCGCTAACCTGGGCTCGAAATTCAGCCTCGGCCCCCTGAGTTCGAAGCTGAGGGTCCTCTTGAACCTCAACAGGGTACGGGAGGAGGTGGCCGCCGCCATAGACGGCAACAGGCTTCGCTATGACCCGGGGATGAGGGCCGAGCTCTCGAGGCACCTGGCGGACCGCATCGACAGCGCCCAGGCCCTTCTCCTCAGGGAGCCGAGGAGTTACGCGGACGACGCGCTCGGTTACAGGACGCACGAGAAGAGGCTCATGGAGCTCGGCGAGAGGTCGTTCAGCGCGCTGAGCGCGCGGGAGCTCGAAGAGGTCCGCGCGGCGTTGGACCGGCTCGTGAGGAAGCTCAAGGACATCGTGTCCAGGAGGTACGCCGCGAGCAGCAGGGGGGTGCTCGACGTGAAGAAGACCCTGAGGCGGGCCGAGCGGTACCATGGGGTCCCCCTCGAGATCGTCTACAGGAAGAGACCGCCCAAGAAGGCGAAGATCGTCGTCCTGTGCGACATATCGTCGTCGGTGTGGGCGGCAGCCCGTTTCATGCTCAACGTGCTGTACTCCCTCCACGAGTGCTTCGAGCGGGTCAACAGCTTCGTGTTCGTATCGGGGGTGCGCGAGGTCACGGAAGCGTTCGAGAACAACGACCCGGATGTCGCCATCAACCTCATCCTCAAGGACCCGGAGTTCAACTACTATGTCCCCACCGACTACGGGGAGACCTTCCGCCAGTTCAAGCTCAGGCACATGGACATGCTCACGAAGCGCACCACGCTCATCATCATGGGCGACGCACGGACCAATTACCTCCACCCCGAGGACGGGATCCTCGAGGAGATGAGGGAGAGGTCGAGGAGGGTCATATGGCTGAACCCCGAGCCGCGTTCGAGCTGGAACACCGGTGACAGCGAGATGTACGCATACGGCAAATTCTGTAACGAGGTGAGGCAGTGCAGGAACCTCAACGAGCTCGTGGCCTTCATTGAGGAGCTCGTGATCTAGGAAGAGGGCCGTGGGAGAGCACACAGGCGCGTTTCAGGACATGCTCGAAGCCCTCGAGAGGTTCGCGTCGGAGAAC
>ERZ795045.3716-NODE-3716-length-13038-cov-138.175768_pt1 | contig 13038 bp, 10 predicted proteins | sample MGYA00375129_ERZ795045 | MGnify/ENA primary metagenome ERZ795045 (study PRJEB30174, sample SAMN05720166) | activated sludge metagenome | isolation source: anaerobic digester from wastewater treatment plant | place: Japan | collected 2015-05-15 ... | reverse complement strand
TGCCCAGGGCATTGAGCAGCATGTTGGTTACCGTCGTGTTGTAACCCGTGGCCTCCAGATTGGTTGCGTTAAAGTTGAAAACGGAAATTTTCGTCTTGGGAGATGCTTCGAGGAAAGAAGCCCCGCTTATAACGAGCGCCGCTGCCATGAACACCACGGATATCAAGCGTCTTTTTGCCTTCACTTTGCACCTCCCGAGAGGGGTTTTGGGCCGTTTAGCCATCAATGGTTTTGAATCAACTTATCAATTATCTCCCAGGATTTGGCGGTAATGGCGGTGGAGATGCCTTTAAGCTTCTCATCGAATACGGCATCGATATACCTTTCAATGGCCAGCTCATTGTTTCTCCTCTTGAGCCGCTGCATTTCTCCCTGATTGAAATACTCTACTTCCAGGCTCTGGAATTGCTTGAGCACACTCTGTCCCATCTCGGAAATCTTTTGATTTGTAAGCTCGTCGAGGACCTCGAGTTCTGTCGGCAGTTCCAGGGGGTCGTGGGGGATGCCTGCCGCCGGAACAGCATCCTGATACTTATCCTCCTTGACGAGGCGGCCGGCGATGGTGTTGCTAAATATGTTCTCCCCCGTGGACGTATCGACTAACTTGTAGGATATTTCAATGAGGGCGCTTATTTTGGCCGTTCCGTGTCGATAGGAAATAAATTGATAGTTCCTTCTCTTCTTCGTGCGGGGAGGGGCATTTTTCAAGTCTTCTTCCGATGGTTTGGGATGCCTTAAGAGCCAGAATTGGTATTCCGGGTTGGGTTCCTCTTCCTCGTCCACCAACACCTTGACCTGACCGGTACTGGGGTTGTCGGTCGTTTTAGCCGTGTAGGAAAGGACATCCCCCATGATGAAGGTGTCAATACCCCTTACCTTGCCTAAGGCTTGGGCCGACTTGACATCCACAATGCCCGTCTGTCCGAGCTGCATTTCTCTCAAGATGGACTGTAGATTTTCCCTTTCAATGATGCGGATATCGCCGCTTGCGTTCTTATGCAGGTAAGAGATGAGTTTGTTGGCGGCAATTTTTCCCGCATCCTTGTTATTCGAAGGGCTGCCGAAATCAAAGACCGCGATGGACTTTTTTATTCTCTTGTTTATGTTGTCTTTAACATCGAGTAGTTTCTGGAACAGCTCCGGCTGAGTGGGGTTTATGGATTCGGCGTACTGGTACCAGATGAGGGCGTTGCCCCAGAGTTCTCTTTCAAAATACTTATCCCCCCGTTCGATGAGCTTGGCCGCAAATTTCTTCACGAAGTCCTTATACGATTGATCCCCTTGAAGCTCCGGTGTGTATGATTTGACTTTATCTATCCTTTTCAACGCCAAATAATACTTGCCGTTTTCGACCAATTTAACGGCTTCTTCGAAGTAGGCTTTTCCCGCCTTCAGCTTCAATTCTCCGATTTTCTTTACGAGATTTTGATCATCCGATTGATACTCCAAGGCCTTTTCATACATGAAAATGGCCCGGTCCAGGTTTCCGGCCTTGAAGGCGTTGTCCCCCGCCGATATGTAATAGAGGGCATTATCTCTGGACTTGGCTAGCTCGTATTGTTTGCTTACGTCAAAATAATTGGGGTTTAGCTCCATGGCCCTTTTGAATGCTTCGGCGGCCATTTTCCAATCTTCCTGTTTTCCGAGGGAAACCCCTTGCTGGTAGAAAAGTTTTGCCCCGTCCTGCTCTATTTTGGCCAGCTTGGACCCTGTATCCTCAAAGTTGGGATACATCTTATGCACCTGCTTCAGCTTGGAAAAGGCGGAGACCCAGTCTTCTTTTTGCATGTCTTGGTCGGCCTGGTTGTATAATGATTTAACGGTTTCCTTCATGCGGGCTATTTTGGTGGTAAGGCTGTCATAAAAGGTTTTTATTTCGGTATTGGCGGGGTCGAGCTTCAAGGCCGCCTCTGCCTCCTTCGCTACCCTTTCCAAGTCGGGTACGGTTTCCGATGAAGAAGCAAGCTGCGATTTGGCCTGTTCGTATCTCCTTTTCGCGGCTTCTTGTTTTGCCTTTTGCCAGGCCGCAATGTATTCCTGGTTGCCCGGTTCCTCTTTCATCGCCCTTTCAAACCAGGCGATGGCGTCCTCCCATCTATTATCTTTGGTTAATTCGAGCCCCGTTTTGTAACTCTCGCTTACGGCACATCCCGCCAAAAAAACCAGGGCGAAAATTACATACCAAAGTTTTGCCATCCTCGACCTGTTCATTTTGCCTCCTCATTTTAATAATGCTTCTATTCTATTGGCCGTTATTTCTTTTACCGCCATTTTCCGACCGTTATGCGTTATGGCCTCTAAATCGTCTGCCACACCTTGCGTGTTTCCCCTCACTTCCAAATCGAGCTCTAAGCGTCCTTGCGTGTAAGAACGCTGGTGTATTTGCTTTACCCCTTTTACTCGTGAAGAGAGGAGCTCTTTTATGGCCGTAAGGTCGCTGTATGTGTTAACGCCAGAAATGATGAGCTTTACCGTTTGCACGTTGGTGAGCTCATGGGACCACTGCTCTAATATGTTCTCGCTTAAGAGTTTGGCCAGGTCTTTGGCAACGTTTTCCGTCGTTTTTTTCCATTCCCCTTTTTGGGATTTAGAACCCGCCGTTATAACTTCTCCCGTATCTCCGCTTATGGCCTTACCGGAAAGGGTAACTTCCGAAGAGACGATTTCAATATCCCCCATTTTAAACGGCCTGTTTGCGACATTTAGGTTGCCTAAAATAACTACTTCCGCTCCGTATTCCCGGGCCATTTTGGCCAGGGTCTCGGGGTTTTCATCGATGTTCTTCCAGGTGGCCTTTTTTATGGTTCGAGGATCGACTACCTTGAAACCCTGGGACATGAAGTATTTTATCATGGCAGCTTCTGCCGGGGCAATTTTCTGCTCTTCTCCACTTATCATGATCATGAGTCGGGGCTTCGATTTGCGGGCCAGGACGAGGGCGATGGCATCTATTTTCTCCTTCAGACGTCCCTCACCAATTTCCGCTTCGATCAATACCTTGTAAGTGTTATTTTCCTTGCCCTCGGAAATAACGTGGTAATGGTTGACGAATCCCTTGGATTCCGAAAGGATCTGATCCATCGTAACGGAAAAATTTTCCACTTCCGTGTAGCTCTTTATGAGGACACCGGCTTTCTCTTCGACGGCGTTGCGAAGGGCATTTTCGATGGCCTTGTCCCTTGCCACATCTATCGCCCCGTGGTAAATGGTTGCCATTCCCTGGGCACGGACCTTATCTCCCCCGTAGAGGATTCCTGGGCAAGCGAAAAAGAACAAAAGAAAGATCAGAACCGCTCTTCTCGGTTTTCGTTTCATACACTTTCACCCCTTTGAAAGCCTTATTGTCCGCTTATCGTCAAAGTATGTAAATTTGCTTTCCCGCGCGAAAATATATGCCATCTAAACTTTCTTCGGGTCAAGTATTATTTGCTTGGATTCAAAGGGGCAGGCTTGAGGGTTTAAGGAGTTCGATGAAAAAATGGTGCCGGAGCTCGGAATCGAACCGAGATGGGCGCAAGGCCCGGGGGATTTTGAGTCCCCTGCGTCTACCAGTTTCACCACTCCGGCACGGCTGGGAATTATATTTTTCGCCTCCAAAAAGTCAAGGGGAAAGAAAAATATTGCAAATCAATGAGATGATGAATATAAGAAGCGGGCCTTTGAAGGTAAATATGAAGTTTTTAGGCATAGATTTTGGCGAAAAGAGAATGGGTTTGGCCGTAAGCGATGAATTGGGATTCTTTGCCCGGGGCCTTTGTACTTTGTCCAGAAAGGGTGTCGGGAGGGATCTCGAATTTATAAAAGATATCGTGGAGAGGGAAGGGATAGGGAAGATAATTTTAGGTTTGCCCGTGAGTTTGAATGGAAACGAGGGGCCTCAATGTGATCGGGTGCGGAGATTTGCCGCCACGTTGGAAGAAAAAATCGGGATTCCCGTTGAATATGTGGACGAGGTGCTCTCCTCGGAGGAAGCAAAAGAAGTTATGGCGTTACGACCCCGTCGGAATAAAGCCAAGAAAGAGGAAGTCGATCGCATAGCAGCTGCCATCATTCTACAGCGTTATCTGGATAGCATAAACCGTAAAGATTGAGTTATGTTTCGTAGAAGAAGGAAACTAAGAAGGATTCTCCTACTTTCTGGAGGCGTGGCCTTCGTCGTCATGGCTATTATGTTTGTCTGGTTTGCGTACCGACCCGTAGGCAAACCGGATGTGACCGTGACGGTGGAGATACCCAAAGGAACTGGTTTTATCAGGATTGTGGAAATTCTCGACGAAAAAGGGCTCGTAGGGAACAAACCATTTTTCTATCTGCTTTCTTTGGTCAAGGGGTCGGCGAGGATCATCCGGGCCGGTGAATACGAATTTACCGGCAGCATGTCACCGGTGGACATTATCGACAAGCTCGTCAAGGGCAACATAAAATTCTATATGGTGACCGTGAGAGAGGATACCACCTTAAGGGAAATAGCCGATGAGCTGGCGGGATTGAGGCTGGTTAAGAAGGAGGAGTTTATAAAGGCAGCCCATGATAAGGCGCTGCTTATGGCCCTCCATATAGACGGTGACAGCGCGGAAGGCTACCTTTATCCGGAAACTTATAGGCTCGATCGGACAATGGGCGAGCGGGAAATCATCCGCCTGATGGTAGAGCAATTCTGGCGGAAGTTCACCCCCGAGCTGCAGAAAAGGGCTATCGAGATGGATATGACGATAGGAGAAGTCGTAACCTTGGCCTCCCTCATCGGGAAAGAGACCGGGCTCAAGGAAGAAAAGCCTCTCATCTCGGCCGTTTTCCATAATCGCCTAAGAAGGGGGATGAAATTGCAATGTGATCCCACCGCAGTTTACAACGTGCCGTTCTTAAAAGGCCCGATCAAGAGAAGTCATTTGAAGCTCAGCCATCCGTACAATACCTATGTGGTCGCCGGGCTACCTCCAGGACCTATCGCCAACCCCGATATAGACTCCATTAAGGCCGCCCTTTATCCAGCCAAAGTGGATTACCTATATTTTGTCTCCAACAACGATGGTTCCCATGTCTTTTCCTCAAATTTCGCCGAACACAGCCAGGCCGTTTTGCGTTACCGGGCCAAAAAGGAAAGGGAGTAGAGTAAGTAGCCTCCGGACGGTAAAGCTCATGCCCCATGGGCTCATCGATCCTATTTGCGCAATTAAGCTGCTTTCCGGCGTGGGGATTTCTCGTAAATACCTGCCCCTATTTACACGGCCTCGTCTAATAGGGAAATCGGGCAGCCGGTGGCGTCATAGGTCGCCCGCTTCCTCAAGTTGCGCCCCGCTCGAAAGGCAAGTCGCCTAAGGAGCTCACTTACCTTAAAAATAGCATGGTAAGAGATGGGCCGAGGTGGAAAGATGCTCATCCCCGAATTAAAGAGATTCTTAATTGCCAGGCTTATCATTCCTTAAACGGCACGTTTTTAAAACACCCCTTCGCCCCCAGCAACTAATTTAGAAAAGAACAAAAATTTTTAAAATATTTTCTTGACAAAGCCAAAAGCTCCCTCTATATTGGCTCCGGTGGAGTAAAGTGGAGCAAAGTGGAGGGAAATCTGGTGTCCGGATTCCGGGGACAGTTTTACCATACGATTGACGAGAAAGGCAGAATCATTTTGCCCTCCCGGCTCCGGGAAGTGTTTGCGGAGAAGTACGACAACCGCCTCGTAATAACCAACTGGGACGGTTATCTGCTCGTCTTTCCCTATGATGAATGGCTGATACTCGAGGAAAAGATTTCTCATCAATCCCTGTTAAGAAAAGAGGTAAGGGCATTTCAGCGTTTCTTCATGTCCGGTGCCGTTGATTGTGTCATAGATAGTCAAGGGCGCATTCTCGTCCCGCCCAATCTAAGGGAATATGCGGGATTGGAAAAGGACATCGTGATCGCCGGGATGAACCGGGTGATAGAAATCTGGAACCGGGAGAGATTCGAGGCAGACATGAAAAAGACGGAGGAGAATCTCGATCAGTACAGCGATTATATTGCAGACCTGGGGATTTAGAAATGAAAATGGAGCCCTCTCATATCCCCGTTATGCTCTCCGAGGCCATCACCTATTTGAAATGCCGACCAGGTGGGGTTTACGTGGATGGCACGGTCGGAGGAGGGGGCCATGCGAAGGCCATTCTAAGAGCGATCGGTCCGCAAGGGCTTCTTATTTGTATCGATCGCGACGAGGAGGCGATTGAGCGGGCCAGGCGTTATTTGAGCGATTTTTCGCCCCAGATTATCTTTGTACCGGATAACTTTTCCCGCATCAAGCATATCCTCGCCCAAAGAGACATAAGTCTCGTGGACGGCATTTTACTCGATCTGGGGGCCTCCGGTGATCAGCTTTTATCTCCGGAGCGGGGCTTTTCTTTTCAATTGGATGGCCCGCTCGATATGAGGATGGACAGGCGCCAGCGCTTAGATGCCCATGCGGTGATCAATACGTTTCCCGAACAGGACCTTGCAGACATCATCAAAGAGTATGGGGAAGAGCGCTGGGCAACGAGAATTGCCCGGGCCATTGTGGAGCGGCGAAAACAAGCCCCCATAGCCACCACAGGAGAACTTGCCGAGATTATCGTCGGTGCCGTTCCCTCATCGAAGGAAAAAACGAAGATTCACCCTGCCACCCGTACCTTCATGGCCCTAAGAATCTTCGTAAACAGGGAATTGGATTGTTTAAGGGAGGCTTTAGCAGGTGCCCTAAGCAGTCTAAAAGAGGGTGGCCGCCTCGTGGTGATAACCTTTCATTCACTCGAAGACAGGATCGTAAAGGAGGCGTTTCGTGAGGCGGCACGATCGTGCACCTGTCCGCCGGAAATAACGATTTGTGTTTGCGGAGGTGAGAGTAAGTTCAAGCTCGTCACGAAAAAGGCCGTCAAGCCTTCAGCTTACGAGATGGACGTAAACCCCAGGGCAAGAAGTGCCAAATTGAGGGCATTGGAGAGGATTTGAAATGGCTACCACCGAGGTATGGGAACAACAAAAGCTAACAAAGGAAGAGTCCTCGTCAGGGGTGAACTTCTCATCTTTGATTACATGCACCTTTTTACTTTTGGCGGTGGGGCTCATCTACGTTTGGTCTCACGTGAACATGACGAAACTCGAGTACCAACTCGCCGAAGAGATAAGTCGCCGGGAGTACCTTTTGGAGGAGCAAAAGAAGCTTAAAAGCGAAATAGCGGCTCTTAAGTCGCCCCAGAGAATTGAGCTGATTGCTCGGAATAAGTTGGAGATGTGTTACCCTGAACGGGACCAGGTGGTAGTGATTAAGCCGTAGATTTTAGGGGGAGGGCCATGAGAGAAGGGAGAAAATGGCTCCGGTTGCGCATCGCCACCGTGATGATAATTTTCTTTGTGGTCTTCGTGGCCCTTATCAGTCGTGCCTTTCAGTTGCAGATACTGTCAGGGGAGGTTCTCAAGAAGATTGCCACCCAGCAACATATAAAGACCCTTACCATTCAACCGGAGAGGGGTATCATCTCCGACCGCAACGGCGAAAAGATGGCGGTAAGTATTCTCGCCGATTCGGTCTGCGCCGATCCCATGAAAGTAGCGGACAAGAAGATGGTAGCCGAGAAGCTGGCAGAAATTTTGAAGGTCCGTCCGGACGGAATCAGACAAAAGTTGTCTTCGACACGGAATTTTTGCTGGATTGCCAGAAAAATATCGTCGGAACAGGCTTCAAAAATCGAGGCACTCAATTTTGAAGGGGTTTTTCTGATCAAAGAGCCCAAGAGGTTTTATCCCAATGGGGAATTGGCAGCCCATGTATTGGGGGTGGTGGGCATCGATTCCGTCGGCCTGGAGGGACTGGAACGCCAGTACGATAAATATATCCGCGGCGAACCGGAAAAGCTGGTGTGGGCAAGGGATGCCAAGGGAAAGCGCCTGTATCCTCAAAGGGAAAGTGACACGCAAGCGGCCAAGAGAGGGGCGAGCCTCGTGACAACCATAGATAGCAAATTGCAATTTCTCGTGGAAACTAAGCTCAAAAGCGTGGTGCGCGAAAAGGGGGCAAAAGGCGGATACATAATCGTCATGGATCCGAACACAGGGGAAATCCTGGCCATGGCAAACGAACCTGGCTTTGATCCCAACAACATCACGAAGTCGGACCTGCCCTTCATAAAAAACAAGGTGATATCTGATTGCTATGATCCAGGCTCGACTTTTAAGCCCTTTCTCGTATCGGCGGCCATCGAGGAAAAGGTGGTAAGCGAAAAAGATAAGGTCTTCTGCGAGTACGGGAATTACGCCGTGGCGGATCGGATAATTAGGGAAGCCCAGCGAAAACGGTACGGGTATCTCACCGTTCGTGAGGTGCTTAAATATTCGAGCAATATAGGGTCCGCGAAGATTGCGGAACGGTTGGGCAAGGAAAGGTTTTACAATTACATAAGGAAATTCGGCTTTGGGGAGAAGACAGGTATAGACTTACCCGGCGAGGTGTCCGGTCTCTTGCGACCCTACCAACGCTGGTCGAAGGTGGACCTGGCCACGATTGCCTTCGGTCAGGGCATCTCCATCACGGGGATACAACTTATAACGGCTTTGAGTGCCATTGCCAACGGCGGCAAGTTGATGAAACCCTTCCTGGTCAAGGAAGTGATCGACAAAAACGGGCAGGTCGTTGTGGAAAACAAACCCCAGGTTGTAAGGAGGGTAATATCGCAGCATACGGCGAAGAGAATTGCCGAAATTCTCACAGAAGTTGTTTCTTCTGACGACGGAACGGGCAAGAAGGCGAGAATCGAGAAAGTCGATGTGGCGGGTAAGACGGGCACGGCGCAAAAGTTCGATTTCTCCCGCCACGTATACTCTTCAGAAAGGGTGCGGACGGCGTTCATGGGTTTCTTCCCGGCGGAAAGTCCGCGGGTGGCCATGTTGGTTGTCTTGGATGAGCCGAAGCGGGACAAATGGGGAGGCGTAGCCTCGGCACCGGTCTTCAAGGCCATTGGGGAACAGATCCTTACGTGCTTCAAGACGGATATAAATCCCGATGTGTTCCCCCAGGTAGAAGGGAAGGAACTCGTGAAGTTAGCGTCGGCCCAGGTGCCATCCCAGTCCGTGCCCCTTCTGTATGAGAAACCTTCGGCGTCGGTGGTCGAGGACAAGATGCCGGACTTTCGCGGATTGACCATCCGAGAGGCCCTCCTCTTGGGAAAATCGAGGGGCATCGAAGTAAAGGTGATAGGGACGGGCTGGGCGACCCATCAGGACCCCTCCCCGGGCATGGTTTTAAACGGTAAGAAGACGTGTACGGTTTTCTTTAGCATGGAGCAGTGAGGAAAAGGTGAAGATCGAGGAACTTGTCTCTCATATGCCCGTTCTTTCTATCCGGGGCGATGTAAAGGGCGAGGTCTCTTCCATCACGTACGATTCCAGAAAATGTACTCCGGGCAGCCTGTTTTGTGCCGTTTCGGGAACCGCCCAGGATGGTCATGATTTCATCCCGGACGCTATAAATCGGGGGGCGAGGTTCGTCCTTTGTGAAAGACAAATAGAGGTTCCCGCCCATATCACCGTCCTTCAGGTGGCAAACACGAGAGAGGTAATGGGTAAATTAGGAAGGATTTTTTACGGGGACCCGGCGTCTCGCCTGTGCCTCGTGGGAGTGACGGGGACCAACGGAAAGACGACGGTTTCGTATCTTATGGAATCCATATTCCGTCAGGCGGGATTCAAGACGGGCATCCTCGGTACGGTTAACTATCGGTATGGCGGCCACACCTTTCCCGCTCCCAATACGACGCCCGAATCTCTTGACATGCACCGCATACTCCATGAAATGGTCCTTTCGGGAGTAACCCATTGCGTGGCGGAGGTGTCATCCCATGCCCTGGCCTTGAAGAGGGTGGATGAATGTGATTTCGATTTGGGCATCTTCACGAATCTTTCCCGGGACCACCTTGATTTTCATCGGGACATGGATGATTATTTCGCCGCGAAGAAAAGGTTGTTTGTTGATCTCCTGCCGCGCTCGAGAAAAGGTAGGGAAATAAGCATGGTGGTAAACGGAGACGACCCGTGGGGCAGAAAACTCGCTGAGGAAGCGCCCGTTAAAGGCTGGACTTTCGGTCTGAAAGGCTCGGACCAGGTTCAGGTTGAGGAATATAGCCTTTCCCTTCAGGGGACGCGGGCCGAGATCTTCGCCCCCGGCGTGACCTTGTCCATCTTCTCTCCCCTTTTGGGCATGTTCAATCTTTACAATGTGCTTGCGGCGGTGGCAGCAGCGGTTGCCCTTGATATCCCCCCAAGGCAGATTGTGGAAGGAATCGGCCGGGTGGATAGAATTCCGGGGAGACTGGAGCGGGTAAGCGAGGCTCACGAACCATACGTTTTCGTCGATTATGCACACACGGACGATGCCCTGCAAAAGGTAATCGCTGCCCTCCTGCCGTTCAAGAGGAGGCGGTTGATAACCGTTTTCGGGTGCGGCGGGGATCGGGATCGGGGGAAAAGGCCGAAGATGGGAAAAGTCGCGGCCGAAGGGAGTGACCTCGTCATCGTCACCTCGGATAACCCTCGAACCGAGGACCCCGTAGCAATCATCCGCGAGATAGAAACGGGCATATCGGGCGACTTGATGGAACGGGTAGAGCCGGGGATGCTGGATAATAAAGCGAGAGCCTATACGGTGATTCCCGACCGTAGATGGGCGATAAAGAAAGCGATAGAGATGGCGAAGGAAGGTGACATCGTCCTTATTGCCGGTAAGGGACATGAAGATTACCAGATTATCGGGCAAAAGAAAGTCTGGTTCGACGATCGGGTGGTGGCGAGGGAATATCTAAGGGAAAAGTACGGTCCGGGTGGTGGATAATGGGGGCAACATTCACCGTCAAAGAAGTGCTGGACACGACGGGGGGTACTTTGATAAGCGGTCGCCCCGATTCGACGTTTACGGGGATCACCATCGACTCCCGCCGGGTCGAAGGGGGAGAGTTGTTTGTGGCCATTTTGGGGAAAAGGCTCGACGGGCATGATTTCGTCCCGGAAGCGCTGATGAGAGGGGCAAGAGGTGTAATTGTTCAGAAGGAATTGTCGGGCATCCAGCATGAGGCAGCCGTCATCCTCGTATCTGATACTACGAAGGCCCTGGGTGATCTGGCGCACGCTGTAAGAGGGCGTTTTGGAGGACCTGTAATTGCCATTACGGGTAGTTCGGGGAAGACGACGACGAAGGAAATGGTGGTTTCCATCCTCGAAAGAAGGAAGCAGGTGCATAAAACGGAGGGTAACTTAAACAATCTGATCGGCGTCCCCCTCACCTTGTTCGGGCTCGCGGATGGGCAGGATGTGCTCGTGCTCGAGTTGGGTACGAACCAGCCCGGCGAAATTGCCCGTCTGGCCGAGATTGTAAGTCCTACCATTGCCTGCATCACGAACATAGGACCTGCCCATCTGGAGGGCTTGGGATCTCTGGAAGGTGTGGCCCGGGAAAAAGGGGCGCTTTTCAATTTTCTGGGGCCGGATGGGACGGCGGTAATAAATCGGGACGATCCCTTCCTGAGAGAGATGGGAGAAAAGCTTGCCTGTCGAGTCGTTACTTATGGCAGGATGAAAGGGGCGAAGGTGACCTTAGAAAAGGAAGTAAAAATGGACAAAACGGGCAGCTTTTTTCGCCTCGTCGTGGAGGATCGCTCGCAGGAAGTCGTGCTTCCCATTCCAGGCGCACACAACGTTTCCAATGCCCTGGCCGCGGCGGCTATTGCCTGGGCGGCGGGGGCCACAATGGAAGACATAGTTGCCGGCCTTGAGGAGATGAGAGCCGTACCGGGAAGAATGGAAATTGTTGCTCTCGAAAATGGTGTGAACCTCATAAACGACGTTTACAACGCCAATCCTGCCTCTTGCGAGGCGGCGTTAAATACCCTTAAACAGATGATGGGAGAGGGGAGGGGCTTTGTCATCCTGGGTGATATGCTAGAGTTAGGGGAGGAAGCGCCGGAAAGGCATCGATTTATAGGGGAGTTGCTCACGGGCATAAACATCGAGAAGGCCTATTTGAAGGGTGACCTGGTAAGGTTTATCGCCGAGGGGGCAAGGGAGAAGGGGTGGGGAGAGGAGAAAATTACCTTCTTCGGTGAGGTTAGAGAAGTGGTGGGAGATATCTCTCGTCTTCTTAAGCCCGGAGATTGGATACTCGTAAAGGGCTCCCGGGGCATGAAGATGGAAGAAGTGGTGAGAGCACTGGTGGATGTTTTGGAACGAAAAAAGGGAGGCGAAGGATGATTTACCATCTCCTCTATCCTCTGCATATCTATATCTCTTCTTTCAACGTTTTTCGTTACATTACGTTCAGGACCATCTATGCCGCCGTAACGGCCCTCGTCATCTCGTTTCTCGTCGGTCCCTGGTTGATACGGAAGCTGAAGGAGATGAAAATCGGGCAGCCGATAAGGGATGATGGACCGGAGACGCATTTCAGCAAAGAGGGAACCCCCACGATGGGAGGACTCATCATTATCTTTTCGGTGGTAGTCTCCACACTCCTCTGGGCCAACCTCACCGTCATCTATATCTGGCTCGCCCTGTTTGTTACCCTTTCCTACGGGCTGATAGGCTTTGCCGACGACTATCGTAAACTCGCCACGCAGAGTTCACGGGGTATTTCGGGGAAATGGCGCCTCTTCTTGGAGTTTTGCGTAGCCCTGTTCGTGGCCATCATTCTTTACCTGAAGCCGGGCTTTACCTCCAACATCACCATCCCGTTCTTCAAGACGGTCCTCCCGGATTTGGGTTGGGCCTATATCATTCTGGCCGTGTTCATTATCGTGGGGGCGGCAAATGCCGTAAATTTGACCGACGGCCTCGACGGGTTGGCGATCGGGCCGGTGACCATTTGTTTTGCCACCTATCTCTTGTTTTCCTACTTTGCCGGCAATATTAAGATAGCAAGTTACCTCCAAATTCCCTATGTGGCGGGGACGGGGGAACTGGCCGTCTTCTGCGGTGCCTTGGTCGGTGCCGGGCTGGGATTCCTCTGGTACAATGCCTATCCCGCCCAGGTATTCATGGGAGATG
>ERZ795045.3715-NODE-3715-length-13040-cov-8.144859_pt1 | contig 13040 bp, 8 predicted proteins | sample MGYA00375129_ERZ795045 | MGnify/ENA primary metagenome ERZ795045 (study PRJEB30174, sample SAMN05720166) | activated sludge metagenome | isolation source: anaerobic digester from wastewater treatment plant | place: Japan | collected 2015-05-15 ... | reverse complement strand
AAGTTTTGTTCTGTATTAAAGTTTTTGTCGATTGTTGTAGTTTTTTTCATTTTTTCTCCTTTTAGTTCATAAGTTCATAAATTTGGTTTTCTAACTCTTCAATTTTTTCTTCTAATTTTACGATTTTTAATTCTAATTCATCAACACGACTTGCTTCATTACTACCCCAATCTCTAAGTTTAGAATTGCTGTCCCGCAACTCTTCTAATGTTTCAATAATTTTATCCATTAACCATACAGTGTCTGAAATCCACTCCTCCATAGTATCTACATCTCTACTGTAAGATACATCTACACTATTGTTAATGACAGCTTTAATTTGCTCGATGCACTTGTCAATCAGAGGACAAGTGAATTTTACTGGTTCCCTGTAATGCATGTTAGACCTTTGTAAATATTATTGAAATTATTTTTATTTGCTTACTAACGTATCGTGATATACAGCTTCGTTGTTAGCCCAGTGTAAAGCAAGCTCCACATCAATGATTAACCTAATGCAGTAATTATATAAATCCTCTCCAAGCTCTTTAAGCCACAATAGATGATTTTCTATCTCTTCGATTTTATCATCTGTGAACTGATCGCTCGTTGTCGCTCCAAGTTTTTTGCACCATAAAACTATACCTAAGATTTTCGTTTCGTATTCTATCCAAACGCTACGCTGGAATTTTAGACTCTTCCAGTCATCTTGTCGATGATGCTTTATTAGTGGATAGCTGACGTCGTCGTTGCTATCTATTTTATCTGCATTCATCGCCTCGATTTTTCCCCACTCGACTGCCTCCCAGAAGTCGCATAGCAATCTGTATGCTAACGCGCTTAGTCTTCTTACTGAAGTAATGGCTCGCAAACAGTGTGGCAATATATGCTGTAAAAACGTTTCCGCATCTATATACTGCTCAAAGAATGCATCGAGCGTAACATCGGCTATAGCGAGAGCATTTCTTAATTCGCTGTAAGCATTCTCGGTTACCCTCTCTGCCATATCGATGTTGCATATCATATTTGGCTGGCGTGGATGTAATTTTGACGGCACATCTAATGATGTGAGCACTGCATCGCACTTTAAATTACTTTTCATATACATATGAACCTCTTTAAATTGTTTTAAATAATACATTATTTTTATTTCTATACGTCGCCTTCAAGATACAATGGTATCTTTAAGGCACGCGCTATATGCAATTCCAATAACCCACCAATAGATGAACTTACATCATTCATAACATAAACAGCGTCGCAATCAAGCATACCTTTGATACACATTTTCATCGCTGTCTCCCAATCCGTATCTGCGGGAACTAACTTTGTTGGATTGACAACAGTCTTGAAATGCTTCGCTAAATGCTCTTCTACGTTAGCAAATTTCTTTTCTACATACTCTCTATCCAAACCAGATACCTTGCCTATTATATAAACGCTATTCATTTACTTATTGCTCCTTCTCGTTAGTTTTGATGTACCGCTCTAATTCTTGCTGGTCAATAGCGCCTATGCGAATAAGTTGATTGATAAGTTCCGCTATCGCATTCATCTCTAATTTGTTCATTTTCGATTTGCGATATAACCTGTGATAAAATGTTTGCGTCTTTACTCCAATCTTATTGGCAAAAAACTTTAATGGAATTATCCTCCTAATACGAAGTATAAACTCTGAATTAATACTGTTTGGCGACACCATAAAACCTCCGTAGTTAATCAATAGAAATAAACGCAATGATTTGTTGCGAATATAAAATTTAAAATTACAATTTCAAAACTAAATTTGATTTGTGAATTAAATTTAATTTTTAACCCTATTATGCAAAATGTCAGAGTAACGTTTTACGAGTTTATCTTTAACGTCGTCTGTATATATTCTCAGTGTTTTGATTTTTAGCTTACTTGTTTCGCGTTTTACATGTAAAGCAAATAATACAACAAAAGCTGTTGCGACGAGTTGCCTGCTTGAAAATGGCAATAAGTCTGCTATGTATTTTAATTTATTATATAAAAACAATGATGTATTATCTAATGTGATGTATATCGGGTCTTCGCTCATCAAACGTAACCGCTGCGATATTCTGGTCAATCTCATTGGATATACAACATCGATGGATGCGATTGCCAAAGCAACAGCATGCTTCTTCGAAATTACTACACCGAACTTTAAAAAATACCACTTGCGAATAATCTTTATGTATGCTGTAACAACAGGATGTAATGCCAATCTAAATTGTCGCTTCGCAATATCATTTGTAAATGTTTTCGAACGCATTATCTAACTCCACTGCATATCCACAATATAGTTTCGCGACTAATTTCCAGTCTGGTTCTTCTATTTCATTTTTAATGCACTCGTTGCATATCGGTAGAGCAACCCTCTCAAATCCAAACTCATCAAGAAACTTTAATGTAAATCCTTCTTCTGGTGGTGGATAAGCTCCGCAAAATACGCATTCATTATATTTAATGTAATTCGTATCTCCTATTAATAAACTATCGGGTAATTTACTGCGAAAATGATTGAGCGACTTATTTGTTTTTTTTATTAGTTCCGCACGGTCATCAAAACCTAAACTGTTGGCTGTGTTGATAATATTTCTCAATGCATTGTTTAATGCTATCGTTGCATCACTTGTCTTTGGACTCTCGTTAAATAACGCCTTCTTTATTGCTGTAAGTGAACGAATGTTAGGATTCGCCTCAATGAAATGTTTAAACGCCACAACATCATTTTTAAAGTATGTTGCGATACGTTTACATAGCTGCAAGGTATTCACCTGACAGCCAATCATATCCGCTAATTGCGGAACGTTTAAATGTGAGCGCGATTCGTTTACAGCTTTACCTATCAAAAAATACGTAAGCAGTTTTTTAATGTAGCTTTGCTTTTCCAAGATGAGCGCCTCTGCAAGCCCATCAAGCACTACAAGATCTTTCATTCTTCCTCCTTCTTTTGTTTGCTGTATAATTTATACAATGCATAATAAAATGGTCTATCTTGTTCCGGATAATTCATCAACATGGTTCCATCTGGTAAATACTCAGATAAATCAAGCTGGTCGTAGTCTTCTACTTTTGATGGGAACTCCACATCAAATCCTGCCCTATTAAACATTTCATTTGCTAATTCTGTTCTCTTGGATGATAATATGTAATCTTCTATGTAATTATATAGCGATGCCTTTTTCCTCGCAAATGCTTTTGCGCCGGTTACGCCTGTATCATCTCGTGTCATTAATCCATAAATTTCTTTTAAATTTGACTTGATGAAGTTATCTAATAACTCTTTGTTGTGATCAATGGATTCCTTTACATCGTCAGATTTAATCACATTATTGTATTTATAGTAAAAATCATCTATTAGTTTCTCATCCTGCAATATCACTGTTATCGCTTCGTCAATGTCGCTACTCTCGTATTCCTGTTTGTTTACGCCACTTAATAACTCGTTTACAAATTTACGCTTTCCACCTGAATTTAAATAAGCTAAGTTAGCAGAATTTGATGCTAAACGCGAGTAACGATTATGCAACGATTCTCCAAATAATCCTTCTTTTACCATTGTGCCAAAGTCATACTCTTCACCGGTTGGGTTGCCTTTTTTATCCATAGTCATGCCTACCGCATATTGTCGCCCTGCTTTGACAGCACGACCCAATGCAACAAAACGTTTAGATAACACATCGAGTAATCCATCCGCACCATTTTCTAAAATATTAGGAATATCAGTAGCGAATGTTTCCGCAATAGCTCTCATCATAAATGGAGTTAATAGTTCGTACGCTGATATATCCATATGTAAATCTACATCCAGCAACGCTGATTGTATCCCATAACGTGCAGACTTTACTATCTTATCTATCGTCTCGTTACTGAAACCAGCATCGTAAAGCGCCTCTCTCAAATCGCCATCTAACTTGTCGATAGTCTTTTCATCACCACCACTTAATATATCATTTACTTTTAATGCATCGCATAGCCCTACTACAAACTCGACGCCACCCAACATCGATGCAACCACAACCTGAGATAATACGCCAGCAACCGCATTTCTTTTCGCAGTATTATCACTTGCTTTGATGGCATGCTTATACATATTACTAACTAACGCGAGATGATTTATAGTCGGCGATACAAGTGTTAAAAATGATCTTCCTAAAAATGGCACCTCCTTTATAACAAACTTTTCAACAGGAGTTCTGTATATAAAATCAAACATACCTTGCGTCTCTCCAACAAAGATAGCTGCCTTCTTTGCAACCTGTGATACGTACTCGTCCTTAGTTAAACCAGACTTTTCGAATGGATTTATATCAGCGTACACCTGCGCAAAACTCATTGCCGTTTCATAACGATTAGATATCTCTGTTAGACGCATTAATGCATATAGTTTGTCCTTAACCTTCGACACCTTACCCATTAAATTACTATATTCATCGTCCAACGACTTGACGGCTGTTGTTTCTGGAATACCGTCTTGAATAATTGTTTTGCGAATGTCATCAAGTATATTTCCGTATATATTATCCGACTGTATGCTGCGTAAAAATTTCAATTCACCGCGTGGAGCAGTTACCATGCTTTTTACTATTTTAGGTAAATTGTTAATACCAAATTTGCGCACCAATTGTATGCTGGCAGTAGTAAAACCACCCAATTTGTTTTTAATACCAGATAATGTATTCCAACCTAATGCACCAGCAGTCATTATGCTTTCTGTTACCTGCCAAGCGCGTTTAAATTTTGGCGACAATACTTTGTCTGCAAATGATTTACTCGCTGGCGAATACAGTAAATCACCATGCAATCCATCAAGAAATTCAGTGTATGTATTATTAATCCCAAGTGTCTTTGTTTCTAATATCTGTTTCTCAACAGCATTTTTTAAACTGCCATTTGCGTATTGTGCTGATATGCGATTAACCATGCGTTGTATACCAGCATCCCACAAATCAATCCACCTATCGTCTTCATCTTTATATCCACGAGTGTTTTTAGTTTCGATTAAACTCTTTGATTTTGGCTTCAAGACATACGCGAATATATCGTTTAAGACTTGCGAGTCGATATTTTGCGTGTTCAATTTTTCTAACGCCTCTATCGTGTCATTGATTGTTTTTGTGGTGCCTTCATCAAATTCACTTGATGGAACAGACTCGTCTGCGGGTATTTCGCTTTTTAATTTGCTTAATTCTTCGATTAATTCTTTTTTGTTTATATTGTAATCAGCGGTTTTTCTTAATAAAGCAAAGAAGCGTCTTCGCATCGCAGATGTAGTTTGCGCCACAAGCATTTCGATAGTTCGAACATTTAAGTCTTCTTTTACTTTTACGCGCCCTTTTATCTTGTTGCCATCGACATCTGTATATTCGATTTCCCATACGTTTGGATAGTCAGGAGAATCCAGAGGTTTAGCATTGTGCTTTTCTAACCAATCATTTAAATAAGTATTACGCTCCTTTGTATCTTTAAAGAATTTAAACAGATTAACTTTGTCGTCGTAAGATGATAAACGCTTTCCATTTGAATCTATCATATAAATTGATAAACCATAATCTCCTTTACTACGTTGATAAGTCCAACGTTCAGGCATGTAGTGCATTTGTGATGACATCAACACAAACTTGGAGTGCTCATCTATTGCAGACAGTTCATTTTTGAAGTTGTCAAGCTTCTTCTTTATTATAGATAGACGGGCGTTTAATACTGCAAGCTCTTTATCTTTACTCAATATTTTTTCGGCAGCACGCAAATCTCTTAATATGCGTCCTGACGCCTTATTTTTTGTATCGATTAATTTTTGATATGCCTCTGTTTGTTTTATTGCTTCTATACGCTCTGCTATTTGAGCACGTATATCGTTAGCTTCAAGTTGAACAGCTGATAATTCTTGATTTATTTTTTCTGTAATTTGTTCGGATTCTTTAAATGTGTATCCATATTTCTGTAATAAATTTGCATTGGCTTGATGTTGCGTGATTGCTTCGATTACTTCACGCTGTTGTCTGTAAACAACAACGGCATCGTCAAGCATTGAATCTGCAATTCCGTTAGCCTTCATTTTATTCTTTAAATATTCTGATGTATTTAATTCGCTTAACCTTATGCGCGATTCTTCTGGATTTAAATTCTTTTTAATATTAATAGCATCCGAAAATAAATCATCGTTCGTTTTAATTAATATTTCCTGTAATTCACTCTTTGATTTATCTCCTACTTTTTCTGCATAAAGACGATAAAAATGATCCAAAGCGGAAGTATAAGAGTCCTGAGCATTTCTTATTTGTTGCAAAGCTTCATTGGCTTTTGTTTTGCCATTGTAGAATGCTGACTTCAACTCAATTACAGGTTCGGCATCACTTTGTATATGGTTAAGGGAGCGAAACAATGAAATCGTAGATTCTTCCGTATCCTTTCCAGCTACTTCGTATTGGTTATATTTATTAATTAATTTTTGTTGTTCACTTGGATTTTCTGCTTTACGCAACATATCAGCTTTGTATCGTTCAAATACTTTGTCGTTTGGTATTGGCTGGTCAATAAACATTTTAGATACACCAAGACGCTCCATCAATTTGGCGATCTTGCTATTTGGCTTCGTTTGAGCATATCTTGCTGCACCACGCATAACCAAAGCTGTCCCAGCAACTGCAGCCAATGTGCTTAATATATTACCTTCTTTTATTTCTTCATCGTCGTTTTGTTGATTGCCACTATACATCAATAAACCGATACCAGCAATTTCGTCGCTAAAACTTTTCAAGCTTGCTTTTATTGCGTTAGATTGTGGGACGGCAAATGTAGCTGTGAGACCCCTCGTTATTGCCTTATCCTTACTTACACCAAAGAAAGCTTTACTTAATTCTTTATCGTTAAGCCCAAATGTATTTGCAAAGTTAGATAACTGCGGCGACCTAACAGTTGTCTTAAATGTAACTTTTAATTTGTCTCCATCTTTCCAAACACTAACATAATCATCCTCATAGCGTTCATTTCTACTAATCCAATCATCAAGTTTATTAATTACGTTTTCTTTTATTTGCGCCGGACTATTATAACCCTTTGATTTTAACTGTTGTTTTAAAAATCTTATACGCTCTTTCTTATCAAAAATTTGTTTACGTAACCGTTTAGAATGCTTGCTGTCTTTTGTTTTAGACATCGCATCTTCAAGCTGTAATATTTCGGAGTTTAGTTTGTTTACTTCAGCTTCTAAATCGAACTGTTCTTTTGATACGCGTTCTTTGCCTTGATTGCCACGTCTTGATTGTTGCGGCGCTTCCACTTGTTCTTCGTTAGTTTCGGTTTTAGATTTCCGTTTTTTCGGTTTGGTCGTTGCCTCGCTAAAATCTATGCCGTTATCTTTTAATAAATTATCTATCTCATTGATAGTATTTGACACATTGTCAATTAGTGCGAAAGCGTTTTGCATTTCAGTTTCATGCTCTGGTGTAATACTTGGCGTTTCCTGCTCGTTTGCGGTAACTTCGGTTTGTTGTATGGCTTGCTCCGGTTGCTGAGCATTGGCATCGGTCAGCTGTCGTGTCGCAACTCCTTCCTTTGCATCAATTCTTTCCATTTTTTGTTCAGGTTTTGGCGTTGACGTGATATTTTCGCTTGGCGGTTCAATCTTGTCAGTGGCACCAGCAGTCGTTGGTTCCTCTATGACTGCTGGTGGTTGTTGTTGCGACGCGATGGGTTCTATTCCTTTTATGGCGGAATGACCTGTATTTACAGCTTCTTCCCGGTTGCTTATCGCCCCTTCTTGCGTATCACTTTTTTGTGATTCGCCGTATTCTTTTTTTTTTATTTCACCTTCTGGCACTGTTTCAGTTGATGGCAACTCTTTTACTGCTGGCGACTCTGCAACAGATTGTGAAGTCTGCGGTTCTGTTGTGGCATCCAGATTGTTTTGTTCATTTATAGCGCTAACATTTTCATTGGTACTTAATTGTTGCTGTTCACTATCGACAGTTTGTGTTGAAGTTTCATCAGCCTTTATATCATCAATAATTTTACCAGTCAAATGTTTATGTATCAAATCCGCTGTATCATCATATAAATCGTTAATTGCTTGATGATACGCTTCTTTAACGTTTGATAACTCATTATTTAATAGTGTTTCGATTTTGCCCTTAATCGTTTTTGGTAAACGTCTGTTGCCATCTAAATACTTGCGAAACGCATCCTGCAATCTATCATCATTCTTTGCGTAGAAGCGAATATCATTTACAATCTTTTGCGTGTTTGGATCTGTTATCTCACCATTCTTTATCGCATTCTCGAGATTAATAAACTCGTCTTTTGCTAATTGGGCTACTACATCTTTTACGGATTCTATTTGTTTCGTTTTACTCATAAATACATATGCAATCTCTGGATGCGACGACACCATTTTCGCTGTTTCAGGGTCTATGTTTTTTATATCCTTTTGCTTTACTAATTGCTTTATTTTTGCTTTCATAAAAGCATCTTCCACTGCAATCACATTTGGGTCGTCCTGTTTTGTTTCTTCTGGCGCTGGCAATGCCTTCGCAGTCTGCTCAACTGTTGTGATTTCTTGTGATTTCTTTGATAGTCTATTGGTCTTCTTCGTCCGTTTACTTGCTGTCGCAGTTTTTGTCTCTTGTGTTGTGTTTGATGGTAAATTGTTTAATTGCTCTGTCGCTGTTTCTTCACCTATTGGTTCTCCTTTTGTAGCTCCTTTAAGCGCAGGGTCTTCTACAACACCAAGACGACGGTGCAAATCATCCTTGTTAATCATTAAACCGAATTCATTCGATAATTTATCGACTAATTCTCCATAAGTAATTTTGCCGTTTAATTGCGTCGCTATGGCTTTCGCACGTTCTGTATTGCTCCCCATTTTTGCGAAATCGACAGAAGACTTGCTGCCAAGTATCTTTGACCATTTCGCGTTATACTTAGAATCGGAATACACGACACCACGCTGCAAAGATTGCTCATCTAACTCATCAAGCATATTCTTTACAACGTATTGCATGTCTCCTAAACCAGCAAGCTCGCTAACAACATCTCCCTGCTGTTTGGCGTCTAAAATGTTTAGTCCCGGATCTTTTGTGATTGTTTGTGATGGCACTTCACCGTTTAAATGCTTGCCTACTCTATCTATAATTTCAGAATACGATTTACCAAACGGTTGTTCACCGGTTATTTTGTAGTATAAATTTAATATAGTATTTGCTTTATTGCGAGCATTAGAAACTCTCCGATCAAGATGTTGGTCTATACGAGCATCACGATACTGATTTGCATATGTATTGTAAAACTCATCTAAATCTTCGAACGTCAATTTTCTATCCGGAACCGTTGCTGACTTAACTACATCTGTTGATTCCTGACCTGCTATATTTTCTTCAATTTGATGATAAATGCGTTCCACCGCATCTCTTGTTGCCTGACGCATTTCGTTCTTTTTAGCCTTAGTAGCAGTTAGTAACTCTGGATTGATGAAACCAAGAATCTTTTTATTTTTTGCACCTGATTCTGCCGTATATTTTTGGTCGTATAAATTTAATATATCCTCTTTTGTGTAGCCACGCTTAATAAGGTTTTCTATATAATTATACGTCTCCTCCGGATTTGATATATGTCTTCTATATAACGTATATAAAGATTTCTCATCCTCAGGAGATTTTATAATTCCTTTTTCATACGCATCTTTTATAGCGGTCTCGACATCCTGACTTGTAAACACATTATCTTTGCTATCGTTAAAATGATTAATGAGATGATCCTCTGCGTCGCCACCCATTTTCTGCTTTTGGAATTCGAGAATTTTACGCAATCTTTGTTCATCTTTTGGCTTGCGAATTACACCATCCTGTTTAGCCTCTGTAATAGTTTTATCAATCCATTCTTTTGTAGGAATATCCCCACCTAATCTGTGAGTGCTAAGAGTCGCGAAATTATCAACTCGCTCGGCTCCCGGAGCAAAAAACCGGGACACAACATTTCGTAATGGCACTCCTGTCTCTTTCGCTTGTTTCGCGCGATATGCACCACCTATACCCATTACTTCTGTAATGATATTGATGGCACCAACAGTGCCCATATTCGCTAAATATTCTTTAAGAAAATCATTATACGCTTCATAGTCAAAACCTTGCTTGTTCATTTCCTTCGCAAACTGCTGCTTCGATGCCATAGCAGAAAATTGTGAATGTGCCGTTGGCATAGCAGCTATGGCTGTTTGTCTCGCCACTTCTTTTCCAACAGTTTTCGCTACACCACGTATGCGGTTACCTGCATCGATTGCTTTATGCATCGCTTCGGCTGCTTTCATACCACTTTTAACACCGGCGATGTTGGCAGCAGTATTCAGAGCGGAGGACATTACCGCTCCGAATGGTTGCATTTCATCATCGTGCAACGTTTTTGCTAATTGTGGCACTTCCTGAATCGCACTTGTAGCTAAACCAACCTTCCATGCTTTATCCAATATTTTTGCGCCTGACTTAAATTTCCCAGCAACACTCAATGGAACAACAACCTTCCCTATCTCACCAGCGATTTCGCCAGCTGTTCTGTAATCTTCATATTGCTTTGATTTAGCATGTGTTAGGAATGGCGTATGCGTTGCTTCGTATCTTATAGATTTATCACCAAAAATATTGTTTACAGTTGTTAGCGGTGCTAACACACTTTTTTCAAGTCCTTGATTAAACGCTTCGAAAGCATCGCTTTTCCAATTTTTTGCTAATTCTGTTCTTGATTTTGAAGTGTATTGGTCAAATTTGTTTCTATCTACACCTTTATATTGAAATACCTGAATGTTGCCCTTGTTATTTATTACGGCAATAGGCAATATTTCAGGTTCAACTTTCCCGTTAAATTCTCTTGTTCTGTATATCTTGTCTCCTTCAACTACTAATTTCCCATATTTAATTCCGATGCCAACCTTGTCTGGAGTAAAATCAGTTGGCGTTGCATATCTATACCGTAACGCCTTTTGTGGATCTAAGCCGACCTGCAAATCTTTTTGCATACCTTCTTTGATTTTAGAGATATTTTTCTTGACTTCTCTTGGGTCTGGTTTGTATAACTTCTCCCACCAAGAACGCGGATCCGGTTCCTCCTTTTTTTGTTGAGTTGGCTGTTTCTTTGCAAGCTTTTTTTTATTCTTTTTGTCTAAGCCCTCGCTAATTACAGCCCAAATAGGTTCATCACCTTCATATGGTGGTTGCCATCCATATGGCGATGGCATTGGCTTATACGGAGCTGGTGGTTTTACTATTTCAGGGTCAAGTCTTCTTACAGCCATTCCATCCCCCCAAATTATTCAGTTATAGACCTAATTGTTAATTTTCCATTACGTTTCCCTGTTAGTGCTTCGGCTAACGATACCATTAGTACGTCTGTGATTAAATAATGATATTCTCCAGCTGCAAGTCCAGTACTTCGATTGAGGTTATCTTCCACTATGCTTGTTGTTATGCCTGCGTTGTTCTCCTTCATCTTATCTGACATGTTCTGCAAACCATTTGTAGTATGTTGTCCCATTAAGTTACTAATAGCGTCAGATGCGATTTGTTGCAATACATTGCGATTACCCGAATCCTGTAAAAAATATTTGTTGATGTATGTATCACCTTTGGCACCGACAACAATTGGGAATTTTTTGTTTTGTTCTAATATCGCATCGTCAACTGCGTTGGCTTTTACTCTACATGTTGTTCCCATTTTGTCTGAAACTGCAACCATCATCTTTTCGAGTGCCTGAGGCAACGTAAGATTTTCTTTTTGCTCCAACCACGTACCCTTTCCCTTTGGATCATAACTTCTGATTGTGAAATTATACTGCTGTATAAATAATGGATTTAAACCTTTAGTTAAGTTTGGTTCCAATCCTGTTTTAGCTTGATTAGCAAGTTGTTCAAATGCTTCTCCTTTTTTAAACGCTCTATTCAACATGTTAGCTAAACCGTTATGTGTCTTATTTTGTGTAGCTATACCAACGATTTGATGACTGCCCGGATCTTCACCCAATGTAGAATAGCCGAAATGTTGTCGCTGTTGATTTCCGCTTTGGGTGTTGATGTTAATATGATGACTACTTGGCTGCTTGTCTTGTTCACGCGTTAGCTGAATGTGTTTATTATCTGCAATTTCACGTTTTGGTGGGATATAGCCAAGCGGACTGTATTTAGGTGCCCCTAAACTTAATGTTCCTGTTTCGCCTATCAATGTATCGGAACCACCCAAGCCTTCTTGCTTCCATTTCTGTTCGGCAGTTCCTTCTACTTGACCCAATGCTTTTTTATTAAGCTTGTCCATTTCACTATTGACTCTGTCGATAAGATTAGTATTAACATCGTTTATCCATTGTTTGCCAGCAGCGTATTGCTCTTTCCAATTCTCATCTAACATTTTTTGCTTTTCTGTATCTGGAACAGAACCACTAAAATAACTCAGTTTATTTTTATCCATATATTGAACTATATTGTCATATACTCCCATTCCAGCTCCGCCAGAACCAGCCTGTGGCGTTCCTGATGTATTTGGCTGATTTTTAGCATTTTTCGCCACTTGTATTGCCTGTATGGCTGGCGCTGCTGGACCAACTTTGTTAGCTATAGCCTGACTGATTTGTTGTTGCGTTGCACCTGCCGGTAAGTTTTGTAATACATTGTTTATACTCGACCATAAGGGCGTAGAGCTACCCGGTTGCGTAGTTCCAGTATTCGCATTCCCAGTGTTGTTGCCTTTACCTGAATTCCCTGTATTTGTTGCTGACTGTTTTTTATTTTTAGCCATAGTTGCATACCATGTGAATTGTGTTACATTTTTTTGTATTACGGTTTATTTGGAGTCGCATTGAGATTTTGAAGCATATTTAAAAATCCCTGCGCGTTTGTAAACCAACCCAATGGTTGGAACGGCTGTGCATTTGGATTTGGCTGCTGCACAGAATTCGGCTGCGATGCAGGATTCGGCTGTGATGCAGGATTCGGCTGTGATGCAGGATTCGGCTGTCGTTGAGGTAACTGTATCCCTGTCAATGGCACAGGTGGTGGAGGTGGCGGTCCGTATGG
>ERZ795045.3712-NODE-3712-length-13053-cov-5.888752_pt1 | contig 13053 bp, 4 predicted proteins | sample MGYA00375129_ERZ795045 | MGnify/ENA primary metagenome ERZ795045 (study PRJEB30174, sample SAMN05720166) | activated sludge metagenome | isolation source: anaerobic digester from wastewater treatment plant | place: Japan | collected 2015-05-15 ... | reverse complement strand
TCCACACCGGCAGCCTATTCCAGCGCCTTGACGAGCGGTTGTCCGTTCTTGAGCGGGCCGATCACGTCCTGCTTGGTTATGTTCAGCGAAATGCCCTCGTCCTTTTACTCCGTCCGGGATGATTCCTTCTTGCCTTGAAACGGCACGGTTACAACCTCATCGCGATTCTTGTGGCCGACCTGCAGGAATACGTCCGCGCCGGGCACCGGCCGCCTTTCCCGCCGGTTAGCACTTCAGAAGAGTGATTTGTTACAATCTCATTAAAGATAAATTCTATGATAAGTAATAAATTAAAATCAAATTCATCGAAAAGGTTGTTCTTATCCTCCGCAGGGCCCGGCTGTTCACTTCTTTCCTTGGTCCGATCAGATATGATTTAGAGGATAATCTAAATCAGGGAAATTTTTTCATGGCTCCCTTAATCCGCTGTTTTTTTTTAATCTCCTTTCTACTGCCGGCGGGCACCATGGCATATCTGGTTTATTTTAATCCTGGATTTGCCGATGGTTTGCCTTATTTAACAATTTTAATCTCCATGCTTTTTATAGCCGCGGGAGGATTGTTGGCCTATATCCTCAAAAGAATTCTCCATCCAACCCGACTGACGTTGATGGCCAGCGAATGGATCAAGAGGCTTGGCCACAGAAGCCTCTTTCCGTATGAAGTAGGAATGGTTCTCGCTGCTTATCTATTCCTATTTTCGATTTCTTATGGATACAACACCCCCCGGTTGGCTTCTTCTCAGCCCCGCTTGGTGGTGATGGGATGGGATGGCGCCACATGGGATCTGATCCTTCCACTCCTGGAAGATGGGAAACTGCCTAATTTACAAAGACTTATGCATTCCGGAGGACATGGTGTCCTCCAAAGTCTCGAACCGATGGACTCCCCCGCGCTTTGGACCTCCATTGCCACCGGATTGCCCCAAGAGAAGCATGGAGTCACAGGATTTTTCGCTACACGCCAGAATGTAGCGGCGCCCCGGATCTGGGATGTCGCCTCCGCGCATGGTTTAAAAGTAGGACTGTATGCTTGGATGGTCACCTGGCCGGTTCATGATTCTTTTTCGTTCGTCATTCCTTCTTGGATGGCCCGGTCCACCGAGACTCGGCCATCTGAATATGCTTGTGTGCAGGAATTGAAACTCGGCCAGGCCCGCCATGGCGGCCCGGTTCATCCTTGGCGTTCTCTGTTGGATTGCGCCCGCCAAGGCGCCCGGCTCCAGGCGTGCCGGGGTCTGGCATGCTTCTTCGCGCGGGACTATTGGGGGCTGAGTGAGGAAGAAAACCTGGCCTCGAGGATGCTTGCCGAGGCGCGGCTGGAAACCGACATGTTTCTGGCCCTCCTGCGCCGGTTCAAGCCTGATGTGGCCACATTCTCTTTGTACGGAAGCGACAAACTGGCTCACCGTTTTTGGCATTACATGACGCCGGAGGCCTTTCCTCATCTGGAACTTCCTGCCAATCTTCACTTGAAAAGTGTGATTGTGGAGTATTACCAAGAAGCCGATCAGGCGCTGGGACGCATCCAGGCGGCGATTTCCCCGGATACTCACTTGGTGGTGATTTCCGATCACGGCATGAAAGCCGATCCCGCGGCTCCCCGCCGCTATTTCGCCGATGTCCCCCGGTTGTTGGAAACTGTGGGCGCGGCGTCATTTTTCCGGCCGTCCACGATTCAAAGCCAAATCATCCTGGAACCGGTCATTCCCGATCCTTCCATGTTACAAACCACGCTCGAACGCCTCCGCCGGATTCATTTTTCCGAATCAAACGAGCCCGTTTTCGAGGTAGAGCGGGATGAGCAAGGCCGGATTCTTTTACGAACCACGTTTTCGCTCAGTTGGCACCCGGAATCACCGTTGGCCATTAACGATTCTATCCACATCGAGGATAAAACTTTTCCAGTTGAACAATTTTTTTTCGTCCGGACGTTTTCCGGCACTCACGATCCCCGGGGAATTCTCCTAATCTCCGGTCCGGCTATAATTCCTGGTTCATTAATCGACAGCGCGAACCTGCTCGATATCGCACCTACCCTTCTTTATTTGTTGGATTTACCAATCAGCCGCGAACTGCCCGGCCGGGTTCTCATGGAAGCGGTATCTCCCGAATACCGGGAAAATCACTTGCCGCGTTATACCAGTGCCTATCCCCCTCTCCCGCCGGTCACCGAAAAGGGAGCCACGAATCTGGAGCCATTTCTGGAACAATTGCGCAGTGTGGGATATGTGCAATAAACGTATCCTCAAGGGCCAGCCTGCTTCCCAACCAATTCTGGCACTTACATCAAACTCACGGGGTCTCCTTCTTCAATTTAACGTTCCACAAACAGAACGGCTTCTTAGGGTATCCGGCTCCCGGATTTTCGAAATCCCCAACGTTTTTGCGGAAAAGGCACCGCTGTTTTCAATGATCCGGAATTACTATTCCGGTAAATATGGAGTGTTCATCCTGCCGCCCGTAGTCATTCTCCCGACAGCAGTTCCCTCAACAGCCGGAAGGCCGTATCGCTCCATAGGATTCCGGTTTCGCGCGCGTTGCGGGCCGAGGCGATGGTGCCTTCATACCCTCCCTCGTCGTATCCCCGGGGATGAGGCAAATACCCCATGCTGCCACCGGTCAGGCCGATTACCAAGGTTGGATCGAACGGGGAGTGAATCTTGATATCCTGCCCCACCTCCACAAATGTCTCGGCCGGCAGACCCACGATACCGACGGGTCCGACGCGGAGTGCGATGATCTCCGCCGTCCGGAGAGTATCCTGCACCTGGGCCAGTTCAATAATCCGGCTGGGGGTTTCCTCGTTGAATTGGCGTTGGGAGGCCGCCGTGGGATCTGCCGCCATCTGTTCCTGGGCCCATTGCAGGAGATCCTCAGGGATCTGGCGCGCCGGGGTTGGCACGCTTTCCGCCTTCGCGCCGATCGTGTCCACTGGGATGGCCATGCCGTTGCGGTGCGCCCAGAGCACGCTTTCCGCCAGCCTTTGGCCGATGCTCCGGGATTCTTCGTACCCGCTGCGTTGATTCGGATTGTTGATGTTGATGTGATTGACGTTGCCGCAGCAGGCGTTGAGATAGATGACGTTCCAATCGCCGCCCAGTTCTTTCTTGACCGCTTCGGTCATGTGATAGGGATAATCTGCTGAATACTGGGTGCCGCCAATGCAGTCCAGGTGCAGGCCATAACTGGCCAGGATGGTTTTCGCTTGGCTGAACGTGATGGCATACACGGTGGGATCGATTTTCCCGATGGGACGGACAATGTTGGGATTGCCGCGCCCCGGATTGGTGCGTACCGTGCCATCCTTCATCAGGTAGCGGCGGATGAAAGCAATGCGGTGTTCTTCGCAAGTTCCCAGGGTGACCTGAAATTCTTCCACCCGCTTCTCCAAAGCTTGTTGGACTACTTCCGTCACCTGGCCGGGAAGTTGATCCTTGATTTCTGAAACCGTGGCACCGGTGTGGGTGTGTGTCGCGTGGAGAAAGATCCGCTCGGTTGGGATACCGGTTTTTTGTGATACCGCGCCGCGGATCTCATCCGCGATGGGCTTTTCAATCGAGATCAAATCCAGAGCTACGATGGCCAGGGTGGTACCGCCCTGGGTGAGGACCAATGCCTTGGCCCGCAGGGGGTCCAACACCCCGGTGGCCCGCCGCTCTTCGAAGTACCCCGGCATGGTGTGGCCCAACTCGGGGGTGATGTCCAAATCCGCGTACCCTACCCGCAAAGTTCCGGCATCGGAGGGCCAAGCGGGGGAAATGAATCCCCCGGCTCCGCAAAACGCCATCAGTCCAATCCACGCAAGACACAAATGCTTATTGGTCAAGGATAACATGGTTCATTCCTTTCTGATATCGGACATGACTGGGCGGCATCATCTTCGCAAAAATCAGGGAATTGGGCTAGGCGGGGGTGATCCGCCCTACGGGAAGAAGCACAGTAACTATTTCCTCGATCGCGGAGAAAGGATGAATATCACCCTTTCAGGGCTTCCCTCACCCTGGTCCTCTCTCCGAGGGAGAGGGAATTGGTTGCCTCGGTCCCGGCGATAATCCCGGATCGGCCGTTTTCGATAGAAATCAGTGGACCGCCGGCTCACCCAGAGGCTTTGGCTCCGGTGCTTCAGCCATGATAAAACCAATTCCGGCCCCAAACGTTCTATAATTGATCATTTCGCGTGGCGGAATCATCTCACGATCATTCGTCGATAGACCCAAAGGTGGATGTTTTCGGGAGGAAAATCATGCCGCACCACTTATTTCTAACCGCCTTGTTCGTATCCCTCGTTTCTCTGTGGCTGCCGTTGAATGGATTGGGGTATTCGCTCCAGGACGCGGAAGAAGCCCTCCGCGATCAGCAATTCGAACGGGTCGCACAGAATCTGAAACCGGAGGATTTCCCTGAAAAAGAAGACCAGGCCTATGCGTGGTTCCTCCTGGCGTCCGCCGCTTTCAACCGTGAGGATTACGAAACGGCATCGATCCAGTACGAAAAGGTGGTCACCGGGTATCCGGACTCGCGCTGGTTCGTGAAGGCCACCTACCGCAAGGCCGAATGCCTCATGCTGTTACAGCGCTTCGCGGAGGCGGAGGCCATCTATGCTGCCGGGGCGCAAGGATTGCTCTCCCTTGCCCGGCGCGCGGAAATCGCCGAGATCTACACCCGCCACGCCGACCGTTTCTTCGCTCCCAAGAAAAAAGGCGAACCGCCCGACTACGACCGCGCCAGGCTCTTGTATGAACGCGCCCGCGAAATTCTCCCGAAAGGCGAACGCTGGGAACGCGTCTCCTACCAGATCGCCATGACCCATTTTCAGCAGGAACAATGGAACGAAGCCCAGCAGAAATTAGGAGATCTAATTACCTATTACGAATCCCCGGAGAAGCCCGCGGCGGCGGAAATCCAGAAGGTCACGGACACGGAGATCCCAAACCCCTATCCCGAAGGCGGTTATCTCGATGACGCGCTATTGAACCGGGGTGAGGCCTATTTCCGCATGGGGAACGCGCTGGAGGCCCGGCGCGTCTGGAAGAAACTGCGCGACACACGCCGTGACGTCACGAAGCGCCCCGCTATCGTGGCCGAAGCCGCCTACCGGATCGCCAAAACCTACCGGATTCCCGAACCCGGCGGTGACAAGGAACTGGCGCTGGGCGTCCGGAGCCTCGATGACTACATTTTGTTGTTCTCGGATCATGAAAAAGTCTCTCAGGCCGCGTTGGATAAAGCCAAGGCCTATTTCCATCGCCGGCAATATGAAAACGCCCGCCAGGCGTTTCAGGCGCTGTTGGACCGCCACGCCGCCCAGGCCACGCCGCAACAGAAGGCGGCCGCCGAATTTCACATCGCCCGTTGCCTGCTCGAATTGCAGAAATTCGATGAGGCCGCCTCCGCGTTCGAGGCGTTTCTCAAAAACCATCCTGTCGATGAAAATTGGCGTGAAGCCCAACAGATGATCGTCTTAACCCGCTATCGCAAGGTGGAATTCGATCAGCGCGAGGCCGAGAAGGCGCTTACCCGGTGGACGCGCGCTGTCCAGTCGGACAAAAAAGATCCCGCCCGGGAAGCGATCCCCGCCGAAGTCCTGGGGCGATTCGCCTCCGCCCGCGAGGGATGGGAAACCTTCCAATCCCAATATCCCCTCGATTCCCGCATTGCCGGCATTCAATTGCTGCTCGGCAAGAACGAACGCCGCCTTCGCCATTTTGAGGAAGCCACGGCCATCTGGAAAGACCTGGCCACCCGCTTCCCCAACAGCGACACGGCCTCCGAGGCGCTCTACTTGATCGCCGAAGTCACCGAACAAGATCTCAAGGATTACGAGAAAGCCCTGGATTTGTATAAGGACGTCACGTTCGGCCCGTTCCAGGGATCCGCGCAGGAGCGGATCCGCCAACTCCAGGAAATTTTTCTGGCATTGCGCACCGAACGGACGTTTCTGACCAACGAGAAACCCGCTCTGCGCCTCACCTCCCGCAACATCGAAAGCCTGACCTGCAAACTCTATCCGCTTGACCTGCCAGCCTATTTTCAATCACGGCATACCATCCGCTCGATCGAGGATTTGGATGTCAACCTCATCGCGCCTGAAACGGTGTGGGAAGTCACGCCGGAAGGATATAAGCCTTATACGTTGATCGAGCAGGATCTCGCGGTTCCTGTCACAGGCCCCGGATCGTGGATTGTGCAGGTGGAATCGAAAACCCTGCAAGCAGTCACGTTGGTACTTGTTTCCGATCTGGCGGCCGTTATTAAGGGAGGCAAGAACGAAGTATTCGTGTACGCGGAAGACCAGAAGAACGAAAAAGCCATCGAGGGCGCGGACGTTTGGATTAGCGACGGCCAAACCATCATCGCCCAGGGCAAAACCAACGCCGACGGCGTATTCCATAAAACAAACCTGAACGCGGTGGAAAAGCAGCAGTTATCGGTGTTCGCCACGTATCGCGGCCACTGCGCGGGAGAAACGCTCCCCATCCAACATCTCAGCGTGGCGACTTCGCTCCAGCCCCGCTATCTCGTCTATTCGGACCGCGCCGCCTACCAGCCGGGCGAAACCGTGCGTTATCGGGCTATGATCCGCGAAATCCAGGACGGGCGTTACATCATCCCCCAGGATCATGAATTCGACGTGACGGTCCTCGATTCCCGCGGCACGCCGATTCTGACAAAGAAATCCAAACTCTCCGAATTCGGCACGCTGAACGGCGAACTGGCCTTGGACGCGTCCGCCCCGTTCGGCACGTACCGGATCACGGTCTCCCGGGAAGAGGGGCCTTCGGGCGCGTGGACGTTCGAGGTGCAGGAATTCACCCTGCCCACCGCGCGGGTGGAAATCGAAACCAGCCAGACTACATATTTTTATGGCGACAAGATCACCGGCACGATCCGCGTAAGCGATTTTTCCGGCAATCCTCTCGAAGGGGAACGAATCACCTACACCCTGGCCGGTGGTTTTCCCGTCGAAGTCCAGGAAGCAGTAACTGACACCAACGGCGAAGCCTCTTTCGCATTTGAAACCTGGGACCTGCCCGAGGAATGCGTCTTCGCTGTGGCGGCCGTCCTGCCCTCCCGGCAAATCCAGCAGCAGAAGAACCTGGCGCTGGTGAATACCGGATTCACAATCACCCTCGATACCACCCGGGACGTTTACCTGGTGGACGAACCGTTCCAGGTGAACGTCAGCGCGCGGGGCCGGGATGAAAAACGCGAAGCCCTTGCCGTGCCGTTGCAAATCAGCCTGCGGCGCCGCAACGAGGAAGGGGCATACGAAACCGTCGCGCGGCAGAAGGTCACCACATTGGCCGATGAAAACCGCGCCGCCTCGGTTTCGTTCACCGCCACGAAAGGCGGACGCTACCAAATCCTGGCCGAAGGGAGCGACCGCCGGGGGACCGCCATCACCGCCCAGCGGAATGTCCAAATCTCCGGCGAGGACGACGCCAACCCGCTGCTTATCCTCAACGACCGGTCCAGCTACCAACAGGGGGATACCGCGTCCTTCACCGTCGTTTCCCGCCTGCCGGAAAACTTGTGCGTGTTCACGGGCGAGCGGGAGGGGATCGTCGAATACCGCGTGGAACGTATCAAGCCCGGCAAGAATGAAATCTCCTGGAAACTTGACGATCGCTACAGCCCCACCGCCACCGTCTCCCTGGCCGTGATGCATGAGAACCAGGATTACCTCCGGGATGTGCGCTTCCAGGTGCGGCGTGGACTCGATGTAACTATCACCCCCAACGCCAAAACCTACGCCCCGCGGGACACGGCCGAGCTGACGATCACAGCGCGGGATCATACGGGTAAACCGGTGGTGGCGGAATTTTCGCTTGGTCTTGTTGATTCTGCCTTTCTGGCCTTGTTCCCCGACCGCCTCGACAACCTGGCCGCGTATTTCGAGCAGGCCGGGGGCGGACAATTCCTGGCCGCCGCTTCCTCGGCTGGATTCCGGTATGAAGGAATCACCCGGCCTATCAACGAGGAGATTTTCGCCGAACGCGCGGGAGCGGAAATCGAGTTGCTAGGTGAAGAGGAAACCCGCGCCGGATTGCGTGCCGGACGCGCCGTGCGGGAGAAAATGGAATCCATCGAATCGTTGAAATACCAGGAAGAACAGTCGCGGCGGAAGGTTCTAGCCCGGGGCGTGGTTCCCGAAGCTCCGCCTACGGTAATGGCCCCGGCGATGGCGCCGGAAGGAGCGCGTATGCTCCATGATCGGCCGATGGATGGGAATGGGGCTATTCAAGTAGATGCTATTTCTCTGGAGGAAAGCAAACCGGTTGGGCAAGTGGCCGCGGGCGAACCGGTGATGTTGTCAGCTGGAGTGCCCGTTATGGGCGGTCTATTCCATACGGCTGGTAGTGACCGGGCCTTTGTTGACGGCATGGGCGGCGCCGGAGGGTACGGCATGGGCGGCGCCGGAGGGTACTATTTCGGTTATGCCGGTTTTGGAGCGGAAGGCTTGGCGGCCACCATCCAGGCGCGCGCCGATTTCCCCCTCACCGCTTTTTTTAACGCCTCTTTGATAACCGACGCGAACGGCCACGCCACGGTCTCCGTTCCGTTGCCCGATTCGCTCACTACCTGGGACTCAGTGGTTCGCGCCATCACCAAGGACACCCTGGTTAACCAAGCCAGGGAAAAGATCGTTGTCGATAAACCGTTCCGTGTAGAACTCGAAACCCCCGCGTTCCTGACCGAGGGCGACCACTCTTCCGCGTTGGCCATCGTCCGCAACAACACGCCCGGCAAACTCCCGGCGCAAAATGTGTTCACCCAGACCATCGGCGAACGTCCCGAGACCGTGAAATGGGAAGCGGAACTTGAAGCGGGCGTGTTGCACAAGCAAGGAGTGGCGCTGGCGGCCGAAACCATCGGCGAGACCTCCCTGACGCTAACCAGCCTCGCGCAAGACCAGCATGACAAGGTGGTCAAGCCGATCCCCGTTTATCCCTGGGGCATTCCGGTGCGGGCGGGCGTTTCGGGGATCGCCGGGCAGAGCGTGGTCAAGACGATTTCTCTGCCTTCGCAAGCGGATTACTCGCGCCTGACGATGTGGATCACGCTCGGCGGGACCGGCGACGTTTCCTTGTTGCAAGCCGCCTGGTCGTCCATCATCGGGCCGCGCTCCAACCGGGGACGGATCGAGCAGGGACTCGGGGCGCTGGCCGCGTGGGAATGCGTCGAATCTCTGAAGAAAACCGGCCAGGTTCCCGTCACGCTGCTGCGCCAGCGGATCGAAACGGCGGTCCAGCACGCCCTGGCCACGCAAACCGATCAGGGGCTGTGGTCTTGGGGCGGCGGGCCGTCCGGCGCGCCGGATATTCTCACCACCAGCCGCGCCGCCGAGCTGCTGCGCCAGGCCAAGGACCGGGGCTTCACGGTTCCCGGCGGCAACCTGGAACGGGCGATCAACCAGCTGATGAATCTCTACCAGCAGACCGCCAACGATGACGAGAAAACCCGCATCCTCTACGCCTGGTCGGTGATCCAGCCGCCGGACTTCACCTTTGTCAACCGCATTCACCGCAACCTGGCCGGCATGAACGATTTCGACGCCGCGCTGCTCGGCCTCACCTGGTTCAACATGGGACGCCCCGAGAAGGCCCGCGAGGTGCTCGATCATCTCCTCGTTTCGCCCGGCCTTTCCGGAGCGGAATCCGTCGCGCCTTCATCCCCCAATACACCGGTCATTAACGTGGGAGGATCGGGCTCCAATGAAACCTTGGTCCTGGCCGCCCGTCTGTATTTCCAGCTGCCTCCCGCCTCGCGCACACCGCGACAGACGGCAAAGTTTCTGGAGAAGTTGGCCGTCGAGTCCCCTTGGCCGGTCATTGAGGAAGCGTATGGCGGATTGCGTCTCCAGGCGCTGGCCGCTTACCTGATGTCCGCCGCGGAAGAGACCAGTTCCTACACACTGGCTGTCAAAGTCAATGGTCATGATGTGCTCCAACGCCGCACTACCCGCTCGGTGCTTTCCTACGAACGGGTGGATATCGATCCGGAGTGGATCAAACCGTCCGATAACCGGGTGGAGTTCACCTTCAACGGCCAGGGCCGGTTCCGTTACGGTGCGGTGCTGGAAGGCTGGACGAAGCAGGAGGTCCGCCCGCAGGACTGGATGACGCCCCAGGACCGCCGGATTACGGTGATGGAGCGCGAATACACCCACGGCCCCCTGATGTACAAACAGGAAGATATCCCGCGCGGCTACGGCGTGGTGGAAGGCTCGTACTCCACCGTGTCCAATAAGCTGGAAGAGATCCAGCCCGGCGAACGCGTCAACGTGCAACTGCGGATCGAAGCGCGGAACGATGTGGACTACCTGGTCGTGGAGGATCATATCCCGGCGGGATTTCTCTTCATCAAGGAATCCCTGCAAGGTTCGGTGGATCAATACACCCTGAAAGGCAACACGTTGACCTTCTACCTGCGCGGCCCGCAACGGTACTTCTCGATCCAATACCAACTGCGCGGCCGCTATTCAGGGACCTACCGCGTTCCCCCGGCCACCGTCACGGTGATGGAGGATCCCGGATCGATTTATGCCACTGCTTCCAACACCATCGTAGTGCTGCCCGAGGGGAAGCAACCCAAGGAGGAATACCATCCCACGCCGGATGAGCTCTACACCCTGGGCCTGCGGAACTTTGATGACAAGCGTTACGAGGAGGCCAAACGCTACTTGACCCCGCTGTTCAACACGGTCACCCTGCGGCCCGAACCGTACCTCGAAACCGCGCGCCGGTTGTTCCAGATCCATCTCCAGGGCGGCGACGCGCGGGAACTGGTGCGGTACTTCGAAATCATCAAGGAACGGGATCAGGAGTTCGAAATCCAGTTCGAGCATATCGCCAAGCTGGCCCAGGCCTACCGCGCCATCGGCGAGCCGGAACGCGCGGTATATGTGTACCGCTCCCTGTTGGACGGCCTCTTCACCCAGGAAGGGGCGGTGACCGGGACCTTGCAGGAAGTGGGTCAGTACCGCGAGGCGCTGGATTACATCAAGCAGCTGATCCTCGAATATCCCGACATCCCCTCCGTGCAGACCGCCGTCTTCACCACGGGCGGCGTGATTTATCAAAACATCGACGACTGGGCCCGGCAGCCCGATTTCATTCAGTCAGGCAACGACAAGAAAGCCCTGCTGGCCGAGGCGGTGGGCATGATCCAATCGTTCCTGGCGTTGTACCCCAAGAATCCGGTGGCCGACGAGGCGGGATACACGCTGATCAACCTGTGGCTCGATCAGAAAAATTATGAAACCGTGGCCCGGCTGGCCGCTTCGTTTGCCAAGCGCTATCCGCAAAGCCCATATCTTGACAGTTACGACTACCTGGCGGCCTACGCGCTCTTCCAGCTCGAGCGATACACCCCGGCGTTGGAACTCGCGCAAAAGGTGGCCACGCAAAAGTATCCGGCGGAAGGCGGCGGGCAAAAACCGAGCGACGAGGCTAATACCGCCATCCTCATGTCCGGCAAGATTCTGCACGCCGCGGGCGAGCTGGACCGCGCCCTGGCCGAATACGAACGCGTCAAACAGGCCTTCGGCGACGCCGGGCAGTCGATCGCCTATCTCACCGTGAAGGGCCTGAAGATCGACGGCGTGACTGTCATCCCGGGCGATGATCCGGCGACGGTGACCGTACGCCATAAAAACCTGGACGCCATCGACATGCGGGTTTACAAGGTTGACCTGATGGCCTTCTATCTCCGTGAACGCAGTCTCGACCGAATGGCCCAAATCAACCTGTCGGGCATCCAGCCCACGATTTCGCAGACTATTCCTGTGGATAAGGCGAAAAAGTTCGAATGGAACGAACAGAAACTGGATCTTCCCCTCCAGGAGACCGGCGCGTACCTGGTGGTCCTGAGCGGAAACGGACTGCTGACTTCCGGCATGGTGATCCGCACCAGGTTGGAATTGGAAGTGCAGGAAGACGCGGATCAGGGTATCGTGCGGGTCAATGTCCGGTCCGGAAAGCCGCCGAAATTCACCAAGAATGTGAAGGTCCAGGTACGGGGCAGCCGCAATGACCGGTTTGTTTCGGGGGAGACCGATCTGCGCGGTGTCTTCACCGCCACGGGCATCCAGGGAACCGCCACCGTGCTGGTCCAGGACGGCAACCAGTATGGCTTCTACCAGGGTACCCGGGAACTCGGCCAGCCGCCTGTACCCGCCGAACAAGCGGGACGGCCCGAAGGATCCGCCAAGGGCGTGACGGCGCAGGATTTTGGTCTGGAAGATATCGGCAATAACATGATACGGATGCGCCAGGTGCAGGAGCGGCAAAGCGAACGTTGGCAGAACGCCACCGGCTCGGACAACTATCGCTTGAGCACGCAAAAAGCCAAGGCCTTGTATTGATCTAGAAGACGGATTATGTACTCGTAGTTTGTAGGATCAGACCAAAATTCCCTCACCTTCAGGGAAAAGGCCATGACGAGGGAATGAATGGAGGGGCGGACCTAGGTGTCCGCCCTCATCCAGGAGTGAATGGAATCGATTTTAAAAGCGCAATCGTTCTTTCATAAGTCTGGCTTGAGAGTTCAATCCCAAATCCTCTCTCTTGGAGAGGGCCAGTGTGAGGGCATCCTGGCCAGGGAGCACCTTCATGACCGCTCTCTTCACAGGTGGTTTGCGAACGCAATATCCCCCAATCCGAATCTCACTCCGGGGGCGTTCCGCTTTGCATTTACGTGGTATAATACGTATCCGGTTCCTTGAATCTTAACGGCGTTCCCCCTCCGCGGAGGAGGAAACAGAAAGAATCACACGCGATGACCGGTCCGAACGCTTTGCCCCAAGGCACGCTTGTCCGCTTGCTCTTCCGCCGATGCCAATGCGATCCGAGCTGGCTGCGGCAACCGGCATTGACCCGGGACGCCATCCGGAACGCGGTCCGAGCGGCCGGCCTGCTGGACATGGCGGAGACGAGTTACGCCTTCGAGAACGGTGGTTATACCACGGCGGTGATCCTGGCCGAATCGCACTTGGTCGTCCACACCTGGCCGGAGAGCGGGCGGCTGGTGATGATCGCCGGCCGCGGCC
>ERZ795045.3709-NODE-3709-length-13062-cov-5.906051_pt1 | contig 13062 bp, 9 predicted proteins | sample MGYA00375129_ERZ795045 | MGnify/ENA primary metagenome ERZ795045 (study PRJEB30174, sample SAMN05720166) | activated sludge metagenome | isolation source: anaerobic digester from wastewater treatment plant | place: Japan | collected 2015-05-15 ... | reverse complement strand
TGGCCTACAACATGAAGCGGATGATCAAGATCATGGGCACTGAGACCGACCTCAAACAGCGTCAGTGCCTGCGCTGCCTTGGCCGAAGGCAGCTTCAACCCGCAGGCGATCCGCTTATCGGAACCGGTCTGACGGTTCAAACGGATGGGTCAGATCTTTTCCGGATCGTTGCGAGAGAGGAAATCAACCGACGTCACGCCCGCTGCCAGGATGTCTGCGGGAATGCTTTCCTGGCGGATCATCGCTGCTGCAACTCTCGCCAGTGCCGGTGATATCTGAATGCCGTATCCCCCTTGAGCGGCATACCAGAAGAACGCTGGTCGGTCGCGACTGGGGCCAATGACCGGGATGCGATCGGCGACGAAGCTGCGCAGTCCGGCCCAACTGCTGTGGATTCGTCGCACTTCCATCGTGGTGGCTGTTTCAAAGCGTTCGACGGCGAGCGCGATGTCGAAATCGTCCGGCAGGGCGTCGCATGGTAGCGAAGGCGTTTCGTCCGCCGGCGACAGGAGCAGGCGGCCGGCGTCGGGTTTGAAGTAGAACTGCTCGTCAATGTCGATCGTGAGGGGCCATGACCCGAGGGTGTCGTGTCCGGGGACATCGATCAGCAATGCGCTGCGGCGTCTCGGTGACAGGCCGATTCCGGCAACGTTGGCCATGTGCGCGATCTGGTCCGACCATGCGCCGGCTGCGTTGATCAGGACCGGTGCGCGCCAGCTTCCGGCCTCCGCCGTCCAGACCTGCCAGCCGCTTTCGACGTGTTCGATGCGGGTGACATGCTGGTTGGGCGTCAGGGACGAACCATTGTGGCGCAGCATCCGCACATATCCCTGCAGAAGGGAATGCACATCGATATCGCATTCGCCTGGATCGAACAGCGCCTCGGCCACGTAGCCCGGACGGAGCAGCGGCGAGTGGCGAAGCGCTTCTTCGGGGCTGATGCACCGTGCGGATGCGGCCAGATCGTCGCGGTGCAGGAGTTGCCGGAAAGCATCGGACTGATCGTGACGAGCGATGTAAAGACAGCCGCGTGGCGACAGCAGCGGTTCGGCGCAGAAGCCTTCGGGGGGGCGGGTAAAGAAGTCCCGGCTGGCGCGGCTGAGTGCACGGATGACGGGCGCCCCGTAACTCTCGCTGAAAACCGCCGCAGAACGACCGGTTGCGTGGTACCCGGGTTGCGATTCGCGTTCGAGCACCGCGACCTTGTGCGTGCGCGAGAGTTCGGCTGCCAGTGAAACGCCGGCAATGCCGCCACCGATCACCAAGATGTCGGTTGACGTGGTTTTGCCCATCAGCGCGTTGCTCCATGGTTCGTGGCAAGCAGCCGGCGGCTGGCGAGATGGAACAGGGCCAGCGAAATCAGGCCGGCCGGGAGCAGGACCGTGCCGATGGATTGCGCGACGGCGAGCGGGTCGCGATAGACATGCTCGGTAATCATGGCGGTCAGCGTTGCGCCAACACCGAGCCCGATCAGGATGTTCCCGAATGAGGCGAGGGCGATGCCGACCCCGCGGAACTCACCTGGAAGCACGTCCTGCAGGGTCGTGATCGCGATTGCACCAGCTGCCGCCGACATCAGCGTCCACAGGCCGAAGCAGGCGAAGACGACGACAGGCGTGTCAGCAAAGCCGATCAGCGCCGCGACCGTGGCCAGAAACATGGCTACGGTTGTGCTTGTCAGGCGTCCGGACGGGCCAAGCCGAAGCAGGGCCCGGTCCGCGATCCAGCCGCCGCCGAGGGTGCCCGCGATGCCGGCGACGATCGAGATTGCCCCGAGGGTGACGCCGATCTCGCCGGGTTCGGAGGCGAAGCGGCGGGACAGCAGGCTGGGGGTCCAGTACGCGACGGCGATATCGCCGATCGAGCGGATGGCAAGCGCCAGATAGATGGGCAGCAGGATCGCGCGCTGGCGCCCGAGTCCTGCCAGCACCGCGCGCATCGTCGTGGCCCCGGACGTGGTGGCGAGGCCTTGCCGTGCCGGTTCGCGCACGCTGATCAGCAGGAGGGCCACCGCAATGCCCGGCATGCCGAGCAGCACGAGGACCATCCTCCAGGGCGGCAGGGTGCCGAGCAGCGGGATGGCGTCGAAGGTGCCGGCATTCGCCATCCCCAGGACCAGCCCCCCGATGGCGATGGCGACCCCCGAGCCTGCGGTCATGCCCATCAGGAACGTGCCGGTGGCCAGTCCGCGTCGTTGGGGCGGGAAATAGTCGGCAATCATCGACATCGCGGCCGGGGCCAGCGTGGCCTCGCCGATGCCCACGATCACGCGGGCGGCGAACAGCCCGGCGAAAGACTCGGCCAGGCCACACGCCATGGTGGCGGCGCTCCACACCAGCACGCCGGTCACCACCAGCCATTTGCGTGGATACATGTCCGCCATCCGCCCCAATGGCAGACCGGCGAAGGAATAGATCAGTGCAAACGCGAGCCCCAGCAGCAGGCTGATCTGGGTGTCATTCAGCCCGAGATCGGTGCGGATCGGATCCACCAGCAGGCTGAGGACCTGACGATCCGCATAGGAGAGGACCGCAGTGGCGCAGAACACGGCCACCGCCCACCACGCTCTGGCTGGGGAGGGCCAGGACATGGTCACTCCGCCGTCTTGCGCAGGGCGATCGCTTCGATCTCGACCAGCGCGTCGGCAATGACCAGTTCCGCGACAACGGTGGACCTGGCGGGCCGGTGGTCGCCGAACGCCTGCGCATAGGCCGCATTGAAGGCGGTGAAATCACTGGCGTTGCGCAACCAGACGGTGGTCTTCACCACGTCGCCCAGGCCCAGTTGGCTGTCGGCCAGGACGCATTCGAGGTTGGCCAGCGTGCGCGCTGTCTGCTCGGCGATGTTTCCGTGGATGTTCCCGTTCTCCTGGAAAGCGAGTTGGCCCGAGATGAAAACCAGTGCGCCTGCGCTGGCGTGCAAGGACAGGTGTGGAGGCATGGCGGGTGGCTGGGAACAATGGGATTGTTTATTCTAGTGAAAATTTTTCAAAAATAGAAATATGCGAATTTTCATCGCCAGCCTGTTCACCGAAACCAATACCTTCGCCCCGTGGCCGACGGGCATGCAGGCGTTCACGGAAGCCGGTCTTTTTCGCGGGAATGCCAGCGAGGGAAGCGGGCCGGCGAATCTGGTTGCGCGGCGCTGGCGGCAACTTGCCGACGCGGACGGGCATGTGCTGGTGGAAGGCTTGTTCGCGGCGGCGCAACCTTCGGGTCCGGTGGTGCAATCGGTGTACGAACGCCTGCGCGACGAAATACTGGCGTCCATGACGGGAGAATTCGACGTCGTGCTGCTGTACCTGCACGGCGCCATGGTGGCCGGTGACTGCGACGATTGCGAAGGCGATCTGGTCGATGCCATCCGGGCGAGAACCGGCGGAAAAACCAGGATCGGTGCCGTGCTGGATCCGCACTGCCACATCAGTGCGCGGTTCCTGCAGACGACGGACGTGGTGATCCTGATGAAGGAATACCCGCACATCGATTACGTCGAGCGTGCGCAAGAGCTTTACGTGCTGTGCACGGCAGCGGCCAACGGCCGGATCACGCCGATCGTTGCGCATTTCGATTGCCGCATGATCGGTTTCTATCCGACCACGCCAGAGCCGATGGCGGGCCTGCTGCGTGAAATGCGCCGCATCGAACAAAGGCCGGGCGTACTGTCGGCAAGCCTCATCCACGGTTTTCCGTGGGGCGACACCCCGGAGACGGGGTCTGGCGTGCTGGTCTATGCCGATGGCGATGCGGAGTTGGCGGCGCGGACGGCAACCGAATTGGGCCGGCTGTTCTACGACCGCAGGGAGGCGCTTCTGCCGCGCATGCCGGACATCGAAACCGCACTGGATCAGGCCATCGCGACGTCCGGTTGCGTGGTGATCGCGGACACCGCCGACAATGCCGGTGGCGGTGCGCCTGCGGACAACGTGTCCTTGTTGCGGGCAATGCTTGCCCGTCGCCTGAAGTCGTCAGTCTTCGGCTGTGTCTGGGACCCGGTTGCGGCAAGCATCTGTGCCGATGCGGGAATCGGTGCCCGGTTTCCCCTGCGGCTGGGGGGCAAGTGCGGGCCGTCGTCCGGTGATCCGCTGGACGTGATCGTGCAGGTGCGCGGCGTCAGGGAATCGCACGATCAAGCCGGACTCGGGAATTCGCGGGTTGCCCTGGGGCTGTCGGTCTGGCTGGAGTGCGATGGCATCGATGTGGTTGTCGTCTCGCGCCGCAACCAGACATTTGCGCCCGATGCGTTCAGCGGCCTGGGGATTGGCCTGGAAGGCAAGCGTCTGCTGGCGGTGAAGTCGAGCCAGCATTTCCGGACCCACTTTGAATCGATGGCGTCCCTGATCCTGCCGACGGCGACGCCGGGGGCGATACAGATGGACTTTGCATCCATCGACTATCGCAAGCGCGACGATTTCGACTTTTTCCCCAGGGTGCCCGACCCTTTGGCGGCGGGCGCGGACAGGGAGACGGCTGCTCCGGGGGGGGGCGTCTTGTGTGCGTCGCTGGAAGCCGAGTACAGCAAGGCCTCGTTGGCGGAACACACCGAGAGCACCCGGCATGGGCCGGGGGCCGCCGCGATGTAGGCGTGGCCCATGCTGCTGTCGAAATAGATCGAGTCGCCGGTCTCCAGCCGGACCGGTGCGTAGAGATCGGTATGCAGCTCGATCGCGCCTTCAAGCACGTAGGCGTATTCCTCTCCCGGGTGCCGGATCAGTTGGCCGAATTCCTGCAAGGATCTGGCGCGGACTTCCGCGATGATCGGAACCAGGCGTTTGTTCAACAGGTCGGCAGCGGGATAAAGATGGTCGTAGTTCGGTGTTTCTATTTCCCGCCCTTCGCTGGCCCGGGTGATGCTGCGGCGTCCGCTGCTCGGCCCTGCGGGCTGCGCGCTTCCCGGGTTGAAGAGTTCGGCCAGATCGATCTCCATGCCCTCGCTGATCCTGACCAGCTTGTCGTAGGTCAGCGACATCTTGTCGTTTTCGACTTTGGACAAGGTGGACAACGGCAGCCCGGTGCGCTGGCTGACCTCTCCCAGTGTCCAGCCCTTGGCGAGGCGCAGGTTGCGAAGGGCGGCCCCGGGTTTGGCGATGCTGCGGCCTTTTGTGGAGCCTCGTGTCATTCGGCAGGGTTGGATTGCAGACGATTTCTCTACTCTAAGGCAAAAGCACGGGTCGGGCCGAATATTTTCCAAAAAACAAAAAGTTGACAAATCAGAAAGCTTGCTGCAACTCTCTCAGGATCGCCCCTTGAGGAATGCCAGCATGAACAATCGTCATTGTCGTTCCCGCTCCCTGTCGTTGCGCCAGCTGCCGCTGGCGATTGCCCTTGTGTCGGCTTGGACGCTCCCCGCAGCCGCCCAGAATCCGGCGGGCGGGCAGGATGCCAAGGTAACGGAGCTCGATCGCATCGTGGTCAGTGCCAACAAGCGGGAGGAGCTGGCCAAGGACGCGCCGATTTCCGCCACCGCCCTCAACGAGGAATTCCTGATCCGCACCCGTTCGGTGCGCTTCGAGGACTACATTACCCGTGTCCCGGCCATGTCGTTCCTGTCCGCCCGGCCCGGGGCCACGCAACTGATCCTGCGCGGTATCACCTCGGGCGCATCGCAGCCCAATGCCACGGTCGGGACATACATTGACGAGACGCCATTCGGGATCAGCAATGCCTTCGCGGGCGGCAGCACGATGACGCCGGACCTGGACACGTTCGATGTCCAACGGCTGGAAGTGCTGCGTGGGCCGCAGGGCACGCACTACGGGGCAAGCACGCTGGGCGGGCTGCTGAAGTTCGTGACAAACGCGCCGGACCCGTACGGGTTCTACGGCCGCGTCGAAGCGGATGCCTCGACGGTGTCGGCTGGTGGCGATGGTCATGCCGTGCGGGCGATGGTGAATGTTCCCGTCGGCGAAAAAACCGCATTGCGTGCGAGCGCCTACACGCGCGAGGACGCCGGCTACATCGATGATAGCCGGCGTGGCCGCAAGGACATCAACGGCGTGACGGTGGATGGCGGGCGGATTGCGCTGGAAACATCGGCAAGCGAACGCCTCAAGCTGCGCCTCACCGCACTTGCGCAGAACATCGAGGCCGATGGCGTCCCCGGCGTGTATGTCGACCGGCAGACGCTGTCGCCACTGCTCGGGGATCTGACCCAGGCCCGTTACACCGACGAGTATTCCAGCGCGAAATACCGGCTGTACAACGCGACGGCGGATTACGCTTTCGATGGTCTGTCGCTGGTCTCCGTGACCAGTCACGGCACCCTGGATGCCACCGGCCGCACCGACGGCACGGCGGTCTACGGCGCGCTGCTTGGCGGCGCGGGCGTGGCCCAGGGGCAGGTGGCGAATCAGGAAAAGACAACCCAGGAATTTCGCCTGCAATCCACCGGCGAGCGCCGTCTGGATTGGCAGGCGGGCCTGTTCTACACGCGGGAAACCACCGATTACAACTCGCTCCTGTCGGCATTCAACCCGCTCACCCAGGAACCGGTGGCCGGGTTGCCCGTGCTGTTCCAGGCGGCGTTGCCGGCAACGTTCAAGGAATATGCCGCGTTCGGAAACGTGACCTGGCATTTCACCAAGACATTCGATGTGCTGCTGGGCGCGCGCTACAGCCGCAACGAGCAGACGCTGACCCAGAGCACCAGCGGATACCTCAACAACCCGGCCAATCCCGGCGCGGTGACCGGATTCACCGTGGATTCTAGCGATGACGTGGTCTCCTATCTGATCAACCCGCGCTGGCGGCCGAATGATGCCACCACGATCTACGCACGCATCGCGAAGGGCTACCGCCCCGGCGGCCCGAACGTGTTGCCGCCTGCCGCTGCCGGCGTTGCGCAACCTTCGTTCGATTCGGATTCGTTGATCAACTACGAAGTTGGTTTCAAGCTGCTTGGCTTGGACAATCGTTTGTCGCTGGACGCCGCGCTGTTCTACATCGACTGGAGCGAAGTCCAGTTGACGATCAGCCAGGGCGGTTTTTCCTACATGGGCAACGGCGGCGAGGCCTTCAGCCGGGGCGCAGAATGGGCTTTCTCATGGCGTGCCACCGAAGGGCTCTCGCTCGGGTTCAGCGGTGCGTACACGCAGTCGGAGCTGAGCAAGAATGCGCCGGGCGTGGGCGGGCGGGATGGCGATCGCCTGCCGTATGTGCCGGAATGGAGCGGGGCTGCCGATGCCGATTACCGTTGGCCGTTCGGAGAGAACTGGAGTGCCTTCGTCGGCACCAGCTATCGCTACATCGGCGGGCGCGAATCGAACTTCGGGCTGCAGGCCTCTCGTGTGCACCTGCCTTCGTATACGCTGCTGGATCTTCGCGCGGGCGTCAGCAACGGGCGATGGACGATCAGCGGATATGCTTCCAACCTGGGTGACAAGCGCGGCATCACCTCGATCTCGACGGTCGGCGCAAATGCGGCCAGCAATCCGTACATGGCCTCGGTGATCCGGCCCAGGACGGTTGGCGTCACGCTGGCGCTGGATTTCTGATGAAAGCGAAACCGCGCCGGCACGCCGTGGTTGCTGCATGGAGAAATGGGTGATGAGAATCGGCAAGTTCCTGTCGGGAGGGGTGCTGTTGCTGGCATCGGCGTTCGCCGGTGCGCAAGAGCAGGCGCCAGTGCAACTGCCGCAGGCGCAGGTGCTGGACCAGACCCCCGCGCTGACGCGTGGCGATCTGGAGGGGTGGCTCGATGGCCTGCTGCCCCATGCGATGAGAACCGGAGAGATGGCCGGTGCGGTCGTGGTCGTGGTCAAAAATGGAGACATCCTGCTGGCGAAGGGATATGGCTATGCCGATGTCGATGCAGGCAAGCCTGTCGATCCGCGCGGGACGCTGTTCCGGCCCGGATCGATCTCCAAGCTGTTCACGTGGACCGCCGTGATGCAGTTGGTCGAGCAGGGAAAGCTGGATCTCGACGAAGACCTCAACCGGTATCTCGATTTCGAGATTCCCGCTTACGCGGGCAAGCCGGTCACCATGCGTAATGTGATGACCCACACCACGGGGTTCGAGGAATCCGGAAAGCATCTGTTTTCCAGAAACCAGTCCACCTTGCCCAGCCTTGAAACGTTGATCAAGGACGTGTTGCCGCGCAGGGTGTATCCGCCGGGTGAAGTCGTTGCCTATTCCAACTACGCCGCAAGCTTGGCTGGATATGTGGTGCAGCGGATTTCGGGGCAGCCGTTCGATGATTACGTCGAGCAGCACCTTCTGCGACCGCTGGGAATGGCGCGGAGCAGCTTCCGCCAGCCGCTGCCGCTGGGGTTGGCCGGGCAGATGGCAAATGGCTATCGCAATGCAAGCGATCCACCGATGGAATTCGAACTCGTCGGCCCTGCGCCCGCCGGAAGCCTCAGTGCCACGGGGACGGACATGGCCGGGTTCATGCTCGCGCATCTGCAGCAGGGCCAATACCGTGGCGTGCGCATTCTGAAGCCCGAAACGGTTGCGGTGATGCATGCCACGGCCCATGCGCCAACGCCGCCGCTCAACGGCATGGCGTTGGGGTTCTATCGCGAGGATCGCAATGGCCGGAAGATCGTGGGGCATGCCGGCGACACGCGCGCTTTCCACAGCGACCTGCACCTGTTTCCGGACGAGGGCGTCGGGCTGTTCGTGTCGGTGACGGGTGGTGCGCGCGGTCAGGCGGCGAGCAAGTTGCGCAAAGGCTTGCTGGACGGCTTCGTGAATCGCTATTTCCCTGCGGAATCTGGCAATGCGTCCCCGGCCAGGCTGGATGCAGACAGCGTGCAGGCGCATGCGCAACAGGTGGTGGGCCGTTACCGCATCAGCCGGTCGTCGTATTCGAATTTCCTGGCCGCGCTGTCGCTTGCCGGACAGTTGAAGGTGGATGCCAGGCAGGATGGAACCCTGGTCACTCAGGGGTTCCGTGATCTGGCAGGTCAACCCATGCATTGGCGTGAGGTCGAACCTTATGTCTGGCGTGAATTGAATGGTGACAGGCGGTTGGCTGCGGTGGTGGAGAACGGTCAGGTCGTACGCATCGGTACGGATGCAATGCCACCGGTGGCGGTCGGCCTGCGCGTTGCCGGCTGGGAGTCTGCGGGCTGGAACCTGCCATTGCTTGCGTTCACTCTGCTGGTCCTTGTGGCGGCGTTGGCTTGGTGGCTTGTTGCGGCTCTGGCGGGCAAGGCCAATGCCATTGCCCGGCCGGCGGAGCGTCAGCGGAAATGGCTGCAGCTCGGGACCGTTGCCGGTGTCCTGTTCTTCATTGGCTGGGGCATCGTGGCCGCGCAGTTGTTGCGCAGTCCGGTGGCATTGGACGGCGGCCTCGACCCGTTCATCCGCGTGCTTCACGTGTTGGGCGTACTGTTGGTTCCGGCGGCACTGCATGCGCTCTGGGCGGCATTTCGCGCATGGCGCGAGCCACGGGGAACGTGGATGCGTGTCGGGCGGATCCTGCTGGCGGCGGCCCTCGTTGCCACAGTGTGGTTTGCGTTTGCCTTCCGATTGGTGACCGCTGGCCTGAATTACTAGGGAGCCGCTCATGACGCATGGCGCCATTCCCGCTTCCGCGACCCGCAACAGCATCCTGGTGCTGTGCGGGCTGCTGGCGGCGCTGGCCGTTTCTGCGTGGTTGGCCGTTGGCGGACAGGCAATGCCACGCACATTGCCCGTGGATGCGCCGGAGACAGCGTTCTCGGCGGCGCGCGCGCAACGCGACCTGGAATGGATTGGTGCCGAGTTCCATCCGACCGGATCGGCGGCTGCAGGGCGGGTGCGCGAGCGATTGCTCGCACGTTTGTCCGAATTGGGCGTGCAGTCTGCGGTGCAGACTGGAAGCGCGTTCGTGGAATACGAACGCGGTGGCACGCGCACAGTGCATGGCGGCGATGTCGTCAACGTGGTGGGCGTGTTGCCCGGGCGAGATCGGTCCGCGCGTGCGGTCCTGCTGATGGCGCACTACGACAGCGTTCCCAACTCGCCGGGTGCGGCGGATGATGGCGTTGGCGTGGCGGTTATGCTTGAAGTTGCGCGTGCCTTGCGTTTGCAAACACGTGAGCGGGATATCGTGTTCCTGTTCACCGATGCCGAAGAGGTCGGCCTGCTTGGCGCAAGGACTTTCTTTGCCGGGCATCCCTTGGCGGAGAGGGTCGAGGTCGCGATCAATCTTGAAGCGCGGGGCAGCAACGGGCGCGCCGTGTTGTTTGAAACGGGGCGGGCAAATGAGGAAGTGCTGCGCCGCTACGGCAGGCATGTGTCGTTGCCACTGGGCAACTCGTTGACCGGGTTCGTCTACAGGCACATGCCGAATGGATCGGACTTCACCATCCCGGCCGAACGCGGCATCGCCGGCCTCAACTTCGCCATCGTCGGGCGCCAGTTCGATTATCACGCTGCTACTGCAACGCCGGAGAACATCGATCCGCGCAGTTTGCAGCACATGGGGGCAACGGCCTTGGCGCTGGCGACCGACCTGGCGGCGGGACGTGCGCTGGTTGGCGGCGGGCAGGATGCGGTGTACTCCGATCTGTTGGGGCGTGTAGTGCTGGTCTGGCCCGCATGGTCGGGTTGGGGGCTGCTGGTGCTGGCCGCGTTGTCAGCGGGCCTTGGTTGGTGGCGGATGGGACAGGCGCATCGCATCACGGCCGGAACGGTCGTTGCCGGTGTTGGTGCGTCGCTTCTGGTGTTCGTGGTGGTGGCCTTGGCAATGCGGCTCGCGTTCCGCCTGCTGGGTGGTGGCAATCCGGCAACACTCGTCGACAATCGCGATCTGCTGGCGACCTTTGAAATTTTCCATGCCGGCGCCGGCGTGATGGCCATTGCCGCGATGCTCGCCACCCTGTGGGCCGTCTCGGGCCGGAAGCCCGCAGCGGTGGGCGCGGCACTCCTTTTGCTGGCGGGCCTGTGTTGTTCACTGCGTGGCGGTGCGGATGTGGCTGGCCTGATGCTTGGCGTGGTTGCCGCCGTGCTGGCCTTGAGTTTGCGGGGCGCGGGGGCGTGGCGACCAGGTGCCGTCTTCGGCGTACTCGTGTCGGGTCTTTCTGTGGGTCTGGCCGTGCAACTGATGGCACCGGCGTTGACGCCGTTGCTGTTGTGGCCGGCCGTGCTTGTTACGATGTCGGTTGCGCTGTCTGCTTGCCGACGCACGGTGCCGCGCGTGCTTTCGGTGGTGATTGGCGTGCTGGCGATGGCGCATGTGTTCCATTTTGCCAACCAGTTGTTTGCGGGCGTGGGTTACGGCTTGCCCGAAGTCCTGGCGATTGCGGCATGGCTTGTGGTGCCGTTGCTGTTGCCTTGGGTGCCGGTCGTCGGTGCAGCACGAACCGGTATGGCGGCCGGTGCCGTTGCGCTGGTTGCTGTTGTTCTGTTGGTGGGCACGAAACGGGTTGATATCGATGATCGCCGTTACCCGGAGATCAGCCAGGTCATGTACGTTGCCGAACCGCTTCGGCAGCACTACTGGCAGGCCAGTGCCTTGCCATCGCTCGATGCGTGGAGCGCAGGTGTACTGAGCGAGGGCGGGGAGGCACCTGCGCGTGCCAGCTTCCCCGTATTGCACGTCGGTGAGGTTTGGCGCACGCGCACGCAGGGTGCGACGGTGGCGCTTCCCGAAGTGACCTTTGTGCCGGCGTCTCCGGGGGACGAAGAAATCCTGCGGATCGTGCCACCCAAGGGAGCGCGTGATCTGCGCCTGAGGATCCGCAGTGATGCGGCATTGCAGGACGTGAAACTCCGGGGGCGTCCCGTGCCCTTGCTTGCAGGCGCCGGTCAGTGGTCGCAGTTGCGTTGGCAGGGAAGCCAGGGCATCGACCTGCGCTGGACAAGCGATGGCCGCTCACGTCTCGAATTGGAAGTGGCGGCCGGCAGCGATGGCTGGCCTGTCGAAGCCGCACCGTTGCCGCCGCGCCCGGCGGGAGTGGTGCCTTGGGGAATATCGGACATGACCTGGGTCATGGTGAACATGCAGATCAGCAGTGGTCGCGCCGCCGAGGGACACGCAAGATGAAACCGGGAGACACCACGACGTCCACGCCCGGCTTGTCAGGAAACCTGGCCTGTTTTCTCGGGCTGACGCTGCTGTTCAGCGGGATTGCCTTCGCGCTGATGCTGGCGGGCAACACGATGGGGGCGGCAGGCGGCATCGTGAGTTACATGCTGGTGGCGATGTGGGGGCCGGGTTTGGCGGCGATATTGACGTGCCGCTTGCGTGGTGTGCCGCTCGCATCGCTGGGCTGGACATTGGGGCCGCCTCGATGGGCATGGCTGGCCTATGTGCTGCCGCTGGGGTACTCGCTGGTTGCGTATGTTGCGGTGTGGCTGACGGGTGCGGGAGGCTTCTACAACCGGGAGAAGGTTGCGCAATGGGCGACCGAATTCGGGTGGGCCGGGGTGCCCGATGGCGCGGTGATCGTCTTCTCAATCTTGCTGCTTGGCAGCTTCGGCATGCTCAAGGCGTTGAACTCCGCCTTGGGCGAGGAGATTGGCTGGCGCGGGTTTCTGGTCCCACAACTCGCCCGGCGTTGGTCTTACGTGGGTGTCTCGTTGTGGTCGGGTGCCATCTGGGCGATCTACCACTGGCCTGCGCTGATTTTTGCGGATTACGCAGGTGGTGCGCCGCTATGGTTCTCCCTTCCATGCTTCAGCATCATGGTGGTGTCGCTGAGTTTCGTGCTGACATGGCTGCGTTTGCGTTCCGGGAGCCTCTGGCCAGCGGCAATTCTGCATGCGAGCCACAACCTGTTCATCCAGGCGATGTTCCAGCCATTGACGGTGGATACCGGTCACACGGCATGGTTTGCCGGAGAAGCCGGGGTCGCACTGGCGATCGTGACAACAGTTGTTGCCCTGTGTGTTCTCGTAAGTGTCCGTGACAAACGAGGGTAACCCTTCCATGGTTACACAAGAATCTGCACACCCTCGAGGAGGGCCTCGATTTCCGGCAACTGGGCCGCCCAAGGTTTCATAGACACTCATCGGCCGCTTTGCGCGTAGCGCCTTTCGAACTCTACCGGTGAGACGTCGCCAGCGGAACCATGGCGACGCACCGGGTTGTAGAACATCTCGATGTAGTCGAACACGTCCGAGGTTGCGG
>ERZ795045.3708-NODE-3708-length-13063-cov-82.447801_pt1 | contig 13063 bp, 13 predicted proteins | sample MGYA00375129_ERZ795045 | MGnify/ENA primary metagenome ERZ795045 (study PRJEB30174, sample SAMN05720166) | activated sludge metagenome | isolation source: anaerobic digester from wastewater treatment plant | place: Japan | collected 2015-05-15 ... | reverse complement strand
ACAAGTCCGTGTCTCCTATCCTGCCGACAACGAAAAGCAAGTTCTTATCAATCTCATATCAGAGCTACCGGCAAGTCGTGTGCCGTAAATCGCGCCGGTGCCGAAACGCGCTTCAATCTCCTTAAGGTCGATTCCTATAAAGTTACCCTTGCCGAGCAACCGCTCTACAAGACTCTTTAGCTGAGATTTGCCGGTGTCGCCATCGCCGACAAGGAAAAGCGCTTTTTTCATTCGCCATCCCTTGATGTTGGAGATGCATACACCGATAAACTCAAGGAGCAGGTGTTCTATGGCCTTGTCTCCGTCTGTGAGGGTGTGCATATACCTGTCGAAGACCGGCGTAGGCGTTTCCCTTCCCGTCCAGTTGCACGGAATTTGAATGGTGGAGAGGATATCCGGGGAGTGTGGTACAAGAATGGCGTTATCTGCAGTGATACGGAGCAGGCCATTTCTGAAGTTGATTAAATCCTCATCGGCATTTAGCTCTTCCTGGCTAACATAATTAAGGTCAGTGGTGATATGCTGTAAAGTTTCGCTGACGATGCCCATTCTCACAAGTTCCTCGTCATAATCCGCGATGTACTGCTTGATAATGCCCATCAGCATATTGTCGGCATAGAGCCGATAACAGCCGTTTTCGTAGACATATTTCAAAAGGCCCTGCTTTCCGTTATCCCTTACAAGCACATAGCGGAGGTGCTCGCGTACGTACTTTGCAAGGAGCGGAACGCTGACATAGGGTTCACCGGTCTGTTCGTGAAATTTGATGAAGTACGGATGCTCCATCCTGGATTTATGGAAAATGCCATGACAGGCATCGATACCGGCATTGATGGTGGATTCTCTGTAATCGTCACGCTCCCATTTTTCACGGTAGAGGGCAGAATTGCGGAAGATATCATCAATAGCAGCAGGATCAGGCCCGGTACGGAATGCAATCATTGCGCACAGTGCCGCGTCAGCCTCGGAGTGAGAGCTATATCCGGAGATATCTCCATCGTCATATAGTTTCTTGAACTTATCTCCGTTTTTCTGTTTGCGTAAGTTACAGACAATATCGAAATAGGTGCGGTCACCGTCACGCTTGGCACTGTACTTGGCTTTTCCTTTGCGACGCATATTTTTATCAAGCGTCGTAAGGACTGCCGCGGTACATTCGCGCAGAGGCTTATCATTAATGATATTGCCGGTAAAGGCGGCAAAGCGGTTTGTAATGCCGCCGATATACAGTTCCAAATTGTTATGGGGATTTTTCGTATAGAACTGCCGATCGAGTTTTAAATTTCCGTTTTTATCAATGTAGGTAGGGATTTGTGTAAAGTCACATTTGCCATATTGATGTATGCCTGTGCCGCTGACCGAGTATTCTGCATAAGAGTCATGCCTTGCTAAAATCGTCTGCACAAGCGGATCTGTAATCGCTTTATGGTCGATGTCTATGAAGTAATAGCCTTTCGGTATCTTAAAACCGATACCGGCGGCAACAGGATTATGCTCCTTTGCTTTTACTGCCTCATTGTATGTGACCCATGTATGAGACCATTTGTCATCTGTTCCGGTTGGGCCGCCTCCAGCCGCAAAAGGTTTCTTCGTCGGTTTGCCATTTTTATCCGTTGCCCATCGCCACAGCATCCATATCTTCATATCCATCAGTTCCTGCATTGCGTTTGCCGTCTTGTCCACCTCCTCTCCACTGCATTTTGTGCTGCCATTATTCGTGCGCCGAGTTTATGACCAGCCACTCCTTAAAAGCTTCAACCGGAATCAGGATTCTCGTACCAACCCGTATGACTGGAAATCCCGGCTTTTTTACAAGTTCGTAGGCCTTCGGCAGACTAATGCCCATCTGCGCCGACAGTTCCTGCACACTCATGGTCGTCTTTTCCATATACTCTTTCCTCCTTATCTTGATAGTTGTTTTGGTTTCTACATCCACCGTTCGCTACCGTTCCTGAGGCAGCCACCTGCTCGTGGTCTCCCCGTATCCGATTGCAGCAGAAGCGCTCCGGCTTTCACCATCGTGGCGGCTACGCTGCAAAAGTATCTCTTGCGGGTGGACTATTCAGTTGTCAAGGAACCGGAATTTAAGTAGTTTTACAATTTGTTCTTGTATTCAATGCCATTGTATAATACAATGTAAGTGATGTTAAATTTTCATCGCTTACAATAACGATTACATTCAAAGGATGATTGCCATGAAAAAACTGCCGGTAGAAAACCTCGGCTTTGTTGAAATTGGCGGCGTTGGCGAGATGATATATAGGGCTGTGCGATTTCCCGAGTATGTTCCGGACTATGACGATGACGGCGAAATAATTAAACCTATCTTCACAGGGGGCCATGCTCCGGAAAGCGGTACTGATTACTCCTTAACCGGGCAGGAACTATTGGTCAGCCTATGCAATCTTTACGGAAAATTAAATAACCCAGACAGCACTGTTTCGATTACAGATGCCGTCTGGGATTGGTGCAGAAACAATATTCACCCCTACAACATAGACAGTCTTTATGAAATGCTGGATAGCGAGAAGTTTGCACATATAACATACATGGATCTGATTCAGAAAGATGCCGCATTCTATGTAAATCAATTCATAAAGGATTTATGCAGTCTGGGTACTGTATTTGAGCTTTACTTTGCCTTGAGAAGGGTTAAATACTACGGAGAGATTGACTACGCAAGGAATCTTTATTATGAAGGCAGGCTTTGCGACAGCCTCGCTTTTCTTGAAAGATACCGACAATACGAGGATGATGAGGAATACAAGGCCCGTATATTAGAGAATTACAATGACCATGTATCCCAAGCGATAGATATGTTCCCGGACTTCCGTATGAGGCTGAAATTGGATAAGAAAACCGGGAAAGTGATGTACGGCGCCGACATTCAATCGGTATTCGATATTTGCTGGTACACCTTTTCCAGAATGGTAGCTGACGTTGCGCCGCCGGTGGATGAAGATCTAAACTATTTCGAATCGCAAGGCTCGATACTGTCATGCCTTGCCTGCGGCAAATACTTTGTGCGGCATTCAAGCCGCCAGCTATATTGTAATAGTTGGGATTGCCAGGCCGAGCGGAATCGCAGAAACAGGCGAGCGAGCTACGCCCGGAAGAAGGCTGCGGAAGTAGAAAACAAGGAATAAAATTTAAACTCACTACCATGCCGGGTATGTGTGTGACGTTGTAAATGCTTTCGGATAAAACTTATTCATGTATTTGTTGAAAATTTAACAGAAATGTGATATCCTTTGTATAACTTCTCTTAATTGGAGGTATAGCTTATGGCTGTAAGTTATAAGAAGTTGCAACACTTAATGATTGATAGAAATATATCTAATGCTGAACTTATGCGTAGAGCAAACATATCAGCAAATATAATCACGAAAATTAGAACAGGCCAATATATAGCGTTAGATAAAGTGGAAAGCATTTGTTTGGCAATGTGCTGTACACCTAATGATATTTTGGAGTTTGTTCCGGACGAGGAGCAGATGAAAAAATGCCGAAACAAGTAAAATCCAAGAAGCGCGTAGCTGAGCATGGCGAGGTTTTTACAGCCGAACGCGAGGTTAAAGCCATGTGCGACTTGGTGAAACAGGAAACTGAAAGAATTGACTCACGATTTTTGGAGCCTGCCTGCGGTAATGGAAATTTCCTTGCAGAAATACTTTCAAGGAAGCTGGCTGTTGTGAGGAAAAAATATAAAAAAAGCCCTTATGATTGGGAGCGCAATTCACTTCTGGCGCTGGGCAGCTTATATGGAGTGGATTTACTGATCGACAACTGCATTGAATGTAGGCAGCGGCTATTTGAAATGTGGGATAAGGAATATAAGGCTATATGTAAAAAAGAGTGCAATGATGACACCCGCGAGGCCGCCAAGTTTATTCTTTCCCGTAACATCGTTTGCGGCAATGCGCTGACGCTCAAATGTGTCGATGAAAATGGAAAGGATACTAATGAACCTATTGTTTTTTCCGAATGGACTTTTCCGTTTAATGATGCTCTGATGCAGCGCAGCGATTATACCTTTGCCGAACTGCTGGCTGCTGAAGAGGAAAGGCCTAAACGTAAAAAGAAAAAAGACGAGCCTGAGCAAATATCACTCATGCTCGATGAGGATATAAGAGAGGCGCCCTCGGATGAAGGAGTGTTCCTGAAGAAATGCATATCACATTATAGGAGGATACAGGAAAATGGCTGATACAGGATTATTTAATAATGTATACAATCCGGACGTGCTGTGCTGCCTTGCAAATCTCTCAAACGATGAGGTTTTTACTCCGCCGGACGTAGTAAACGATATGCTTGATATGCTGCCGCAGGAACTCTTTCAAAACCCGGATACCACCTTTCTTGATCCCGCCTGCAAGACCGGTGTTTTTCTCAGGGAAATTGCCAAAAGGCTTATCAAAGGACTGGAGCCGCAGTTCCCGGACTTACAGGAGCGTATAGACCACATTTTCCATAAACAGCTCTTTGGTATAGCGATTACGGAACTGACAGGTTTTTTATCCCGTCGGAGCGTTTATTGTTCGAAGTTCCCAAACACTGAATTCTCGGTATCGCTTTTTGATGATGAACAAGGTAATATTCGGTTTAGAAGAATTAAGCATACGTGGCGTGGCGGAAAGTGTGTTTATTGCGGTGCATCTCAAAGCCAATACGATCGTAGCGACGATTTGGAGACGCACGCCTACGAATGGATACATACTAATAAGCCAGAGGAGATTTTTAATATGAAGTTTGATGTGATTATTAGCAACCCGCCTTATCAGTTGAATGATGGTGGTGGAACAGGATCTAGTGCTATACCCCTCTATCATTACTTTGTTGAAAAAAGTATACAATTAAATCCCCGTTATTTAACAATGATAATACCATCACGCTGGTTTACAGGCGGTAAAGGATTGGACGATTTTCGAAGTAAAATGCTTAATGATGAGAGAATTAGAGAAATACATGATTTTATAAATGCAGGAGATTGTTTCCCTGGGGTTGCAATAGAAGGTGGAGTCTGCTATTTTTTGTGGGATCGGGATAATAAAGGATTATGCAAAGTGGTTTCTTATGCAAATAATGAAATAGTTGCCGTTTCCGAACGACCACTTTTAGAAGAAGGTACCGATGTATTTATAAGATACAATGAAGTGATTTCAATTATAAGAAAAGTAAAATCACATAAAGAAAAAAGTTTTTCTCAAATAGTAAGCACAAGAAACCCATATGGAATTAATAGTGCGGACTTTAAAAAAATGAAATCTCAAAATAGCAATCAATGCTACTCTGTATTAGGCATTGAAAACAATAAAAGAGTAATAAAGCATTTACCTTATAGCATTGTTCAAAGAAACTTTGATGAAATTAAACAATACAGACTCTTCATTTCTAAAGCAGATGGAGCTGCAGGACAGATTGGTTATCCTATTCCAGCGCGAATCATAGGAAAGCCAGTAGTAGCAAAACCCAATATGGTATGTACAGAGACATTTTTACGTGTTGGGCCTTTCAGTACAGAAGAAGAAACTAATAATGTTAGAGATTATATGCAAACCAAATTTTTTCGTCTATTAGTAGGTGCTAGAAAAAACAAAAATATGACTCGGAGTACATACTCATTTGTTCCGATTCAAGACTTCTCAAAACCTTGGACAGACGACGAACTATATGCTAAATATGGCTTAACTCAAGAAGAAATAGACTTCATCGAATCAATGATTAAACCGATGGACTTAGATGGAGGTGACGATAATGGCAACTGAATTCTTTATTCAACGGCCTGCGATCACACCAACCATCTATGTGTATGAACTCATTGGCGTGGCCTCTCACAAGGGGTACATAAAAATCGGATATACAGAACGGGATGCGGCTACCCGCATCAAGGAGCAGCTGCACACTGCTGCTGTTCCTTTTAAGATCCTCTATCAAGAGAGCGCCATGAGGGAGGATGGCTCTGTCTTTACTGATAAGGATATACATCGAATCTTAGAGCGACGAGGCTTCAGACAGCTCAATGCAGTCGCTGACGATAACGAGTGGTACAACTGCACCCTAAATGATGTCAAGGCGGCTATTGTTGAGCTTAAAACCGGAAAAATCACTGCCGACAGCCGGACAGCTGCATTCCGTATGCGTCCGGAGCAGCAGGCGGCTGTAAAACGCACGATCGAGTACTTTACCAAGGCCAAATACGACGAGCCGGACAGAGCGCCGAAATTTCTGTGGAATGCCAAAATGCGTTTTGGTAAAACCTTTGCAGCCTATCAGCTTGCAAAAAAGATGGGCTTTAAGCGCGTGCTGGTGCTTACCTTTAAGCCCGCTGTCGAATCCGCATGGCGAGATGATTTGCTTTCTCATATTGATTTCGAAGGCTGGCAGTTTGTTTCCAATAAGGACGCGCACAACAATAACGTTAATATCGATCAGGCCTACGCGAAGTGTGATAAAAAGAAGCCTATCGTCGTTTTTGGTTCCTTTCAAGACTTGTTGGGTACCAATGAGAATGGTGGCATAAAAGCTAAGAATGAATTTATCCATGCGGAAAACTGGGACTTGGTTATTTTTGATGAGTATCACTTTGGCGCATGGCGAGAAAATGCCAAAAAGCTCTTTGAGAATCCCGATGAGGAAGAAATAGTCGACTTTGATATAGAGAAGTACAAGAAGGACGAGGCTGATAACGCCTATAACGAAACCTTCCTTCCCATCACAGCCGGTTATTATTTATACCTTTCCGGCACACCTTTCCGCGCCATTAATAGCGGCGAATTTATAGAGGATCAGATCTATAACTGGACATATTCTGACGAGCAACGTGCAAAGGAAAGCTGGAAAGGCCCTGGCAATCCCTATTTATCGTTGCCGAGAATGGTCATGCTCACTTACCGGATACCGGATAGCATTCGCCAGATTGCCATGCAAGGCGAGTTTAACGAGTTCGACTTAAATGTATTCTTTTCTGCCAAGGGTAAAGGCAAAGATGCGCGGTTTGTTTACGAGAATGAAGTGCAGAAATGGCTTGATCTGATTCGCGGTTCTTATCTTCCATCCAATGTTGATGATATGAAGCTCGGGCAGGACAAGCGTCCTCCGATGCCTTTCTCCGATACACGACTTTTGAATGTTCTGAATCACACAATTTGGTTTTTACCAAATGTGGCATCCTGCCAGGCTATGTATAACCTGATGATGCAAAAGCAGAACGGGTATTACAACCAGAAATATAAAATTATCGTTTGCGCCGGAACAGAAGCCGGCATAGGCTTGGATGCCCTCTATCCTGTTCTTCGCGCTATGGGAAATCCATTGGAGACATACACCATCACCCTCACCTGTGGCAAGCTAACTACGGGTGTTACCGTAAAGCCGTGGACAGGCATATTCATGCTGCGTAACCTTAAGAGCCCGGAGACCTATTTCCAAGCAGCATTTCGTGTCCAATCCCCGTGGGTAGTTAAAGATGAAGAAGGTAAAGACCTGATTATGAAAGAAGAATGCTATGTCTTTGACTTTGCTTTGGACAGGGCGCTGCGACAGATAGCTGACTACTCTTGCCGTTTGAATGTTGATGAAAGCAATCCCGAAAAGAAGGTAGCAGAGTTCATTAATTTCCTGCCGGTGTTGGCCTATGACGGCAGCACCATGCGGCAGATTAATGCGCAGGACATTCTCGACATCGCAATGGCCGGGACTTCTGCTACTTTGCTTGCAAAGCGCTGGGAATCTGCGCTACTTGTTAATGTCGATAATGACACTCTGCAACGCCTAATGAATAACAAAGAAGCTCTCGATGCTCTTATGAGCATAGAAGGTTTCCGTTCGCTGAACCAGGATATTCAGACAATCATCAACAAGTCAGAAGCGGTAAAGAAAGCCAAGAAAGAAGCAGAGAAGATGACTCCGAAGGAGAAAAAGGAAATCTCAGAAGAGGAAAAGGAATATAAGTCTCTTCGGAAGCAGATTCAAGAAAAGCTCATCAAGTTTGCTACCCGTATTCCGATATTTATGTATCTCACTGATTATCGCGAGCGGTCACTCAGAGATGTTATAACCCAGCTTGAGCCGGGATTGTTTAAAAAGGTAACGGGCTTAAACGTAAAGGATTTTGAACTTCTTTGCAGCCTTGGGGTATTTAATGCAAGCCTGATGAACGATGCCATTTTTAAGTTCAAGCGTTACGAAGACAGCAGCCTTTCCTATACCGGTATCGACAAGCACGAAGGAAAGGATATCGGTGGCTGGGATACCGTCATCAAACGCGAAGAATATGATAGACTGTTTTACAATCAACAGGCTACAATGGAATCCATCAACTCGGCGTTCGAAGAAGCAATTGAAAAAGATGTTAAGCCCGTTGCGGCTGTGCCAAAGCCTGATCCAAAACCATCTGCTACAAAATATGTTACGGGGCAGTTTGGAATTAAGCCTCCGCTGTCGAAAGTAGCCGAGCATAAGAAACCTTATAGCACCAGCACGCAAGCCGATGAGGAAATGGAAGAGTTTGTTATACCGGAGATTTCGGAAGGCGATGCGGTTAAGCATAAGAGCTTCGGTGATGGTATAGTTACAAAGATCGATAAAGCTGGGAAACACATTCGTGTGAAGTTTGCAGTTGGGGAAAAACTCTTCTTATTCCCAGATGCTTTCAAGCAGGGTTACTTGAAGTTGTAACAGACTTCTAGGTGTTAGCAATACTGTCGGCACGATATAAATAATATATTCAACGAGAAAGACTGCACCAAAGGTTTTATCCTTCAGTGCAGTCCTTTCTTTGCTGTCTCCGCTTGAAGAGTGCCGGTCAAAATTTACTTGTTTTCGTAAATCCCTATGACTAACTCTCTTTGCACTCAATCGGTTCTTTTTCTGCATATTTGTAACTCTAGAAATTATGACTTCTTACTTTTGAAGACTTTTTTGAGTAACCCGACCGTCGGCCCGCCTAGAAAGACCAGCAATATCAACAGGAACAGCACCAGTGAAATAGGTCTGGTGAAGAACTGATTCATGCTTCCGCCGGTCTTTATTAACCCTACTCTGAGATTATCTTCGACCATAGGACCCAGTATGATCCCCAGTATCATGGGGGCCAGAGGCACTGCAAGCCTTTCCATTATGTAGCCGATGAATCCGAAAGCGAGCATCACGTAGATATCGAAATAGCTATTTCTGATTGCATAAGACCCTATCATCGAGAAGAGAACTACTCCCGTAAGAACTACACTGGTTTTTAGTTTTAAAACTTGCGCGAAGGCCTTTATTCCTAGATAACCTATAGGTATCATTAGTATATTTGCAAGAACTGCGATTCCGAAGACTCCATTCACGAGTTCCCTCGATTCCTTGAATATCAACGGTCCAGGTTTCAATCCGTACATAAGCATGGCACCGAGTACGATGGCGGTTATGGTATCACCCGGAACACCGAAGACCAGTGCAGGAATCCAGGTACCACCAAGTGCGGCATTGTTGGCGCTCGTGGGGGCGATAACTCCTTTTATGTTACCCGTACCGAAATCATCGCTGTTTTTTGAGGTTTTCTTCTCCACACCATAAGCAACCCAAGCTGCAATGTCTGCGCCGGCGCCTGGAAGTGCGCCTATGAAAGTTCCCACGAAGGCTGATTTTATGAGGGTTATCTTTTCTTTCCATATTATCTTCAGCGCTTCTAACGGTGAGATCTTGACTTTTTCGGTTATGGGAGGAAGCTGGAGTTTTGCAGCTCCCTGCTGGACTCTCTTTAGAACTTCGGAGATTCCAAAGAGTCCGATCATTGCAGGAATAAAACCTATGCCATCCATGAGTTCTATATTTCCAAAAGTGAAACGCGGATATCCGGTGGTTATATCTATACCGATTGTAGATATTGCCAGTCCAAGAACGGCCGATGTGAGTCCTTTTATCATGTTTCCCTTGCTTAAAACGGCACTCATGCTCAATCCAAAAAGCCCGAGCCAGAAGTATTCGAAATTGGTGAACTGAAGCGCGAAATTGGCCAAAGGCGGTGCAATTAAGATGAGTAAAAGTATTCCGATCAACCCACCGATCGCTGAACAGAAAAGATCCAGAGTCAGCGCCAGCGAGCCTTTCCCCTTCTTTGCCAGTTCGAAACCATCTAAAGTGGCCGCTCCAGAGGCTGGAGTTCCCGGAATCCTGAGAAAAGTCGCGGGAATATCACCGGAGAAGATCGAGGTGAAAGAAACCCCCAGTACCATTCCCAGACCAGCCAGAGGGCTCATGTAATAACTGATGGGTATTATCAAAGCAACCGCCATGGTAGCTGTAAGACCTGGCAATCCGCCGACGAAAATGCCGAAAGTCATAGCGAAAAGTACGGGGAATATAACATCCGGGCTTAAGATAGAGAGAATAGTATCCATACGATCACCCCTGGAACATGGCCATAACGATTCCCTCCGGGAGCGGAACCTTGAAAACCATGCCGAATATCAAGAAAATAATGACCACCAGAATCACCGAATATACTAAAGAACGCCAGATCTTGACGTTTAGGATTATCATCAAAGCTGCAGATATGATCGTGGCTCCAAGAATGAAGCCAAGCAAGTTTATCAGAGGTACGAAGAAAATTATTCCCACGATGATCGCTATCACATTTTTCATGCCGTCTAAAGTGATTTTGTCAGAAGGGGCAAGAGTGGTATCCTTAGGAATCCTTTTTAGCTTTATCATAATCAAACTCTTGATGATATAGTATGTACCGAGTATGATTATGATTACAGCCAGCGTGAAAGGAAAAAATTTAGGTCCGGGTAACTTATTACCCCGGACCACATAGTTCGGGAAGGACGAGCCGAAAAAAAAGATAAGGCCGGACAGTATTAAAAGCGAAATCCCAAAGAAAATATTTTTAATGTTCATCCGATCACCCCGATTACTAAATTAAAGAAACGGGTAGCCCTTAGGCCACCCGCTAATTACGATTACTGAATGAATCCTCCGAGTTCGAGCACGGATTTCCAGGCGCTGTCCTGTTGCTTAGCAAATTCATAGAATTCCGCTCCATTTCTTATCTTGATGCCAAAGCCATTGATATCCATAAATTCTTTGAAAGCATCGGAATTGGCAATTTTAAGTACCTCTGTTTCGAGGATCGCTTTTACTTCGACGGGAGTATTTTTCGGCACTGCGATACCTCTCCATGTACCTGCCGACCAGTTGATTCCCTGTTCCTTCAGTGTGGGAACGTTGGGGAACCTCTGGAGTCTTTCGTCTGACATAACTGCCAGGGCTTTGAGTTGGCCGCTGTCAAGCTGGGAAGCGGCTTCGGCGATTGAACAGGTTATAACATCGACGTGACCGCCAAGAAGTTCTATTATTGAGGGACCGTATCCAATAAATAGGCGAAGAAAGAAATAAGGCAAAAGAAAAGGGACTCAACTCCATATAGAATGTTTTTTATGAGAAAAACAAAACGAGAGGAGAGAGTCCCGAAGAAATGATAACACCAAAAGACATAAGAAAAGTGAAGGAAGCGGTGAGAGAGATAATACCTGCGCACAGGCAGGTTAAAGGAAGACCCAGAGAGTACTCGGACAGAACGATAGTGTTGTTGTACGTGCTTTTCACACTTTTTCGTTGCAGCTCAATCGTTGAGATGTACAAAATGATCGAAGGAAAGAAGAGGCTGTTGAAAGTGATAGGTGAGCTTCCATCCAGGCAGACATTATCATATAGACTGAGAAGGCTAGATATTGAAGCGATAAGCAGGAGGATCATAGAAAGCATAAAAGGCGGAACATACATAATCGACTCGACACCGATAAAGGACATCACCAGTCAGGGGATAAAAAAGTGTAAGAATCTAAAGTTCGGCAAGAACAGGGACGGATTCTTTTGGGGAAAGAAGGGACACTTCATAATTACTGAAGAAGGGATACCCGTCAAGTTCAGGTTGACTCAGGCCAATGAAGACGATGCTAGAGTTGGAAAGGGAATGCTGGACGATCTCAACGGTCTGATTATAGCCGATAGGGGTTACTTCAAAGGGAGCTTCTTGTCTCAATTCACCAAAGAAGGCGATCTACGGGCCATAGTAAGACCGAGATCGAGGAAGAAGGATTTGAGCTTCAAGGAGAAGCATTCACAGACATACTCAAAACGATGGAAGATAGAGAGGCTGTTCCAGAAAATGAAAGAGGTGTTCAGAGTGGAGATTCCCAGAAAAGGTGGCAGAGATGATCTCTTGTCCAGAGTAACGGCACTATTTCTAACGGTTGTTACTCTTGCCTTCTCGAAGTTCGTGCTCAACGATCCTATTCTGGATTACCTCAATTGTTGCTGATTTGTTTATTGGATACGGTGTTATTGAGGGAGCTGCTCCCGTTGTTGGTATCCATGTAACTGAATCCACAGGAACTCCCGCTTCATTGAACATTCCGATCCTCGCCAGATCCCAGATAGATGCCGCACTCGAACCTGAGAAGAAGAACTTGTTAGGATTTGCCTTGATATCTGCCAGAAGTTCATGAATAGTGTTCCATGGTGCATCGGCCTTAACTATGACCCCGGCAGCATCTTCGTTGAACTGAGCAATGTAATCGAAGTCATCATAAGTAATCGTCGTAAGGCCTAGCCAGTGCATGTTGGCGATCTCCAGAGTTACAAGGGTAATGGTATAGCCGTCAGGAGCTGCATAAACGCCGGCGCTGTGACCTACAGCTCCACCGCCCCCTGTTTTGTTGACAACCGTGAAAGGCTGTCCGAGAGCCTTGCTCAATTCGTCTGCAACATATCTCGCAACTCGGTCGGTTCCACCGCCAGCGCCCCATGGACAGATCACCGACACAGCCTTTCTTGGATAATCGACACTAAACAAAAGAGACGAAGCAATCAAAGCAATTACTAGGAACACTAAAATCTTCTTCATCAAAAACACCTCCTATTGGATAACAGGGTTTCCCCCGGAAAAATCCATTATCTGTTTCCTGGTTGGCTGCCCTTCGGTCGAGCCGGTTGCAGTACAGGTGAGGGCAGCGGCTCTCACATTCTTCCCAGGCCGACAAGGGATCCAATTTCGTGGGTTTTGAAAACGCCGAAG
>ERZ795045.3706-NODE-3706-length-13073-cov-5.905439_pt1 | contig 13073 bp, 18 predicted proteins | sample MGYA00375129_ERZ795045 | MGnify/ENA primary metagenome ERZ795045 (study PRJEB30174, sample SAMN05720166) | activated sludge metagenome | isolation source: anaerobic digester from wastewater treatment plant | place: Japan | collected 2015-05-15 ... | reverse complement strand
AGGTGATCTCCTCGCCCGGCTTCAGGTACTCGATCATGCCCGGCTCGAAGCTTTCAACCCGCTTGCCGGTCGCAGGATCCGGAGCGGCTGGCGCGATCGGTGGACCTTCGGGGCCCTGCGGCTGCGTCACAAACGCCGCAAAGCAGGCCTCGATCTTCTTACGGACCAGTTCGGCCTCCTCGTATTCGTCGAGGTCGCGCAGTGTGACCACGACGGGCGCGAGCCATGGCACGCCGCGAACCTGACCGGGCCGGTCCTTGCGGTAGATGTGCAGCACTTCGCTGGCAGGCACCCGCAGGGATTGCAGCGCCGCTCCGCCCCGTACCCCCGTCTGCACGATGTCGCCGGGATGCTGTCCGTAAAGCCAGTAGAAGATGCGGCGGCCAACCCGATCGAACTCAACCCCTTGGATGATGTAGCCCGTCTCGGTCTTCTGGGTTTTCGTGTGGTCGAGGTAATCCGGCTCGAGCACCTGGAGCTGCAACGGCACTGTAAAGCCGTCGCTTTCGCGCCGCTGCCGGAAGCGCACCAGGCATTCGCCGCTCTCGAACACCGTGCGTGCTACCAGCGCCTGAAGTCCATAGAAGTCGAGCTGCCCGTCGGCGTCGCACTCCTCCATCCAGTCGGCCCACACGGCGTTGATCGTGCGGTCGACCTCCGGCGCGCCGCTGCGCGCCTGCACCGTGATGCCCGTGCCGATGGCATTGCCCACAACCTCGGCTACGGCGCGCGCCGCGTAGGCGTTGTTGCGGATCAGGTCGCGCGAGCGCTCGCGGAGCTTGGAGAGCGCCACGGCGATTTCGGCGTTGGCCGAGTTGCCCGTGGTGATCCATCCACCGGTGCGACGGTCCGTTCGGGCACCTTCGTAGGCTAGGCGGATCAGTTCCCCCGCGCGGCGCGCGCGCAGCCGGCGCAGCCCTGCCTCGGGGGCGATCCAGGAAATCGCCTTGTCGAGCCAGTTCATCCTTTTGACGTCTGCGCGAAGCTGAAACGGTCCGTGGCGGTTCCAGATTCCGCTACCAGCGCTTCCTTGATCAGGGCGCGGGCCTGAAGCAGTTCCTCCATGGAGCGATACGTCACGGTACGGTCGCCGAAACGAACGGTGAGCTCACCGCTCGCGATCGCCGCTTCGATCGCATCGAGTTGCGCTTGGGTCCACGCCATCAGCTTTTCCGCCGCTTGAAATAAAACGTCGCCCGCGTGCCAAACTCGCGCACCACGGCCACCAGTTCCCACCCTTCCGCGCCGCGTTCGGCAAGCCACTCCGGCGATTCGGCTTCGCCGGTCGTCACCAGGTATTCCCACGCACCGCGGACGCCCCGAGGTTCACTGCGCTTCATCGAGACAGCCACCTCCTTGCTCGATCCCCAGCCATCGATCGCGCTCCCGGTCGTCGTCCGGAACGGGACGTGGGCAGTTGGCCGCCAGGATCCGGTCGGCTTCGTTGTCGAGCGACAGTCCCATCGAGACAAGCGCCCGCAGCGCGGCGTAGGCGTAGACGCGCGCGTCGAGCGCCTCCTGCCGCACGCCGGGCTTCGGCCGCCACTCGCGCTTGGGCTGGCCCTTGGCGTACGTCGTTACCAGGACCTCGCCCAGAAGCTGCTCGAAGTACGCCTCCTCGCGGTTCGCTGGAAAGTGCGAGTATCCGGGCGTCCCCGGCGTCGGATTCTTGAGCCGCCCGTAGATGGTCTCTTTGGCGGTGTCCGTGCCCACGATCCAGGGCTTCTCGCCGCGGATGTTCTTCGCCGTCGGTTTGCGCGGCCAGACCGGAAGTGGGCCGCCCTTGCCTTTCACCGCGAAGATGCGCCGGTGATACCGCATCCGGCAGAACTCATACACGGCCTGCGATTCGTAGCCGGCATCGATGGCGCATGCGGAGATCGGAAGCGAGATGCCGGTCTCGTGCGGCCAGCGGCGCTCGAGGTAAGTATCGAGCTCCTGCCAGACCAGCGCGCCCGAAGGATCGCCCGGCAGCACGCGGTACTCGATCGACCACGACTCCTCGCCGCGCCCCCAGCCCACGAGTTCCAGCTCGAGCCGGTCCTTCTGCACGTCGACGCCTGCGGTCAGCACCGCCGCCCCGTAGGGAACCGCCGCGCGGTAGTGCTCGCGGCGGGCCATGACAGCGGCCTGGTCGACCGTGGTCTCCGCGGCATCATCCCAAGGCTCGGCCAGCACGGTGTTTACGAACTCGCGCAGTGTTTCAACCGACCGTTTATCTGCGAGGAACTTTTTGGCCAGCGCACCCCACTTGCGCCACGGCGAGTACAGGCCGTTGATCCAGAACCCGGCGACATCGGTCACCTCGGGCCGCACCGCGCGCCACTCGCCGGCCTTGAGCATCTGGTGCTTCTGCCAGTCGGCGATCCGCTTCGAGCAGTGCTCGCAGCGGTACTCGGCCTTCTCCGGCGCATCCTTGGGCCAGACGAGGTTGCCCCAGGCGAGCACCTGGAACGCGCCACAGTGCGGGCAGGGAACCCAGTAGCTCTGCTGGTTCGAGTTGAGCCATGCCTGCTCGATGCGCGAGGCGCCCTTGGTCGTGGGCGTCGAGCACAGCACGATCTTCCGGTTCCAGAAGTTCGCCGTGCGCGTGATGGCCAGGTTCACGGGATCGCCTTCACTGCCCGCGCTCGCGGGATACCGGTCCACTTCGTCGAGCAGGCAATAGCGAATCGAGCGCATCGCCAGACCAGCGGGCGAGTTCGCGGCCGCCAGGGTGATGTTGCCGCCCAGAAACTTCTTGTGCAGGATCGTGTTGTTCGAATCGCGCGAGCGCGCATCCGCCACCTTGCCGCGCAGGCACGGCGTGTCGCGCAGCATGGGCGCGAGACGATCCTTCGAAAACGCCTCGGCGTCCACCTCGCGCGGCTCGACCAGCAACACCGGCCCGGGGTCGAGTTCAATGATGTAGCCGAGGAAGTTTTCGAGCAACGAACTCTTGCCTGACTGCGCCGCCCACATCATCACGACCGTTTCGTACGGGCTCGACGGTCCCATGGCGTCCATCACCGCGCGCTGATACGGGGCGCGATCTGTCCGCCACTCGCCCTTCTCCGCAGCCGATTCCGACGACAATCGCCGGTTCTGATCGGCCCACGCGGAAACCGTGAGGTCCGGCGGCGGCAACAGCACATCGGCCGCCAGGATCTGGATCTCTTCAACGCGCATACTGCACGTCGGCGCGCAGCTCGTTGACCAGCGCCCGCGCCTCCCGCAGGATCACCTCGCGCACCTGCCGCTCGTCGGTCAGTGCAGCCACCTCGGGCGCTAGCCGGTTAGGCCAGGCCAGGATCCGGTCGACGATCAGCCGGTAAATGGCCGACCAGCGCTGCTTGACCAGCTCCGTCTCGACGAGCTTGCCCATCCGGACGTCGTACTCCATCTTGCGGAGCTTGGCCTTGAAGACCATGTCGGCGGTCTTGGCCTGCGCGAAGGTCGTCGCACCGGTCGAGGCGGCTTCCGCCGGCGCCATCACGACCCGCTCGGAGACCGGCTCCGGGCGATCGTCGAGCACCGCATCGGATGCGGCGGCGTCGACTTTGCCACCACGCATCACCAGCACCCCGGCCTTAGCCAGCCGGCTGATGTACTGGCGGCTTTTGCCGCGGTGCCGCGCGTACTCGGCCTGGCTCATCAGCCCATCCGGCATGCCTTCCCCGATCTGTTTGAAACGTCGCAGGATTTAGTTGTTCGATTCCGCTTGCTTCTTCGCGCGGGTGAAGCGATGAATGGGTTCGCAATGAGGAACCAAGCGCAGACCACGAAACAAGGCGCAGCCGGCTGCTACGCCGCACGGTACGCCGAAGCCCAGGACCTGCTGAAGCGCATCGCCGGCCGCTTGGCAGAGCACCGGAAGCGGCAGGCGGCCGCACCCGCCGATTGGGGCTACGCCGGCGACCTCGGCCGCATCACCGAGCAGCTCGCCTACGTGCTGGCCGACCTGGGCGACCGGAGCGCGGTCGACGCCAAGGACCTCGAGTACTGAAGCGACTGGAGACGAACCATGCCCGCAAGACCTTACATCGAATGCTCGGTTTGCGACGAGCCGAAGCCAATCCACCGTAAGCTCTCACTCACCGACGCCCAAGGCCTCCTGATTGACGAGGCCAGTTTTTGCCGTGCCTGCTGGAACGACATCCACGGGTCCGTCGAAGACGCCAGCGGCCTGATCGACCGCCGGCGGGAGGACTGACGCCATGGCCATCACTCGCGAAGAACTCATCGCCTGGGCCACGCGGAACGGCTGGAAGCTCGACCGCTGGGGCCACCTCAAGAAGGAGTTCGACAACGGCACGCACCGGCTGAAGTTAAGCCGCATCGCCGCGCGCCATGAAATCTCGACACCGTTCGGCTGGGCACGCCTGGCCAGCGGCTATTACAGGAACCTCAGCGTCACCGCCGACGGCCAGCTCGCCGGCATGACCCGATAACCAGGAGAAACCGAATCATGCGACTGTTTGCCATTGACACCGAGCACAACATTACGGCGTTCCCCGCCGCCGAGCAGATCCCGGAAGGTCAGGAGCACTTCGCCAGCGAGAAGGAGCTTGCCAAGCTTGCCGCAAGCTGGCCCGCCGACCGCCTGGTCCAGATCTGGAACAGCTTCGCCGGCGTGGCGCCTTTCGACGACCTGAAGCCGGTCAAGAAGTTCACAGACCGCAAGACGGCCGTGGCGCGCCTTTGGAGGGCCATCCAGCGACTGGACGCCCCCGCCGCGCCACAGGCGGCCGACGTCGCGCCGAAAGCCAAGAGGCCGAGGAAGGCGGCCAAGCCCGAGGGCGCCGCGCCCACAGCGCGCGAGGGCAGCAAGAAGGCCATCGTGCTGGAGATGCTGCGCCGCCCCGAGGGCGCCTCGCTCAAAGACATCATGGAAGCCACCGGCTGGCAGGCGCACAGCGTCCGCGGCTTCATCTCCGGCAGTCTGACCAAGAAAATGGGGCTTAACGTAGAGTCCTTCAAGACGCCCGAGGGCGCCCGCGCCTACCGCATCGCGAAGTAGGGCCCGCCATGATGATCGAGTTCGGCGACCGCGGTGAGGAGGAGCAGCGCCTCCTCCTCCGCTATCTCGAGGCCGCGAAGTCGCAGCCACCCGCCGCCAGAGAGCCGAAGCCAGGCTGCTTCTGGCTTCTGATCGGTCGTTTCTACCTCGCCTACCTGCGCTGGCGCTACCGGAGCAGATCACAGTAGCGCTCCTTTCGCCGCCCGGCTCATAAACCGGCGGCGTTTCTCTTCCGGATCTCCTCGGCAATCGAGTCCAACCGCATATGCACGTTCTCTTCGCGAAGCTGGCATTCGGCTGAGCGCACGTACAGGCCGTTCAACCTGGAAATGATGCGGTTTTCCTGCTCGGCCAGTTCTCTGCGCACTTCGGCCAGCAACGCCCGGCTTTGAAGACTCACGTAGGCCGCTATCAGACCCGACACAAGGCCGATGCCGGGAATCAGCAGTTGAAAAAGGTGGTTTTCCACGGAAGCCTTTCAAGAATCCGCAACTCGGCAGACCAGTCGGACAAGGCGAGGCAGAGTCCCTGCAAATCCGGATTGCCGGCCAGGATTTCCTTCTTTATTACCGCAATCTCCCGGCGGCATCGTTCGATTCATGCGGCTATTCCGAGCCGCTCAGCGGCGATTTCGGCGTACTTCCGCCCGTCCCCTTCGAGCCTCGCCTCCCTGCCGCTGAACTCCTGCCACCGGCGGACGATCACATCGCAGTACCTTGGCTCGAGCTCAATGAGCCGCGCCTGACGGCCCGTCTTCTCGCACGCGATCGCCGTCGAGCCGGATCCCGCGAACGGGTCAAGCACGGTATCGCGGCTCTTACTGGAGTTGCGAATGGCGCGCTCGACCAGCTCGACCGGCTTCATCGTCGGGTGCAGATCGTTCGACACAGGCTTTTTCACGAACCACACGTCGCCCTGGTCGCGTGCGCCGCACCAGTAGTGGTCCACGCCTTCCTTCCAACCGTACAGGATCGGTTCATATTGCCGCTGGTAGTCCGATCGGCCCATCGTAAAGACGTGCTTGGCCCAGATGATGAACGTGGACCAGTGGCCACCAGCGTCGCTGAACGCCCTGTGCAGCGTGTGTAGTTCCGAAGACGACATGGAAATGTAGACGGCGCCCTTGGTCACTGCGAGGATGTTGACGCAGGCATCGCGAAGGAACTGCTCGAAGCCGTCGCCGAGGTTATCGTTGGCAATCTTGTGCTTCTTGCCGCGCAGCTTGTCCTTCATCGTTGCGCCGTAGTTCACGTTGTACGGCGGATCGGTGAAGACCATGTCGGCGAGACCTCCGGCGAGCACCTTCTCCACAGCTTCTATCTGCGTGGCATCTCCGCACAGCAGCCGGTGGTCGCCCAGAAGCCACACGTCGCTTGGAGTCGTGACCGCTGCATCGGGCGTTTCGGGAGCAGCATCATCGTCCGTCTCGCCAGTGGCTTCAGTCTCAGGTTCCGCGAGCAGCGCATCAAGTTCGTCGTCGCCGAAGCCCAACAACTCGAGGTTGAAGTCCTCCTCGCGCAGGGCCTCGAGTTCGACGCGCAGCATCTCCTCGTCCCAGCCGGCATTGAGCGCCAGCCGGTTGTCGGCCAGAACCAGCGCGCGGCGCTGCGTCTCAGTCAAGTGATCGAGGACGATGACCGGAACCTCGGTCATGCCCAGCTTTCGGGCGGCGAGCAGGCGTGCGTGGCCGGCGATGATCACGTTATCCGGGCCGATCAGAACAGGATTGACGAACCCGAACTCGGCGATCGACGCCGCAATCTGGGCTACCTGTTCCGCGCTGTGCGTGCGCGCATTCCTGGCGTACGGGATCAGTTTTTCGACCGGCCACGCACGGACCTGCAGAGCGTTCATGATTGGGCGGGTTCGGGGGACTTCGTGAACAACCCTAATTCATTGTGGAGATCCACGATCCGGGCGATCATAGGCACGACGATGGCGACCAGCTTCTGCCAACTGAACTCCTTGGCCAGATCGGCGCTGGCGTCATAGGCCGATTTGAGGATCTCTAGGATGAGATCCAGTTTCTTCTTCCCCTGCCCGGGCAGCGGGATGGCCGCCTCGATGGCGCGGACCGCTTCCAGAATCACGGGGAACAATTTGAGGATTGCGAGCAGCGTCTTCATGGGATGACCTCAGGCCTTCTTTGAAAGCGCCTCGGCCACGGCGGCGGCGACCACGGCGCCGATCGCTTTGAGCGAAACGTCGTCGATGGAGACCGCACGCGCGGTCAGCGTATCTCCGGCGCCCTGTTGCACCGGGTTCCACTGGCCGTCGATGGCGATGTCGCCGTGCCGCACTGCCTGCTTCGACACCAGGTTGGCCGTCTCGACGGCGTTCTGAAGCGCCTGCGAGGCGATCTGGTTCAGGCGGGTTTGCTCGATCAGGGCTTGGCGCGCGGCCTGGATGTCCAGGTCCTGGTAGACGTCGTAGGTCCGCTTGATGTTGGCGAACGTCACGCGCTGGTTCTCGCTATGAGCGGCCCCAGTCGCGGCGCTCGTGTTCTTGAACGATTCGTCCGTCCCGGTTTCGAACTCGCGTTCGGCCTGGTTCGGAGTAGCCACTTCCGGCATGGTTGATTTCTCCTTCAGAGGTTGGGTTGAAAGCGGTTGCCCGTCGCTGCATGGACGGGCGAAATCTGGAGCGTTTCTTCGAGACGTCGCAGGATCACATCGCAATAGGCCGGGCTGATCTCAATGCCGTAACCGGCTCGATTCAGCAACCCGGCCGCGACGAGCGTCGTGCCGCTGCCAGCGAATGGATCGAAGACCACGTCTCCCGAATCCGAAAAAGCCTTGATGAAAAACTCTGGGATGGCGCGCGGAAACGGCGCCGAGTGCGAGCCCTGGCTCGATTCCGTCTTGGCCTCGATCACGTTGGACGGTCGTGCCAGACCCCCGTGCCGCCCCTCGAGGTCGTTGGCGTTACGCCGCGTGGTCTGCCAAGCGGCTCGATTCCTCCCCTTGTCAGCCGCCGCGCCTCGCGGTCCGGTCCCAAGAAGCCCGCTTCCCGAGGTCGACTTCGGATTATCCGGCGAGTAGTCGAAGCAGTCGTCGGACCAGTGGGCGACCGCGCGCGGCCGGAACTTGATCTTGCGCTCGCGCGAGAAGTGATAGATGGGCTCCCAGGCGTTCTTAAACCTGTTGTTCCAGCCGCCCGGCACGCCGTCGTCAGTCTTGCGCCAGCAGAACTCGTCGACAAAGCGCCAGCCCCACTGCCGCCTATGAGCGAGCACCAGATCCATCACGTAGAGGCTCCGTTCCCCGTCCTCGGCATGCGCTTTGATGTTCAGGAAGTAAGACCCATCGCGAGCCAACACTGACTCGATCACCGCTGCAACGTCGCGGAACCAAGCAGTGTATTTTTCCGGAGGGACCGGCTCGAAGCCGCTCGAGGGATCATACTGCCGCTGCGTAGCGTAAGGCGGCGACGTAATCACGACGTTCGCCTTCCGACCTTCGAAGAGCCTCGCCACGATGCTGCCATCGCGGCAATCCCCGCATATCAACCGGTGCGGTCCAATCAACCAGAGGTCGCCGGGCTTGGTGACCGCCTTGGCCGGCGCTTCCGGAATCGAATCGTCCGCGGCATCGGTTTCGGAGTCCGCGGACCGTTCCAGCGAAGCCAGGAGGTCGTCGATCTCCTTGGAATCGAATCCGGCGAGGGTCGCATCGAATCCGGCGCCGGCGAGCTCCCTCAGTTCGAGCGCCAGCAACTCGTTGTCCCAGCCGGCAAGCTCCGAGAGGCGGTTGTCAGCCAACAGGTAGGCCCGCCGCTGGTTCTCGTCGAGATGATCGAGGACGATCACCGGCACCTGCTCAAGGCCCAGCTTCCGAGCCGCCAGCAACCGCCCGTGGCCGGCGATCACGCCGGCTTGGGAGTCCACCAAGACTGGGTTGTTAAACCCGAACTCTGCAATCGACGCGGCGATCTGTGCCACCTGCTCCTCGGAGTGGGTTCTCGGATTTCGCGCGTAGGGCGCCAGCTTTGCGATCGGCCAGAGTTCGATTCGCTGCGCTAGCCTCGTCACCGCAGCGTCAACCAAAGTGTCAACCTGTCAACCTGAAATTCAGCCCGAACGCTGGCCGCAGCGTGCAATCGCGCCACCCGCCGCCGCGCGGCCGTTCCGAGGACCCAACGGAGATCGAATTGGTGTCGTCTCGACCGGTACGAGGTCGTCCACGTCGCCCGTCGCGCCACAGGCACGGCAGCGAAACCGCTCGCCGGCATCGTGGTAGCCGGTCAGCGGACAGGTGCCGAAGTCGTACTCCTCGATGGTTACTTCGAGGCTGCCGCATTCGGGACACATTGAACGTCCCCTTGCGGGCGCGGGATCTTGACGACTCTGTAGAACGCCCCGCGAACCTTGGCGAGATATCGGCCGCCGACCTGTTTCTTGCGCTGCTTCACCGGACTACGAGGCACTCGGTCACCACTTGCAGGAAAATGCCCCGCGTCGAGAACGGCATCCCATCTTCATCGCAGCGGTCGAGTTTCCGGAGCTTCCAGCAGCGCCCATGTTCGAGGTTCTGGATGAAGCTGTAGCGAGTCCCCGCCCTTGCATGTGCTTGGATCGGGCTGCTGCCGTCCTCCCGCCGCAGCCAGATCGCCTTTAGGTGGCCCTTGCGCCCATACGACGGCTTTACATAGCCGCCCTCGATCAATCGCTTGGCCGCCTCTAACGTGCGGTAGCCGAGCGAGGTACCGTCGGCGGCGTACAGCGGGATCTGTTGGTTCTTGGAAGACACGTGGAGTACTGATGCGCCAGGGAAGGAGTTTTACGAGAGTCCCGTCTCTCGTTGCTCGCTTACTATGTACGCTGCATCTGGCTTATTTGTCCGGTCCAGCAGGCAATTTTCTTCGAGCAACCGACGCACGTCCGCGACGCTGTTGACTACGGCCACAACCGCCCCGGCCCGCCGCCACTCCTCGATCCGCTTCAACTGCAACAACGTCGGCCTCTCGCCCGGTCTCTTCACCTCGATCTGCACGCTACGGCCTCGGATGCAGGCGTCGATGTCGGGATCGCCCGCCACGCCCATGCCTCCACCCCAGCGCTTGCGCGCCAGGCAGCATGGGAGACCGTTCATGTACGCCAGAATCGCCTTAACGATGGCTCGTTCCGTGGTCATGCTCGCCGCCTCCGAAGGATCGGCTGCTCCTCGGCTTCCGCCGTCGCCGTTCTCAGCCGCTCGCGCCGGTACCCTTCGAAAATTCTGGCGACCTGGCGCCGCCGCCACTCCTCGGGGCTGATCCACTCGCAGTCCTCGTCGTTGATGACCAGGGGCATCGAGTCCATTCGCAACATTCCCGCTGCCCAACGCAGCTCGTCCATGTCCGTGCGGGGCGGATAGGCGAGGGCGAGATGGCCTAGCGGCAGGCGGATGATTCTGATGCCGGCGCGGTTCATGAAATCCTGCGCCCGGCGCACGTCGATCAACTCCTGTTTGTGCTCACGGACGAGCTGCTTGATGTCCTCCGGCGCACCCTTGTCGATGCGCAGCTTACCCTCGTGATCCAACCAGACGGAAACGCCGGCATCCATCAGCCGGTCCAGCACTGCCTCAACGTCCATGGCTGGTCCTCGTTGTCGTGAGGCATGACGGATGACGGGTTATGACGGGTTCTCCTATATAAGCTCTATACGTGTATAAGGCCATGGGTTCTCTTTTCGTGTAACGCGGATAATAGGTTCTATCCGTCATAACCCGTCATATCCAGAATGGTCTGTTGATAATAAAAGACTTCCGTGATCAAGGCATGACGGATCCGTCATCAGACTTCCTCCCCTTCCTCGTCCTGGACCAGGTGAGTTTGCCGCGGCGGCGTTGCACTGCGCTGGGTGTCGTAGTAGTCTTCGGTGCGCAGTCCCACACCGGAGTACAGCGCGCCTTTCATGGTTTTCGTCTTCTCGAACCCCCGTTCGCTCATGAACGAGGCAAACATCTTGTGGCTGACCGGCGACTCGCCGTATTGTTCGGCCCAAGATTTGTACTCGCGGTACAGGGCCAGTGACAGCGCGCGCGCGTTAGGCGCACGCACACACTTCTCTTCGAGGAACATCGCGAAGGTATCCTGTTCAGCCTCATACTCGCGCGTGGCGGCCACGACCTCCTCCGGAATGCCCAAACCGTTGCGCTGCCATTCGACGCATCCTTCAAGCGCCCAGTTCAAAATGCCCGAAAACTCCCGCCGGAACATCGCCATCACCTCATGGCGCGGCTTCTGGCGTTCCTTGGGGATCGTCACATGGAAAGGGATGAGCTTCAGGCGGTTCCACAGCGCGCGATCGCCGCGGACCTGCGGTTTATGGTTCGTCGCCAGCCATGGCTTAAACTCCGGATAGAACTCGAAGAACTCGCCCCGCATAAACCGCGCCGAGAGCTTGTCGCCGCCGGTCATCTCCTTAATCAGCGACTCCGAGAGCCGCGAGCCGCGCTCGTTCTCGGAAGCCCACACAAAGCGTGCGCCTTTCAATTTGGCGATGTCGTTCGGGATTGCTCCGTCCTTCTTGCGCAGGAAGGTCTCGGTAGGCGTGCGTACGGCGTAGTCGCCTAGTAACTGTTGGATCACGTCGACCATGGTGGACTTGCCGTTGTCACCACTCGCGCCGTAGAGGATGAACATGGCCTTGTCCGAGGTGATACCGGTGAGGCAGCAGCCGAAGGCGCGCTGAAGAAACGAGACGAGCCGCTGATTGCCGCCCATGACCATGTGCAGGAACTCGAGCCAGTTGGGGCAGGATGCTGTGGGATCGTAGCGCACCGGCGCCAGTTTGGTGATGCGGTCCCGTTGATCATGCGGGCGCAGGTTGCCAGTGCGCAGGTCGAGCGTGCCGTTCTCGATGGTTAACAGCCAGGGATCACGGTCCAGGTCGGCGGGTCGGACAGCGAAAGCCGGGTCGGCTTTGGCGAGGTTGATCAGAGCCGTCTGCGCTCGGAAGGACTCCGACCGCGCAAGATGTTTGAGGAAGGCCTGTCGTTCTTCGACATCGCGGATTCGCTTGGCGAGCGGGTACAGGCTTCGAATCATCAGGGCGGCCAGACGGTAGACTTCGAGCGTCTCGTCCTCGCGCCAGCGCATGTTGTCCCACTCGAACCAGCGTGTCCACTTCTCGCAGTACAGGAGACGGTCGCGGTAGCGGGCCGCGAAGCGCTTGGCGTTGCCGAGATCCGTAAAATGCTCGACGGAAGCCGTGGCTGCAACCGCCAGGGACGGCGGGGCGGGTTCTTCTCCAGCCCCTGGCTCCGCATCCTCCGGTAGCGGGGTTTCGTCGGCGTCGCCGTCCAAGTCCAGCCGCCCAATGGCGATGGGCGAGTTCACGTTGCCGCGGAACAGACATGCGTCGCAGAACCGCGCGCCACCGAGATCAGATTCGACGTAGGCGCAGGTGACGGGCGCGACCTGCTCGCGAGATGCCTGCTTGAGCTTGCGCTGCGTCTCGCGCCGGGAGTACTTCGGGTAGGTCTGGCTCAGCTCATGCGCCCACCGCTCGGCGTCCTCGCAGCGGGCGACCACGGTCAGCATTCGGTACCACTCGGGTTCCGCCAGGGTCGCCGCATTTTCCTGGCAGTGGCGCATCCAGGCACACCCGTCGAGGATCGGTGGCAGCTTGGCTGCCGGCAGGTCGACGGGTGCCACAGGCGGGCCACCTGCTCCCGGATCGTCGATGCCAGCGAGCATGTCTCCCAAATCGTCGAGCGAATAGCTCCAATCGAAATACTCCGCTGTTACCTGCCGCACGTCGGCCGCGAGCTTGTGGTTGAACGTGCCGGGCACGCGGAGCACGCGGCAGAGGTCCGCCGTGGGATCGATCGTCCAGCCGCGCAACCTCGCGCTCAACCGCAACATCTGCTGAAACCGCCGCGAGAGCGATTTCAGCATTTGGCGTTCGTCTTCGGTTTCGATCAGGAATGGCTCGCGGAACAACCAGTAAGCCTGGAGACCGAAGCCGCTGCGCACAACAATCGACGGCTTCAGACCCGCGGCCTCGATCAGCGAGAGCGCTTCCGCCTCCGTCTTAGGAAGTTCCGAGCTTTTGTGCGCCGGGCCGCGGATATCGATATCGGCCCAT
>ERZ795045.3699-NODE-3699-length-13087-cov-41.299570_pt1 | contig 13087 bp, 9 predicted proteins | sample MGYA00375129_ERZ795045 | MGnify/ENA primary metagenome ERZ795045 (study PRJEB30174, sample SAMN05720166) | activated sludge metagenome | isolation source: anaerobic digester from wastewater treatment plant | place: Japan | collected 2015-05-15 ... | reverse complement strand
TGTGGAAAAAATCTCAGAGCCTCAAACCTATCCTTTTGCCATATGGATTATCCTTTTAGGAGTCATTTCCTTTGGATTTGTATTTTTAATATTAGAAAAAACATCAAAGAAAAATCTTGAGATAAAAGATTTAAATGCAAAGAGTGCTATCTCCATAGGACTTTGGCAGGTACTTTCTCTTTTCCCTGGAGTATCCAGATCTGGATCTACTATCTCAGGAGGAATGTTTGTGGGATTAAAAAGAGAAGATGCTACAAAATTTTCATTTCTTCTCTCCCTACCTGTTATAGGTGGAGCAGTGCTACTAAAATTTCTTCAACTTTTCCAAGGAGAAGGAAGCGGAGATATATCCCTCATCTTCTATGGAACTATTATATCTTTCATTGTGGGAATTATAAGTATTCATATACTTCTTAGCTATGTAAGAAGAGCTCCATTAAATATATTTGCCTATTATAGATTTATTCTTGCCTTAGCAGTACTTTTAGCCTATTTTTATTTAAGAACTCTTGCTATTATAGTATTTAGTATTGCCATCATCTACCTTATAGTGGGGATGGTGAGAAAGAATGAAAAAGCTATATCTTAAAGGTTTTAAACATTCAAGACTTATTATCATTCTCTCTCTGATCCTATTTATCTTATCCATCTACCTTACATTAAATGTAAAGGTAAACTATGATATATATTCTTTCCTTCCCCAAGAACTTTCTTCTGTAAAAGCATTAGAAATTCTAAATGAAAATTTCAAAATGGGAGAAGAAAGTTATATAATATTACCCTTCAAAGATCCTATAGAGATAGAAAGACTTAGGAATCAAATATTAAAAATAGAAGGGATAGCAAAAGTATCATGGATCTCTGATTTTCAAGATATATATTTACCTGATTACTTCTGGGGAAGTATAAAAGATCAATTTATAAAAGATAATTATACCTTTTTAACAATTACTTTTTCAGAATCATCTCAAAGTCCTACTTCTGAAAAAGCAGTAAAAGAGATTCAAAAGCTTCTACCTAAGGGGAGTTATTTTACAGGAACAGCCGTTATTGGTCAAGATCTAAAAAATATAAGTCAAGAGGAGACGATAAAATATCTATTAATAGGTAGTGCCTTTGTAATGATCTTTCTCTTCTTCATATTCCCATCTATGTATGTGCCTTTAATCATCTACTTCAATATGATTTTAGCAATTGTAATAAATACTGCTCTATCTACTTTATTAAATCAGGAGATAAGCTTCATCTCAAGAATAATTGTGGGCATATTCCAGATGGGATCTACTATGGATTATGCCTTATTCCTTTATCATAGGTATGAAGAGGAATCAAAGAGAAAAGACAGGGCAGAAGCAGGATGGGAGGCAGTAAGAACCACAGCAAAAAGTATTATTGCCAGTGCAGCAACTACGGTTGCAGGATTTCTCGCCATAACTCAGATGAGATTTGAATTAGGAAAAGATTTAGGATTCCTCTTAGCAAGAGGAGTTTTTACCTCCTTCATTCTCTCTTTAACCCTTCTTCCTGTACTTTTTTATCATTTCCACAATAAATGGGCATATTCAAAGAGATGGATCCTAAGAGTTTCTGGAGAAAGATTTTTTAATTTTATTCTTAAAGTAAGGCATATCATTCTTGTTATATTCTTAATAGGAGCTGTAAGTTTATTCTTAATTCCAAAATTTCCTATGGATTACAATATCACTCGTGGCTTACCAGAAAATATTCCATCTATAATGGGACAAAGGAAGATGGAAGAGATTTTTGGTAGAAGCTCCTCACTATTTCTTGTAGGAAAAGAGACACCTGAAAACTGGCAGAAAGTAATAAAGATATTAAAAGAAAAGCCTCAAGTCTCAAATGTTCTTAGCTATTATAATATGGTAGATCCACTCATTCCAGAATATATGGTACCAAAATCAGTAAGGGATATCTTTTTTAAAGATGGGTTTTCCTACGCCTCCTGTGACCTTAATGTGGATTACTCCAGTGAGGAAGCTTACAAATTGATAAAGGAGCTTAGAGAAGGTATAGAAGACCATTACGATATCAAAATTACAGGGCTTCCTGTCCTAAATTTAGACCTGAAAGACCTTACAACTGCAGAATTAAATAAAGTAAATATCATCTCCATTATAGCCATATTTTTAATCATAGCCCTATCTTTTCTTTCCATTCCTATACCAGTACTTTTGGTACTTGTAATAGAATTAGCTATAACTTTAAACTTAGCTATAGACTATATTACATATGGATTTATATTCTTCTCTTCTTATCTTTTCATTGGATGTATCCAGCTTGGTGCAACCATTGACTATGCAGTACTTCTTACATCAAGATACTTAGAGGCAAAACAAAAGGGATTAGATAAATTCTCATCTGCAAAATTCTCCTTTTCAGGAGGAATAAACAGTATTCTTACCAGTGCAGGTACCATGTTCTTTACAGCCTTACCCTTAGGTATCTTCTCTAATATCTTTATGGCAAAGAACCTTGCCATGTTGGTAAGTAGAGGAGCAATCATAAGTGTCATCTCGGTATCTTTATTTGTGCTTCCTCTTCTTACCGTCTCTGATTCTTTTCTTTCAAAACTTGGATTTATAAGAAAGGAGGGAAAAAAGGAATGAAGAAGGGAATTATAATTACTATCTTACTTTTACTTCTCATAAGTATATCTTTTCCCTCTTCTCTAAAAATAAAGAATGACGAGACCATATACGCACTATTAGACTATGATGGAAAGGTAAAAAGAGTAGATCTTGTAAACTGGATTGAGATAGAGGGAAATGGTCGTTTTAATATTACTAAGGATGCTAAATACTTGAAAAATATCAAGCTATTTACGGAAGATGTAAAATTAAGTATCTCATCTCAAAAAATAAATCTTTCAGGAAATTCTCAAGGGCATAAGAATATCTATCTCACTTCCGAAGTAAATAGAAAACTTCCTATGCAATTTAAAATCTCATATAAATATAATGGGAAAACAGCAAAGCCTCAAGATTTTCTTGGAAAATCAGGAGATCTTGATATAGAATTTGAGATTGAAACTCTTGAAGATATTCCCTTTGTGGTTGTAATCTCTGCTGAATTTTCCACAGATGATTTCATACTTAGAAATCCAGAGGATTGGATGGTAATGGTGCTTGGAAAAACCATAAGACTTTCTGGTTTTAGCTATCCTATCCCAAAAAGCAGCATTAAGCTCGCCATAAGAGGTAAAAATCTAAAAGTCCCTGACTTTACTTTTAGTGCTCTTCCATCTATTCCTCCCGTTGATCTTTCTATAACATCTCAGTTAGGAAGCTTTACAGAAGGTTTAGATGGTCTTATCCTTCTAAACCAAGTTCATCAGAAGATATTAAAAGGTATCATTGAGAACTTTGAGAAACAGTCTTTTTCTATCCCTCCAGAGTTTTTAACTCTTCCATTTACGCTTAAGGCAAATCAGAACAAAGCATATGCTATCTCCAATTCTCTAAAAAAATATCCTGAAAGTTTTGAGAAACTATATACCTATATAAAGGAAGAAGCCGAAGGAAGTAATGATGAGAAATGGCAAAAAGCACTAAATATGGCAGAGGACGTGAAAAAAGAGATAGAAGGAAATTCCTTCTCAGAAGATGTTAAAAGTATAGGGGACTTTATTGGAGATATCGCCTTTTCCAGCCAAAAAGCCATGAACATGATATCTACCTCATTAGAAGGATTGCAAAAGGTAGAGGAACTTTTGAATATTGTGCTTAATGGAGGAGAGCTTGAAGGACAAAAAGTTCCAGGGCTTACCGATGTAGAGAAAAATCTAAAAGCCACATCTAAGACATTAAAAGAAAATATTTCAAAGGCTACCGAGGGCGAGAAAAAGATGGAAATATGGAAGAAAAATATTGCAAATTATAATTTTGCAGGAAAGGTTGAGGGAGCAAGCTCAACGGTAAGATTTTACTTCAAATTAGAAGAGCTAAGAAAATAGCTTCTTTAAAGGAAAAGGGATTCTATCTTTATTTCTTAAAAGAAATTCTCTGTTCTTTTTATCTCTATACTGTACTAATGCCCTTTGAAGATGCCTCTCTTCATAGGTTCTTGCTACGTATATCTTCTCCTTTCTTGAAGGATGATATCCTGTATAGAAGGCACAAGATGCAGGAGTTAAAGGTAGAGGGGTATAATCTTGGATCTGTTCTAAATAGTGTCCAAGTCCCTTTACATACATAGCAAGATCCCAGGCATCTTCCAATGTAGCCCCTGGATGACCAGAAATAAAATAAGGAATGACATATATATCCTTATTCTGCTTTCTTTTTTCTCTTTCAAAAACCTCTTCAAACTTCTCATATACTTCAAAATTAGGTTTTTTCATAATTTCAAGCACATGATTTTTCACATGTTCAGGCGCAGAAGAAAGGTGTCCTCCTATATATCCTTCTTTAATAAGCTCTCCCAAATATCTATTATCTTTTAGGGCAAGATCGTATCTTATTCCTGAGGCAATAAATAGATGTTTTACCTTTGGTATATTCTTTATTTCCCTTAATAATCTAAGCTGAGGAGAAAAATCTATAATAAGATTAGGACATATATCAGGAAATAGGCATTCTCTCACTTTACATGAACCAGGCACCTTATATATCTTGCATTTTAGTTTATACATATTTGCTGTAGGACCGCCCACATCAGATATGGTACCTCTAAAAAACTTTTGAGAAGTAAGGTTATATGCCTCACGCAAAATAGACTCCTCACTTCTTGATACCACCTGCCAGCCTTGGTGAAGATTAATAGAACAAAAAGTGCAGCTTCCAAAACATCCTCTATGAGAGACGATAGATGTCAATACCGTATCAAGAGCAGGAATTTTCTCTTTATAAGACGGATGTGGGAGTCTTTTAAAAGGAAGAGAGTATGTAAAGTCAAGATCTTTCTGGGAATAATTCATTGGTGGATTCTGAATGATATACCTCTTTCCATCTCTCTGAACCAGTATCTTCTCATTTTTCATTCCTTCCATAAGAAGATTCTGAAAATCATAATATCCCTCCATATCCTGAGAAACCTCTTCAAAAGAAGGAAGCATCACATAATCTATATCATTAAAAAGCTCATTAAACTCCTTTTCACTAAGAGAATAAACAATACCTGGAATTTTATATATTTCATACCAAGACTTCCCTTGGGAAAGATATCTTGCAATCTCTACAATTTGCTTCTCCCCCATACCAAAAACAATACACTTTGCCCTGGAATCAAGAAGTATTGAGTGTCTAACCTTATCTTCCCAGAAATCATAATGAGAGAATCTTCTTAGACTTGCCTCAATCCCTCCAAGTACCAAAGGAATATCAGGATAGATCTCATGTACAAAGTTTGAGTAGACAACAGTTGCTCTATCAGGTCTTCTTCCAGGAATTCCACCTGGAGTATAAGCATCTTTCTTTCTTCTTATCTTATTAGGGGTATAATTAGCTACTAAAGAATCTACACTTCCTGCCGTTATACCAAAAAAGAGACTTGGCTTGCCCAAAACAGTAAAAGACTTCTTATCTTTCCAATCTGGCTGAGGCATAATCCCTACATGGAATCCAAAATGCTCTAAGGATCTACCAATCACTGAAGCACCAAAAGAAGGGTGATCCACATAGGCATCTCCTGTAATAACTATTGCATCAAGCTCGTCCCATCCTAATCTCTTAGCTTCTTCCTTGGTAATAGGCAAAAAATCAACCATTAATACTCACACTGACACTCCTTCTTTTCACCCTCCAGCTCTACTTCTAAGGTAGAATGATTAATACCAAAATTTTCCTCCAAAAGATTTTTTATTTGAGAGGTAATATTTTCTGCTGAAGATATCATTTGATTATCCAGTACTATATGAGCAGAAAGCAGATAATCCTTTGAGGAAACCTGCCAGACATGAACATGATGAATTCCTCTAACTCCTGGAACTTTTAGGATGGCATCTTCAAGGGCTTCAATATCAATTCCTCTTGGTGTACCCTCCATAAGAATATGAAGAGTATCCTTTATAAGTCCAAAGGCACTATAAAAGATAAATCCAGCAATTACAAGAGAAATAATTGTATCAGCAATATAGAGATTATACATAAGAATAAGGATAGCACCGATAATAACTCCCACTGAAGAGAATGCATCCGAGATCAGATGTAAAAAAGCTCCCTTTATATTAAGGTTATGATGGGAATCTTCATGGATAAGATAAGCACCTACTATATTACCTATTAAACCAATAAAACCTATAATTATAGTCTGAACTCCATCTACCTTAGTTGGAACTTTAAAACGCTGTATAGCTTCTGAGATCAAAAAAACAAAAATGAGAAGAAGAAGAATTCCATTAAGGAGTGCAGAAAGTATCTCTACTCTCCTATATCCATAGGTATGAGTAGAGTTACTTTTCTTATTCTTAGAAATTACTTCTGCTACATAACTTATCACAAGGGAAAAAACATCATTCACATTATGAAGAGCATCACTAATAAGAGATAGACTTCCTGAAATAGCTCCTCCAATGAATTCTATAAGTGCCATAAGAAGATTTAGTAATATTGCTCCTAATAATCCTTTGACCTTCACTTAAATCCTCCTTCTAAAAATTTTTCTTGTTAATTATATAATAAGTATTGGTAAAAAATATATGGAGAAAAGAGTTAGAAGATTAAATAACTTTGATATTAAAGAGAGAATTGTTGTTTATTTGACGAATAGGGGCTTAGAAATTAGAGATAACTGAGGGTTTACCTTTTGAAATGGCTTATTGACCATATGTTAGTAAATGGAGTATACAAATAAGATGTGTCACTTATTTACTGATGGACATCATATAGCTACTGCAGCTATACTATATCATATCAGCAGATATATTACTTACTAATACAAAAATAGAAGATAGAAAGTTATTGAAAAATAATTCTCAATATTGAAAAGGAGTAAAAATATGATATATGAAAAAATAAAATTATATGAGGACAGAGCGGATGTGACTCTAACCACTTATGTTCATAGTGATTCACCTGAGTTGTTACATGGAAAAAAGAGACCAGCTATCCTTGTTTGTCCAGGAGGGGCATATTTAACATGTTCTGATCGTGAGGGTGAGCCAGTAGCTTTACGCTTTGCTTCAATGGGGTATCATGCATTTGTATTGCGTTATTCCACTTATATGGGAGGGGGATTTAGCTATCCTGATCCTACAAAAGAAATACCTGTGAATCCAAAAAGCATTTACCCCAATCCCATGAGAGATATAGCAAAAGCAATACTTTTTATTAGAGATCACAGTAACAAATGGTTAGTGGATACAGAAAAAATTATCCTGTGTGGCTTTTCAGCAGGAGCCCATAATTGTGCTATGTATTCTGTATATTGGAATGATCCAGATTTAAGCAGATATTTTAATGTTAGTTCTGAGGAGTTAAAACCTGCTGCTGCAATATTGGGATATATGTTAAGTGATCTTATTTTTCAAAGGGATTTTGTATTTAAGCAAGAAAGTTTAACTGCCAAGCATTTATTTGAATCATTTAGTGTTGCATATACTGGAATGAGAGAACCAGACGATGAAACCCTTAAAAGGATAAGTCCTGTACTTTATGTCTCAGAGTTTACACCACCTATGTTTCTATGGACAACGGCTCAGGATGAGCTTGTATCAGCGGAACATACTATACTTATGGCAAAAGCACTTGCGGAGAAAAACATTCCCTTTGAAATGCATATATTTGAGGAAGGACAACATGGTCTAAGCTTAGCTCATCAAGCTACTGCAAGGTACAAGGATCAGATTAATCCTATAGTAGCAAAATGGATAGATCTTGCAGAACAGTGGCTATTAAGAAGATTTTCCTTGGATTTGCAGGAAAAAGAAAAAAACTTTTAAAACAAAATAAGAAGGTGATGAAATACCTATTGACTTTGATAAGAATTTGTCTATTATTAAATTATAAATGTCCAAGAAATGGGGACATGTCATGGAACAAAAGCTTAATTAAAAATTTTTACTTTATAAAAGAAAGAAGGAGAATTTTTTGAGAAAAAAGATTTTAAAAGTTATTTTTCCCCTTTTGTTTTTGGCACCCATCTTTACATTTGCCTATGGTGCCTCTCCAAAAATATATCAGGCTGAAGATGGAGTATTAAATGGAACTGTTGTAGCAAAAAATCTACCAGGATATCAGGGAAAGGGCTATGTAGATGGCTTTGATAAAGATGGAGATTCCTGCACAATCACCGTAGAAGTAGAATCAGAAGGGCTATATGAGATTATCGTAGGCTATGCAGCTCCTTTTGGATATAAAGAAAATAGTTTATATGTAAATGGTGTATTTCAATCAAATATAAAATTTAATCCCTCTCAAACCTTTACCACCGTATCTGCTGGACTTGTTCCTTTAAAAGCTGGGAAAAATACTATAAGTATAGTAAAAAGTTGGGGATGGTTCTATCTGGATTTTATAGAAATTAGAAGTTCAGAGACTCCCACTCTAAATGTGGAACCTAAATTGGTAAATCCTAATGCCTCTCCTGAAGCAAAAAAGCTAATGAATTACCTTGTAAGCATATATGGAAAAAATACTTTATCAGGACAGGCAGGTATCATGGATTGCTACTTTATTAAAGATACTACAGGAAAATTCCCTGCTCTATGCGGTTTTGATATGATGGATTATTCTCCATCAAGAGTAGAGTATGGGACAAAACCTTATGAAGTAGAGAATGCTATAAAATGGTGGAAAGAAGGGGGAATAGTACAATTCCAATGGCATTGGAATGCCCCTAAGGATTTATATAATGTACCAGGGAAAGAATGGTGGAGAGGATTTTATACAGAAGCCACAAGTTTTGATGTAGAATATGCCTTAAATCATCCTGAATCAGAAGATTATAAACTTATTATAAGAGATCTTGATGCCATAGCAGAACAATTGAAAAGGCTAAGAGATGCAGGAGTACCAGTACTTTGGAGACCTCTTCATGAAGCAGAAGGAAAATGGTTCTGGTGGGGAGCAAAAGGACCAGAAGCTTGTAAAAAACTCTATAAACTTATGTTTGACCGATTCACTAACTATCATAAATTAAACAATCTTATCTGGGTATGGACCACTACAGACTCTCCTGATGCCCTTAAATGGTATCCTGGAGATGAATATGTGGATATTGTAGGTGCAGATATATATCTTGATAATAGAAATTACTCTCCATCTGCAGGCACATTCTATAACTTAGTAAAAATTTTTGGTGGTAAGAAACTTGTAGCCTTAACAGAAAATGGAATTATTCCTGATCCAGATGCTATGATACAGCAAAAGGCTTACTGGGTATGGTTCATGACTTGGAACGGCTTTGAAAATGATCCTTCTAAGAATGAAGTGTCCCATTTAAAGAAGGTATTTAATCATTCTCTTATTATCACAAGAGATGAGCTTCCAAAATTCATAGAGGAAAAATAAATATTTTAATCTCCCCTTCCTTACTTGGAAGGGGAGAAACATTTAAAATTATACCGTTTTACCCATCACGCATCTCCCTTTTGTAAATTTTCAAACAATCTCTCGTAAAATTTACCTTTTCTTTTTAAAGGAGTATAATTAGAAAATTTTATAAAATTAAGGAGATTTTTTCTTATGAAAATTCCAAGCTTGAAAATTGGAGATCTTATTGCTAATATTCCTATAATCCAAGGAGGAATGTCTGTAGGAATTTCTCTTTCAGGACTTGCCTCTGCAGTTGCTAATGAAGGTGGAATAGGAGTTATAGGGACTGCTGGGATTGGAATGTCAGAGCCAGATTTTGCAGTAAATTTTTTAGAGGCAAATATCAGAGCATTGAGAAAAGAGATAAGAAAAGCAAGAGGAAAAACGAAGGGAATATTAGGTGTGAATATTATGGTAGCTCTCACAAATTTTGTAGATATGGTAAAAACTTCAGTTGAAGAGAAGATTGATATAATTTTTTCGGGAGCTGGTCTTCCTTTAGATCTTCCTAAATATATTACAAAAGATAGTAAAACAAAATTAGTTCCTATAGTATCTTCAGGAAGGGCTGCAAAACTTATAGCAAAAGCATGGAAGGAAAAATTTAACTATATTCCTGATGCTTTTGTAGTAGAAGGACCATTAGCAGGAGGACATCTTGGATTTAAAAGGGAAGAGTTAGATGATCCAAATATAACTTTGGAAGAAAGATTTAAAGAAGTACTTTATGAGGTTAAAATTTTAGAAGAAAAATATGATAAGAAGGTACCAGTAATTCCAGCGGGAGGAATATATAATGGAGAAGATATAGTTAAATTTTTAAAGATGGGAGCAAATGGTGTTCAAATGGCAACTCGTTTTGTTGCTACAGAAGAATGTGATGCATCTTCTAATTTTAAGAAAGCATATATCTCTGCAACAAAAGAAGATGTAATAATTATTAAAAGTCCTGTAGGACTTCCAGGAAGAGCTATTAAGAATGAATTCTTGGAATCTGTAGAAAAGGGCGGGAAAAAACCTTTTAGATGTCCTTTTCATTGTATTAAAACCTGCGACTACCAAAATTCTCCTTATTGTATAGCTTTAGCTCTTCTAAATGCAAAGAAGGGAAATTTAAAAGAGGGTTTTGCTTTTGCGGGGTCTAATGTGTATAGGATAGATAAAATAGTTACTGTAAAAAGTTTGATCAATGAGTTAAAGGAAGAGATTGAAAAAACATAATAATTCCTTGTTGCCTCATGTAGATTTTTGATGAGGCAATTCGGGCTATTGACATGGAGTTAACTTCGGGTTGTACAATTTTATCATACTAAGAACTTTAATTAATGGAGGAGGGGGTAAATATGTTATATAAAACCATTAACTTTACACCGGACGGACGCGTAAACATGAAAACGTATATCCTGGATAAGACCATGAACGGAAAGCCTCTCCCGAACCGTCCAGCAATAATCATTCTACCAGGTAGTGCATTTACATTTCTTTCTGAAACAGAAGGCGAGCCGGTGGCTCTTACATTTGCAAGAGAGGGTTTTCACACTTTTGTACTTAATTATTCAATTGGTGAATATTCGGCGTTTCCAAATCCATTGGACGATGTATCAAGGGCTATCTGGGAGGTACGACGCAATGCTGATGAATGGGGGATCAACAGGGATCAGATTGTGGTCATGGGATTTTCAGCAGGTGCCTGTGTAGCAGCCATGTCAGCAACCCAGTGGAATACTCCAGGGCTTGCCGAAAGACTTGGTGTACCACGGGATGGTATTAAGCCAAATGCAACAGTTATCGGCTATGGCGCAAGCCTGCTATCAACCATTTTTGATAATAAGGAAGATGATTTAATAATCCTCTTAAAATATTAAAATAGTTTTCAAGTAAAACTAATTAAATCCTTTGAGGAGGAAGAAAAATGAAAAATATTACATTAATAACAAAGGTTTTTCCAGAGGGAGAAAAAGCTTTTGCGGTTTCCATAGAATATCCCACAGAGATTGATGGGGCAAAGATAACAAAAGAAAGTTTTGTGGTAGAGGCAAAGGTAAAAGATAATCTAATAAAAAGGACAATTAAGAAGATCTATGTAAACAAAGATGGAAATCTTATAGAAAATCCCATTGACAGTAAAGGAAAATTTTTAATTATTGAGTTAGATCCAAAAGATAAAATAGCAGAAACCATACACTTTGATTTAGAAAAATTTCTTTCTGAAAGACCAAAATTAAATTATTTAATAACCCAAAAGATAGATATAGTAGGAGTAAATGGAGAAGTTATACCTTCCTTTAGTATGGAAAATACCTCTGAAAAACGTTTGATAGTGGATGAATTTTTGCCTTTTGTTTACCAAGATAAAGATTTAGGAGTAGAGATTTCCTATAGATTTTTTATCCCAAAAGATTTAGATCAGAATAAAAAATATCCTTTAGTGGTATTTTTGCATGGAATAGGAGAGAGGGGAAGGGATAACTTTTTGCAAATTTCAGCCTATAGAGGTGCAGTGGTTTGGGCAGAACCAAGGCATCAAGTAGAACATCCTTGTTTTGTTCTTGCTCCTCAGTGTCCTCCAGAAAGTACTTGGATAAAAATTTCTCCAGGAGACCCCATTGAACCTAACAATGAATTAAAAGCTGTGGCAAATCTAATAAAGGAATTAACAAATAAATATACCATTGATACAAAAAGAATATACATAACAGGATTGTCTATGGGAGGATTTGGGACTTGGGCACTTCTTATGGAAAATCCAGAGCTTTTTGCAGGAGCAATTCCTATTTGTGGGGGAGGAAACTTAAGTAAGGTAGAAAGAATAAAAGATATACCTATATGGGTATTTCATGCAGAAGATGATCCTTTGGTCTCTGTTTCTTTTTCTAGAGACATTGTAAAAAAATTAGTAGATATTGGTGGAAAGGTAAGATATACAGAGTTTGAAAAGGGTTATCTTGAAGAAAGGGGATGGAATCCTCATTGGTCATGGATTCCTCCTTATGAAAGTGAAGAGATAATTGATTGGCTCTTTGAAAAGAGGAGATAAAAAATTTTAAAATTTTTGCAAAAAGAGTAGTTTTTATATATTAGCCAAGAATATTAATGGAAAAGTTATTTTTTTCTTTTTAATTTTTAAGGAAATATAAATTAATGAGTATGACTTTAATTCAAGATTTTAGTGATATAATTTAATATTCTAAAATTTAATATCCAGTCTCCTTTTTGAGTATATTTTAAAATAAGATTTCGTGGAATATAGGGAGACCAATTTCCTCTATAATTTCCTCTGTGAGTAGCCCAATTACCTCTATCTGGGAAACTCCAAACAGTCGTTTTTTCAGGTATGTAGTCTTCAGGTGGACCATATGTTTTTATATTCCAATTTTCGTTTAATTTTATTTCTATATCTTCAATGATGACTGAGGAATTTTCCTCTATGAACTTCATATAATCTTCTTTAGTTATCTCCTTCATATCTTTAAACTTTTCCCTGGTACTTATCTCTTTTTCAATTTCCACAATAGAAAAAATCCCTCCTCTCAGAATCCATCTTTTAAGATTATACAAAAAATGTAGAAAAGAAAAAAGCAAGAGACCAGACTCAG
>ERZ795045.3677-NODE-3677-length-13149-cov-6.208111_pt1 | contig 13149 bp, 10 predicted proteins | sample MGYA00375129_ERZ795045 | MGnify/ENA primary metagenome ERZ795045 (study PRJEB30174, sample SAMN05720166) | activated sludge metagenome | isolation source: anaerobic digester from wastewater treatment plant | place: Japan | collected 2015-05-15 ... | reverse complement strand
GTTTTGCATTCGATGAGCGTCGGGCCCTCGCCCCGGCGCGCGCGCGCCGCGGCCTCGTCTACCGCCGCGCACACCGCGAAGAAATCGTTGCCATCCACCACGACTCCGGGGATGTTGTAGGCCGCCGCGCGATCGGCCACGTTCGGCACCGAGATCGCCTTCTGCACCGGCGTGGACATGGCGTAAAGGTTGTTCTCGCACAGGTAGATGACGGGGAGCTTCCAGAGCGAGGCCATGTTCAGCGATTCATGGAAGACGCCTTGGTTAGAGGCACCATCGCCGAAGAAGCAGACGACCACCTGGTCGCCCCCGCGGCGCTGGACGGCGAGCGCGGCGCCGGTGGCGATAGGAATCCCACCGCCGGTGATGCCGTTCGAGCCGAGGAAGCCGATGGCGTAGCACGCCATGTGCTGGCTACCCCCCCGACCGCGCGAATAGCCGGTCTCCTTGCCGAACAGCTCCGCCATCAGCCGGCGCGGATCGCCCCCCTTGGCCAGGAAGTGCCCATGCCCGCGGTGCGTGCTCGTCGCGTAATCATCCGGGCGCAGAGCCGCGCACGCGCCGACGGCGGAGGCCTCCTGGCCAACGCAGAGGTGCGATGTACCTCGCAGCTCGCCCTCGCCGAACAACTGATCTACTTTTTGCTCGAAGAGACGGATGATCCACATCCGCCGGTAGCATTCGCGTGGTTCCATGGCTTCTCGTTAGACCCCCGTTCGGCGGCTTAAGTTTCGAGAGAGCGGCACCCCAGGGGGGCCCGGCAGAGCGGGGAGGGGGACAGAGCACCGCCACATCGGCATTCTCCCACCCGCGTGCATCTCCTTCATCCGCAATTCCACAGATGAAGGAGACGCTCGCGGATGGGCCGGCGGGGAGTCCGGGGACGGTGCCTCCGGCGACGGCTGGCGCTTGGCCCGGCGCACTCACCCTAGAGGGAGACGGCACCATCCGCGTCCGCCCCCTTCCGTGGTATCGGACTCCGTCTTGCGGCAGTTCCCCCTTTGTGCTATACTCTGCCAATGTCAGATGGCGAGCCTCCTTGTGGATGCATGCCATGAGCGCTCACCTATCGATTGCGTGAGCTGACCTGTGGTCTCCGAGACGCCCGTAACATGCTATTGCGGGCGCTTACCTGCTGCCCGGCCAGCTCCTGATGATGGAGAAACCGGAAGATGTCCCTATCGCTTCGGCGTGCGCTTTTGGGCCGCCCGATTGCCACGGCACACGCGGCGCAGCAGCGGCTCCCAAAATGGATCGCGCTCCCTGTCTTTGCCTCGGATGCCATCTCTTCGACCGCCTACGCCACGGAAGAGATCCTGATCGCGTTGCTCCTCGCCGGCACGGCGGCGCTCTCGGCGTCGCTGCCGATTGCCGCCGCGATTGTCCTTCTCCTGGCGATTGTGACCTTCTCCTACCAGCAGACGATGCTTGCCTACCCGGGGGGTGGCGGCGCCTACGTCGTTGCTCGCGAGAACCTGGGCTTTGGCCCCGCCACGGTAGCCGGCGCCGCGCTCCTCATCGGCTACGTCGTCACCGTCTCGGTCAGCGTGGCCGCGGGCGTGCACGCCATCACCTCGGCGTTCGCCGCGCTCCGGCCCTATTCGGTGCAGATCGGCGTGCTTTTCATCGCCTTGCTTGCTCTGGCGAACCTGCGCGGGCTGCGCGAGGCCGGGCTGCTTTTCGCGCTCCCCTCCTATGCCTTCATGTTTGCCATGTTCCTCACCATCGCGGTGGGCGTGGCCCGGCTGGCGATGGGTGCGATCTCCCCACTGGAGTATCCCGCCGAAGTGAGGACCGAGACTGTCTCGGTGACCGGCCTCCTCTGGGTGTTCTACTTGTTGCGCGCGTATGCTTCCGGGTGCACGGCGCTCACCGGAATCGAGGCCATCGCCAATGGAGTGCCGGCATTCCGCCCGCCGGAGGGAGTCAACGCCGCGAAGACGATGGCGATGATGGGCGGAATCCTGGTGGTCATCTTTGTCGGCATCACCTACCTGGCGCATGCGCTGCAGGTCATTCCCGATGTGGGTGGCGTGGAGCAAGGCGGCGGCGAGACGGTGCTCAGCAAGATTGCCGAGTTGGTGTGGGGGGGCAAGCGGGGGTTCTACTACTTCGTGCAGGCGACCACGATGCTCATCCTGGTCCTGGCTGCCAACACCAGCTTTGCTGGTTTCCCGCGCCTGGCCGCCATTTTGGCCCGCGACCGGTTCCTTCCCCGTCAGTTCGCCAATGTGGGCGACCGCCTGGTCTATAACAACGGGATCATCGCGCTCGCCTTGCTTTCGGCGGCGCTCCTGGTCGTCTTCCAGGGGAGCGTTCACGGCATGCTCCCGTTCTACGCGGTGGGCGTCTTCCTCTCGTTCACGATCTCGCAGGCGGGGATGGTGGTCCGCTGGCGCCGCATCCGGACGCCTGGCTGGCGCCGGAACGCGACAATCAACGGCATCGGAACGTGCACGACCTTTGTCGTGATGGTGATCCTGGCGGTGACCCGGTTCATGCCGCCGGACTCCAACGTGCTCTTCACGCTTCCATTCGCAATTCCGGGGATTGGAGAGACGATACGCTCGGGCGCGTGGCTGGTGGTGGTGGCGATCCTGGTCATCGAGTGGCTCTTCGGGCGGATTCGCGGCCACTACATGGCGGTTGCCGCGCAGCTGACGCTCATCGGGTTTCGGCCGGAGCCGCCGAAGAAGAACACCGTCATCGTGCTGGTGCCGGGTGTCAACCGGGGCATTTATCCCGCGATCCAGTACGCGAAGTCACTGGGCCAGGATACGCGCGCGCTTCACATCGAGATCGACCCGGAGACGACACCACGACTGCTCGACGAATGGGAAGAGTGGGGCGAGGGGATTCCGCTTCTCATCCTGGAGTCGCCCTACCGCTCGTTGGTCGAGCCGCTCTTCCGCTATCTGGACGAGGTGCAGGTGGAGCGCGACCATGTGGTGACGATCATCATCCCCGAGTTCGTACCTCTCAAATGGTGGCACAAGCTGTTGCACAACCAATCGGGGCTGCTCCTGAAGGTTGCGCTCTACTTCCGCAAGGACGTGATCGTCACCAACGTGCAGTATCAGCTGAGGGAGTGATGCCTTGACACCGCCGCGCCGAGGTGGTATAATCCGCGTGTCATCATAACGGGCATCATGCCCGCGGGCCGTTCCGCCACAGACAGCAGGTCCTACCGGATAAGAGCGAGCTTCTCGCCGCCTGCCGAGGTCGGAGTCCACCTTTCCCATGCGCATGGGCGTCCTCTGGGCGCGCCTTGTTGGAAGGCCTCCGCTTCATGGCGGGGGCCTTTGTCGTTTTGCCGGCTCCTGCGGGCCGGCGAAGGAAGCCGACCGCTGGCACGCCAGATCGCGGAAGCGCTCTGGACTGGCGGCGGCGAGAGGGGGTGAATCCGTGCGCAATCCGCAGAAGGAAGAGACCGTAGCGCAACTGCGCGAAAAGGTTGAGACCTCCCAGGCGACCTTCCTTGCCGAGTTCCGGGCGCTGCCGATGCCGGCCTTGACGGCCCTCCGTCGGCAGATCCGCGAGGCTGGGGGCGAGCTGAAAGTGGTCAAGAACACGCTGCTGCGCCTGGCAACCCAGGACACACCTGCGCACCTTGACGAGTACCTCACCGGCCCCACGGCTGCCGTGTTCGCCTACAGCGATCCGGTCGCGGTGGCGAAGGCGGTGGCGGCATTTACGCGCGACCATAAGAACTTCTCTCTCAAGGGAGGGTACTTCGAGGGTCGGGTCTACCCGGGTGACCAGGTCCGCGCGCTTGCCGACATGCCGACGCGCGAGCAACTGCAGGCGCAGGTGGTGGGCTCCATCATGAGCCCGCTCACCGGGTTTGTGGGCACTCTGAATGGCACGGTCGCTAGTTTTGTTTTCACGTTGATGGCGATCGCCGACAAGCGGCGAGAGCAAGGGGAATCTGCAGAGGGAGAGGTTGACATGGCAACCACCGAGGAGTTGATCGAGCAACTGGGTAACATGACGGTCTTCCAGCTCGTCGAGCTGTCGAAGGCGTTGCAGGAGAAGTTTGGCGTCAGCGCGGCGATGCCCGTCGCGGCGGTTGGCGCGCCTGCCGCTGCTGGTGCGGCCGAGGCTGCCCCGGCTGAGGAAGAGCAGACCTCCTTCGATGTCATCCTCGCGAGCGCGGGCGACAATAAGATCCAGGTCATCAAGGCGATCCGCGAGATCACCAACCTGGGCCTGGGCGACGCCAAGAGCTTCGTCGAGTCCGCTCCCGTGAAGGTGAAGGAGGGCGTGTCGAAGGAAGAGGCCGAGGCGATCCGCGCGAAGCTCGAGGAGCAGGGCGCTGCCGTCGAGATCAAGTAACACCCTGCCAGGGAAAGCACTCGCGGGAGCGCGGGCATTCGCCCGCGCTCCCGCGTCGTTTACGAGCCGAAGGAATCTTGCCTCCGCGTGCGCTCAGTCCTCCCAGTAGGACCAATGGCGGAGGAGCGTCTGCTTCATCGCTTTCACATGGCCATCCACGAAGGCGATGTTGTACATCTCGCTATGCCGGTTGCTGGCCCGCGTGCCGGTTGTATCGGTCAGCGAGTTGAGCACGGGGGTGTTGGGGTTATACCCCGCCGGCACGTGTGGGTCGTACGGCCCGGCATAGAGGTTCGTGTCGTCAATGAAGAGGATCGTCTGGGCCGTGTCCTCTATCATCGAGAGCGACATGTTGCCTTCGAAGAAATAGGCGCGCCCCTGGAACCGGCTCTGGTTATACCCGTAGGTCAGCCGGATGCCATAGTCAAACGTCTGGCCCTGGGACAACTGAACACGCCGGCGTTCTTGACGTAGGGGTAGATCAGCTCGGGGAGGTGCAGGTAGCCCCCGGAAGCCCCGGTCGTGAGCGTGTAGAGAGGCGGCAGCATCTCATCGTAGTCCTGGATGTATTGCATGCATGCCAGGCCGATCTGCTTGAGATTCGACTGGCAGTTTGCCTTTCGCGCATTCTCGCGCGCCCGCGCGAAAACGGGGAAAAGGATGGCGGCGAGTATAGCGATGATCGCTATGACGACGAGCAACTCAATCAACGTGAAACCGCGACGCTTCATGATCTGCCTTTCCAGTCGGGGGCGCGTTGACCAGCAGCAGCCCAAAGGCACCCCACTCGAACGGAGTGTAGCATGCCTCACAATGGCCTGTCAACAATCCGGCCAGGCATCCAGGCGTTGACCTCGCCTTCCCCGCATTCTGGGAAGAGCCGCGTCGCCAGACCTCCCCGGAAGCAGATCCGGTCCTTTGGGATCCGGATCCCCGCGGGCGCAAGATGGTGCGGGGCCCCTACTGCTTCCAACGAAGAGCACTCACCGCGCGCTGGGGACGCCCGGTATCATGCCTCTTTTCGCCGTTCTAGGGATCACACAGGTTGGCGGGAGCGCTGCGCCTCTCGGTGAAGGCGGGTGGCCGCCTCACACTGCATGCGGAGGCGGATGCGCAGTTGGAGGCCCTCAACATCGTCGGCATCCGCTACAGAGGCGATGCCCTCGCGGCAGCAGCGGATGGCGCCAAGCAGGTCTCCGCTGCGCTCCAGGCGGGCCGCCTGGTCAAGGGCTTTCCGTGCCTTGATGAAGGCTGTGGAGTCACTCGGTGCTGCGGGGCCGACTGTGGAACGGGTTCGTCCAGCCATGATCGGGCTCTTCTTCCTACAGCTCGCGCTGAGACCACGCGTGACGCGGGCCGTGCACCTCCCACGCGGGCGGAGTGTACTAATACTTACTTTCGACGCCCGCCGCCTCGTTCCTGCTCGCTGAGCAGGCCGCCTCTCACCGGCTTCTCCCTTCGGGACAGACGGGCGCCGCGGGAACGCGCCTTCTTATGAAGCGCGATTGGCGAATGGGCGCGCGCTGACGCCGTATTGCCTGGCACGGTGTGCCGGATCCGATGCGATTGTGCCGCGTGCGGGCACTGGCGCTCCGTCCACAACCAGGGTGAAGAGAAGCTCGCCGCTGGATGCGGCATCGACGCGTACGGTCGCGCTCTTTAGGGAGCGCGATGGGTATTGGGATCAACGGCAAAGCGGAACGCCACTAGTTCGGCGGGAGATCGACGCCAAAGGCCTTCAGGGCGCTGACAAGCGCCTGGCGGTCCACTCGGTAGATTCCCAGGAAGGTCTCCCCATCGTATGCCCGATACTCATAGTACGCGCTCATGGCCAGGGACGAGGCCGAGTCGGACCGGCTCGGCGCCCGGTTGCTGGAGGAGAGTGCCAATGTCGCCACACTTGCAATCCTCGGTGCGCCGTGCCTGGCGAAGGACCGCTACTAGCGCCGCGATCTTCTCCTGGCTGTGACTGGTGGCCTGCTGGGTAAGACTCCAATCATTTACGTCACGCACGCTGATCTCAACCGACTGGAAGGAGGCATTCAGGCTTCGAGGCGGGCTGACGTGGATGTGGCGGACCACGTAGACAGTCGTGAGCGTAATCACGAGCGCGAGGCCACACAGCACAATCGTGATACTCCCGGGGCTAACAGGCCTTATGACTCTCATGAGGCATCCTCCCCTCGCCATTGCACCTGGCCACCATCCGAGCAGCCATCATTCCGGCGTGGCGCGGAATCACCCGCGCGGCGGGACTGCCGGAAGCGACTGCCCGGCTCCCCACAACCGGGTGTGTGGTGCTCGGTCGCACGTATGATAGCACGGCGAACTCCTGGGGGCAAGCGCCGGAAGCACGGTTGCACGGTGCCCAAAACGCGTAGGGCCAGGGCCGGCTGCCGCCAACCCTGGCCCCGCGTTTCGTTTCTGCCGCCTTATCCCGCATTATTCATCAGAATAATGAAAGAAGTCTCTCTGCCAGGCGCGGGGCGGGTTCGTGGGCACAGCCCCGAAAACACCCTGCCTCCGGGCGCTTGTAGCGGCAACGGCATGCCACCAGACAAGAGCCTTCTCTTGAAGTATTCTGGTGAATACTTCGGGTTATGCCGGCGTTCCCTCCACAACCGGAGTGAAGAGGAGCTCGCCGCTGGACGCGGCATCGACGCGCACGGTTGCGCCCTCGCCAAACTCACCCTGGAGCAGGCGCATCGCCAGCTCGTTCTCGATCCGCCGCTGGATGACACGCTTGAGCGGCCGGGCGCCATAGACCGGGTCGAACCCCTCGGCGGCGATTACGTCCTTGGCGGCATCCGTCACTTCCAGGTTGATCTTCCGTTCTGCCAGGCGCTCCTTCAGGCGCTCGAGCTGGATCTCGACGATCTGCTTGAGCTGCTCCGCGTTGAGCGTGCGGAAGACGATGATCTCATCCACCCGGTTGAGGAACTCCGGCCGGAAGTGGGCGCGCATCGCCTCGAGCACGCGCTCCTTCATCGCCTGGTCGTTCAGGCCGCCCAGCTCCTGGATGTGGGCGCTGCCGATGTTGCTCGTCATGATGATCACGGTGTTCTTGAAGTCCACCGTGCGCCCCTGGCCATCGGTCAGCCGGCCGTCGTCCAGGAGCTGCAGGAGCGCGTTGAAGACATCCGGGTGTGCCTTCTCGATCTCGTCGAACAGCACGACGGAGTAGGGCCGGCGGCGCACCGCCTCGGTGAGCTGCCCGCCCTCCTCGTAGCCGACATACCCTGGGGGCGCACCGATCAGCCGGGCGACGGCGTGCTTCTCCATGTACTCCGACATATCCAGGCGCACCATGGCGCGCTCGTCGTCGAAGAGGAACTCGGCCAGCGCGCGCGCCAGCTCCGTCTTGCCCACGCCGGTTGGGCCGAGGAAGATGAAGCTCCCGATCGGGCGGTTTGGATCGCCCAGGCCGGCGCGCGCCCGGCGCACAGCGTCCGAAACCGCGGTGATCGCGTCATCCTGGCCCACCACGCGCTCGCGCAAGCGGCTCTCCATATGGACCAGCTTCTGGATCTCGCCCTCCATCATCCGAGAGACGGGGATGCCGGTCCACTTGCTCACCACCTCGGCGATATCCTCGGCGTCGACTTCCTCCTTGAGCATCTTTCGCTCGCTCTGGATCTCGGCGAGGCGGGCGTTCTCCTGCTCGAGCTGCTTTTGCAGGTTGAGGCGCGTGCCGTAGCGCAGCTCCGCGGCGCGCTGGAGGTCGCCGGCGCGCTCGGCGTTCTGCTCCTCGATCTTCGCGCGCTCGATCTCTTCCTTCAGCTCGCGGATCTTTAGGATCTGTGCCTTCTCGTTCTGCCATTGCGCCTTCATTCCGGCGCTCTCCTCGGCGATCTCCGAGAGCTCGCGCTCGATCTTCTCCAGGCGCTCCAGGCTGGCCGGGTCACTCTCCTTGCGCAGCGCCTCGCGCTCGATCTCGAGCTGGATCCGCCGGCGCTCCAGGACGTCAATCTCGTCCGGCATGGAGTCGATCTCCATGCGCAGCCGGCTGGCTGCCTCGTCGATCAGGTCGATCGCCTTGTCGGGGAGGAAGCGGTCTGTGATGTAGCGGTGGCTGAGCGTGGCCGCGGCGACGACCGCGGGATCGCTGATTCGCACGCCGTGGTGAACCTCGTAGCGCTCCTTCAGGCCGCGGAGGATGGCGATGGTGTCGTCGACGCTCGGCTCGCCGACGAGCACCGGCTGGAAGCGCCGCTCCAGGGCAGCATCCTTCTCGATATGCTTGCGGTACTCGTCGAGCGTGGTCGCCCCAACCGCGCGCAGCTCGCCGCGCGCCAGCATCGGCTTGAGCATATTGGCCGCATCCACGGCGCCCTCCGCCGCGCCCGCGCCCACGATGGTGTGCAGCTCGTCGATAAAGAGGATGATCTGCCCTTCCGACTCGGAGATCTCCTTGAGGACGGCTTTCAATCGGTCCTCGAACTCGCCGCGGTACTTCGTGCCAGCGATGAGCGCGCCGAGGTCGAGCGCCACCACGCGCTTCTCCTTCAGGCCCTCGGGCACATCGCCAGCCACCACGCGTTGCGCGAGGCCCTCCACGATCGCCGTCTTGCCCACGCCCGGCTCGCCGATGAGCACCGGGTTGTTCTTGGTGCGCCGGGAGAGGACCTGGATCACGCGGCGGATCTCGTCATCGCGGCCGATCACCGGGTCGAGCTTACCCTGGCGGGCGAGGGCGGTCAGGTCTCGCCCGTAGCGCTCGAGCGCCTGGTATTTCTCCTCGGGGTTGGGATCGGTGACCCGGTGCGAGCCGCGCACCGCTTCCATCGCCTTGTAGATACCGTCCTTGCTCACCCCGGCCTGCTTGAGCAACCGGTCCGCCGGGTCGCCAGAGTCGGCGATGGCGAGCAGCAAGTGCTCCGTGGAGACATATTCGTCCGTGAGGCGCTCGGCTTCTTCCCAGGCCTGTTCCAGGACGCGGCTGAGGCGGGGGGTAATTCCCTGGCCAGCCGCTACGCCATGCACCGCCGGGCGGCTCTTCAGGTCGGCCTGAACCGCCTGGATCAGCGGCACGCGACTGGCGCCCAGCTTCTCCAGGATCGGCGGCACCACGCCCTCCTCCTGCTGCAGGAGCGCCAGCAGCAGGTGCTCGACATCGATCTGCTGCTGTCCAAACTGTGCTGCCAGCCGCTGCGCCTCCTGGATCGCCTCCTGCGACTTGATCGTGAACTTATCGAGTCTCATCCCTCGCCTCCCGGGGTTTGGGCCGCGCCCCAGACGCGCTGGCCGGCGAGGCTTCTCGCGCGTTGCCCCGCCTCTTCGTGATACCCCTTTCCACTCAATACCCTCGGATCGCTCCCGGGCTGCCTCATGGCAAGTCATTTAGCACATTGCTATTATATCACTTGATAACATTATTGTAAACTATTGCGTCTCTTCTTTCGCGACCTCACGGCTGGCCCTGCTCCGCTCCCGGAGGGAGCGCATGACGCAGCCCAGGGTGTCCGCACCCTGGGTGCCTGCCCAACCCATCCGGAAGGATGGCGAACAGTGAACGTTCGCCCCTTCACGCCGCCCGCGGATCGGTGGCGGTGGTCTGGGAGGGGGAGCCCCGAAGAGGCTTTGCCGGAAAGTAGCGCGGAGCTTCGAGCTCCGCACGCGTGTGAAGCACACCCGACTTCATCTGTGGTATCGACACCAGGGTGCGGCTGGATGGGGCCGGCGCCCGCTGGCGCTCGCGCTTGACAACCTCCCTAAGAGAATGCTACCATGCATCCACGAGCCTCTCTGGAGGCTGCCCGAAGGAGTTAAGGAGTAAGGAGTAGACACCATGAGTGGTAGGAGAGCGCGCGGGTTTACGCTCATCGAGTTGTTGGTGGTAATAGCGATCATAGCTATACTCGCAGCCATCCTCTTCCCGGTCTTTGCCCGGGCGCGAGAGAACGCGCGGAAGTCCAATTGCCAGAGCAACCTGAAGCAGATCGGCACGGCGCTGATGATGTATGTTCAGGACTACGACGAGTACACCCCTGCCTCGTGGCTGGGCACCAATGACCAGAACGGCACGATCTGGCCGGACCTGCTCGTGCCCTACACGAAGAACATGGAGATGTTCAACTGCCCGTCGTCCACGATCAAGGTGGGCAAGGATTCGGTGGGGAAATTCCTGCGCACTCAGATCCCGTATGCGTGCAACACGGCCTATTGGGGGGGGCACGCCGGGAGCGCGAGCGGGCCTGTTGCCAGCCACCCGATGAACAAGTCGATGGCGGAGCTGAAAGTGCCCGCGGAGACAGTTTTTGTCACCGACTTCTCCGGCAGCTGGGAGTCCGGCGGGCAGTACGACGTCAACTCTGCCTACGCGCAGCCATCCACGAGCACGACCTTCAAGGCGATCTATCGGCACTCGGACGTCTGCAACGTGGTGTTCTGTGACGGGCACGTGAAGGCGATGACCCAGGGCGCCCTGCTCCAGACGCACTCGGTCAGTGGCGTGGCCGTGAAGTACCTCTTCACGATCCAGGAAGACTAGCCGGCCGTCTTGGCGCGATATCGGGCCGGCGCTCCTGCTCATGCAGGAGCGCCGGCCTTTCCAGTCTCCGGGGCTTTGCTAGCCTATTGGAGGTCCCAGAGGTTTTTCGGTGTCTTCGTCGCCTCGTACTTCATCGACTTGACGTGGCCATCTACGAAGGCGATGTTGGCCATCTCCAGGTGGCGGTGCGAGAAGAGCCCGCGCCCGATGCACCCCGTTCCATTGATCCGCGCGTCCAGATTGGCCTGCGTCCGCTCCTTTAGCGCGTAGCCGCCTTCGAAAACGTCGCCCCCGATCCCGGTCTCAATATCGCCCCGCCGGTTGCTGGCATCCGCTATCAGGATCGTCTCGGCCGGCTCGGCGATCTGCGCCAGGGCGACCGGCGTTCCCGTGACGAAGAGAGCCTGGTTCCCGCCGTAGCCCGCGCCAATGGACCCGCCCGATGGACACTCGAAGACCTGGTCGTTCTTGATATAGGGTGTGAGCATCCCTGGATAGGTGTTGAGGCGGTAGCGGAACCACCGGACGGCCGATAGATTAGAGGAGAGGTAGCACTTCACCGCCATCTCGTCGTAGTCCTGAGCATACTGCATCCATGCCATGGAGAGCTGCTTCAGGTTGCTCTGGCACGTGGACTTGCGGGCATTCTCCCGTGCGCGGGCGAAGACCGGGAAGAGGATTGCCGCTAGAATGGCGATGATCGCTATGACCACGAGCAGCTCTATCAGCGTGAAACCCCTGCGAGACCGATGCATGACGATCGCTCCTTTCCCGCCGCCTCCTGCATTTGGAGATGCCTTGCGCTCTCGGGACGGTGTCTGCGCCAGGCAGCAGAGACGGCATGGATCTCATCATGCTCTTCATCTTCGCAGTGCATCGGGGGAATCCTGCGCCGCTTGCCTACCTAAGCACGGGGGTTTTGGACGAGTGCTCGCAAACCGGGCATGATTCCAAACGCCCTGCGGCATACCGCCCAAAGTGGCAAAGGCGCACGGAGACATTCAGCCTCTCCCCGCGCCTTCGCCCCCGCGTGGAATCCGATGCGCACCCGGCCGCTCAGACCGTTTGCACCTCGCCCTCAGTGTCGTACTGCACTTGCTCCTTGCGGATCGCTTCTGGGTTCTCCCGGAAGCGATCCCGGCACTCCTCGGAGCAGAAGTAGTAGGTCATGCCGCGGTAGTTTTGCTTTACCTTCGCCTTATCCGGGGTGAGATGAATCCCGCAAACCGGATCGTGTGCCATCGCTCTTGCCCTTCCCAGGAGTGGAGGAGTGGCGCGTGGCATCGCTGTTGCGCGTGTGCCTGGCTGGCGGGCCGCCCCCCGATTGCCCGCCGGGCGCCATCCATCACCGGCCACCCCATGATCCCACTACCCCCCCGCGCCTGCTGGCAAACGAGCGCGCGGCTCGCATTGCCCGATGAGCCGGGGTGGATAAGAGCGGAGCGCCCGATCTGCCCCCTTCCGCTCCCGGCCTCCAGACGCCCGCCCCGCGGCTGACCGCACCTATCCCCCGCAGGCTCCTCCAGGCTGAGACGCATGAGCTGGCGCCTGATCCGAACTCCGATACGGCACTCTGGTTGGCCGTGTCACTTTCCCGTGCTGCGTGCGGCTCAACGTTCCAAGGTGGATCTTCCCTGGGTAGGATGGGGCGAGAAGGGAGGTACGCGACGATGCTGGTGCGAGACGTAATGACGCCCGATCCAGTGGCGTGCATGCCGGATGACCGCGTGGAGACGGCGGCCAAGATCATGATGGATCGCGACTGTGGCGCCGTGCCGATTGTCGACTCTCAGGAGTTCCGCCACCTGGTGGGCATTGTGACCGACCGGGATATCGTGATGCGCCTGATCGCCCGAGGGCGCAACCCGATCGGTGTCCCGCTCCACGAATGCATGACCACTCCGGTCTTCACCGTGCGCCCCGATGATACGGTGGAAGAAGTCGCGCGGGTGATGCAGGAGAGGCAGGTCCGACGCGTGCCGGTGATCGATAGCGGGAATGTCCTGGTGGGCATCGTGGCCATGGCGGATCTCGCCCGGGCATCGGGCGATGAGGAGATGCTTGGCGAGGTGCTCGAGGAGGTCTCCGAGCCGGTGCTAACCATGGTTGGCTGAGTCCGTTGTCTGGGTGAGGGCGAAGGGTCTATCGGGGGCACCCGCTGGTGCCCCTCTCGCTTTGCCCCTCCCCCTGCCTTCCTTCCCCGCTTGCTGCCCCGCGATCAGGCCGGCCCATCCGTGCCTCCCCCCCCTCATGCGCGGTATGGCCGTTGCCTGGGATTCCGAGATAAGGAGAAGGCTGCCCGCACGCGCGGAGCTCGAAGCTCC
>ERZ795045.3669-NODE-3669-length-13174-cov-37.346978_pt1 | contig 13174 bp, 6 predicted proteins | sample MGYA00375129_ERZ795045 | MGnify/ENA primary metagenome ERZ795045 (study PRJEB30174, sample SAMN05720166) | activated sludge metagenome | isolation source: anaerobic digester from wastewater treatment plant | place: Japan | collected 2015-05-15 ... | reverse complement strand
TTAATATTTAATAAGGATATAAGGCAAGATATTACTCATGCATATCCTGTAAGTGCAGAGATGTATTATACTATACCAACTTTCTCTAACAAAGACATCACCATAAGAGCTAAGTTTGTTTTTGAGAATATGAATCTTGTAGAGCTTGATCAAATTGATATGTATGCATGGATAGGAAGTATTAAAATATATGGCATTTATATTAACTATGATGAGAATATTGAGGTTGAAGATAAACTTATGGTTGAAGCAACCTCTGAAGTTGGAGCTGATGGTGAGTCTATAGATATTAGTGGTGGGTATGATACTGATGGTATTATCTATACAGATGATGGATATACGAATTTTGATACAAATGTACCTCTTCTAGCAGGATAGTTTTTTCTACTCCATTTTGTAGAGTTTTAAAAAGCCCTCCTTACCTAAAGGAGGGCTTTTTTTTGTTGACAAAAAAATTTTCTCTTCCTATTCTAACTTTATAAGGTATTATTTTTTTACAGTGAAAAAAGGAGGGTTAGGATATGTTTAAAAAACTTTCTTTGGAAAAGGGATTGAACTCACTGATTGGTCCTGGAGATATGGAGTATATTGAATTTGATATTTTTAAAGGGGAAAAGGGAGATGATTATACTTTTAATTCAAAGGATTATGAAATAGGACTTGTAATATTAAGTGGCAAATGTAATATTTCTGTGGATGATAATAGATATCACTCTATAGGAGCAAGAAGGAATGTTTTTGATGGAAATGCTTATGCTTTATATATTTCCAACAATAAAGATGTAAAGATTGAAGCCTTAGAACCTTTGGAAATTGCCATTTCTAAAACAAGAGCAAAGACAGAGGAGACTGTAAGATTAATAAGACCAGAAGATGTAATAATAAGAGATGTGGGTGCTTACAACTGGAGAAGAGATGTAAAAGATATTATTGATAATAGAATAAATGCAAAAAGATTGTTAATAGGAGAAACTATAAATCCACCAGGAAACTGGAGCAGCTATCCTCCTCATAAGCATGATAGAGATAATTATCCTGAGGAAGTAAAGATGGAAGAAGTTTATTTTTATAAGGTAAATCCTCCTCAGGGGTTTGGTTTACAAAGGGTGTATACCAAAGAAGGCGATCTTAATGAGGTCTTTTTGATTGAGAATGATACACTGCTTATGATTAAGAAAGGTTATCATCCTGTAGTAGCAGCACCTGGTTATCAGGTATACTATTTATGGACTCTTGCTGGAGATATAAGAGAATCTATCGTCTATGATGATCCTGATCATAGATGGTTAAAGGCATCTGAAAAGATGCTAAAGGAATCTAAAAGATGAGTAATAAGGAGGGTGATGAAAGAAGATGAGTAGAAATGATGTTTTAGAAAAAATAATTGAGTGTGGAATAGTAGCAGTAATTAGAACTGATTCTGCAGAAGACTTAATTGATGTAGCGAAAGCTTTAAAGGAAGGTGGAGTTACATCTATTGAGATCACTATGACAATACCTTCTGCTCTTGAGGCACTTCCAAAAGTAAAAAAGGAAGTTGGTAATGAGGTTATAATGGGAGTAGGCACTGTACTTGATCCAGAGACAGCAAGGCTTGCTATATTGGGAGGAGCAGAGTTTGTAGTATCTCCTATTTTGAATAAAGAGATTATTAACCTATGCCATAGGTATGACAAAATAGCTATTCCTGGAGCTTATACTCCTACAGAGATACTTACTGCTTGGGAAGAGGGTGCAGATGTAGTGAAACTTTTCCCAGCGGATACATTAGGTCCAAAGTATATAAAAGCAATTCATGGTCCTATGCCTTATGTAAAGATATCTCCTACTGGAGGGGTAAGTCTTGAAAATGCTGGAGAATTTATAAAGGCAGGAGCATGTTTTGTGGGTGTTGGTGGTAATCTTGTAGATAAAAAAGTAATTGCAGAGAGAAAGTTTGAGATTTTAACAGAAAGAGCAAAACAATATGTAGAGGAGATAAAAAAGGCGAGAAGTAAATAATTTTTCTACAAGTTTTCTAATTCAACTTTATTTGAGCCAAGGAGAGTGATTAAACTTTTCCTTGGCTTTTTTATTTGTAAACTCAGCGGTTTTGTAAATAAATTTAATTAATAAATAGATATCTTTCTGAAAAAAGAAAAATAATTCTTCTTCCAAAATAATGTAAATGATTTTACAGTTTCAACTGGTATTAGCTATATTTCATAAACTTTTTAATAAAAAATTTTATATAAAAGTAGATAAAAATTTCTTGTAATCATGATCAAATTCTTAGGTAATAGAATAACTATTCTATTTTTTAGAATTTATGAAATTTCAAGAAGGTTTTTGTTCATTTTTTTAATTTTATTTCAACCTCATTAACTTCTGCCCCCTCATTTCTGCCTCCTTCAATATATTTGAAGGAGGCGGATGTACTTTAAAAATTAGGTAAAATCTTAATAAATCTTTTGAAGTAAGAATGGAAAATTTTGGAATAATTTAAGTATATTTGTATTTTAGACATCTTTTGCGAGGAATGAGGATTCTGACGTTTTAAAAAATTAAAAGATTTTGTAATAAAAGCTCATTATATAAGAATTGACAAACTAATCTTGATTTTTAAAAGTAAAAGCTATAAATTTATACTTGGAATAAAATAAGCAAGGGGGGAATATCTATGTATGATAAGAAGCTATTAGATGAATTATTTGGTGATACTGAAGATGAAATATGTTCTCTCTTTGAAAAACTCATTGAAAAAATTGATTCCAAAATAAAAGATGTGAACAATATTGGAGCTGAAGCTTTTGAAAAGGGAAGATATGACGAGGTAGAGAAAACTCGTGAGCAAGCAGTAAAATTAGAAGAAATAAAAAACAAGGTTATATCCCTAAAAAATGAACTAACAGATCTGGCAGGTAAGATTGAAGATAGCCCAAAAAATCAGAAAGAATTTGAAAGTCCAAGAAAATTACGTAGAGGTGAGTGCACTCCAAAAACTTCTTATTATATTCCTATTCTAAAAGCTTTGGTAGAGATGGGTGGAAGAGGAAGAGTTTATGAGGTGCTTGATAGAGTATTTGAAATTATGGAACCTACCTTAAAACCTATTGATCTTGAGCTACTACCTCGTAATGGGGGGTTACGCTGGCGTAATGCTGCACAATGGGCTCGCGTAGACATGGTAAAAGAGGGACTGCTAAAATCAGATTCTCCCTATGGTATCTGGGAGATTACTGATAAAGGAAGAGAAATGTTGAAAAATAGGTAATCTCTAAATATAATATTATTAACTAAATAATTTTTGGAAAGGATAATTCATCTTTTATAATGAAGAATTTTATCACCAATAGTAATGTAGAAAATCTAAGAAAGCGAGTTTCTGACCTTATTTCTGCAAGCGAAGAACTCAAATTTTTAGTAGCTTTTTTCTATTTTTCAGGTCTTAAGGAACTTTATAATGCCCTTATAAAAAATCCTGACGTTATCATGAAGGTATTAGTAGGGCTAAATGTAGATAAGTTCAATTATCAGTTAATAGAATATGCAGATTTAGATGATCAAAATGGTATTTTATCCAACGATGAGATAGTTACAAAGTTTTTTGATTCTATAAGAAAGTCCATAAATACAGAGAAGTTTGATAATAAAGAGTTTTATGAGCAGGTAAAATTTTTTATTAATTTGATAAAAAATAACCGTTTAATAATAAGAAAAACAGTAAGACCAAATCATTCCAAACTGTATATTTTTAAGATAAAAGACTCCATAGTGAAAAATAAATTATTTATTACAGGGAGTAGTAATCTTACAAGTTTTGGGCTTGCAACTCAAGATGAGTTTAACGTGGAAATTAGTGATTATGGTGTGGACGATGCAGAAGCGTATTTTGATAATTTCTGGGAATCTGCCATTAAAATTACAGAAGATGATTATAAAGAAAGACTAATAGAACTTCTTGAAAAAGAGACTCTCATTAAAGAAATTTCACCTTTTGAAGCCTATGCTTTGGTTTTAAAAATTTATTTGGATACCTTTGAGAAGAAAGAGATAGGAGAAAGTTTAGAAAAGAAGTTTAAGAAAAACAATTATATCCCATACAAATATCAGATGGATGCTGTAGAACAGGCTTTATCTGTAATTGAAAAACACAATGGGGTAATCCTTGCTGATGTAGTGGGTTTAGGTAAAACAGTTATTGCTTGTGCTATTGCCTCTGAATTAAAGAAAAGAGGAATAATAATCTGTCCTCCTGGGATTATGGGTGATCCAAGAAGTAAAGATTCAGGTTGGAATATGTATAAAGATCAATTTGGATTATATGATTGGGAAGTTTGGTCTTTGGGAGATTTAGATAAATTACAAGAGTATCTTAGAAAAAATAAGGATGTGGAAGTAATAATTATTGATGAGGCACATAGATTTAGAAATGAAGATACAAAAAGTTATGAGTATCTAAAGAATATATGTAGAAATAAAATTGTTATTCTCCTTACTGCTACACCTTTAAATAATCGTCCTGCGGACATCTTATCATTACTAAAACTATTTACCATACCTAAAAAATCATCTATAACCTTGGAAGATAATTTAGTTTCTAAATTTATAACTTTTAAGAACACTTTTGATAGACTTGCCTACATCAAGAAATATTATAATTCTCCCGATAAGCAAAAAATCAATAAAGCTTTTAATAACTATAAAACACTTTTTGGAGAGGAGTTTAGCCCTTCTCAAGGGCTGAAGAAGATTAATCAGCGAGCTAAATATCTTGCTCAACAAATTAGAGATGTAATAGAGCCTGTTACTATTAGAAGAAATAGATTAGATTTACAAGAAAATCCAGCCTATAAAGGTGAAATTAAAAATCTTTCAAAAGTTGCTGATCCAAAGGAATTATTTTTTGAATTAGATAGGGAACAATCTGAGTTTTATGATACTGTAATTAAAAAATACTTTGCTGATCCTGAAGATGGCGGATCTTTTAGAGGAGCTATTTATAGACCTTTTGAATATGAGATAGATAAACAAAAAATTAAAGCTGAAGAAAAATTAACTCAAAAGGAAATTTTTGAGTATCATAGCCAAAGAAACCTTTATGATTTTATGAGAAGATTGTTAGTAAAAAGATTTGAAAGCTCTTTTGGAGCCTTTGAGCAAAGTTTAAAGAATTTCAAAGATATTACAGCATCTGCTTCAGAGTTTGTTAAAAAAACTGGGAAATACATCCTTGATAGAGATTTACTTGAAAAAATCTATGATAAAGATGTAGAAGAGATAGAAGAGTATTTAGCTAAATATAGTGAAGATATCAAGAAGGAAATATATCCGAAGAACTATAAGATATATGAATTGGAAAAATTTAAATATAAAGAAGAATTTATTAGAGATATAGAAACTGATTTAGAACTTTTTAATAAGGTACTTAATGAACTGAAACAATTAGGATTAGTTAACAAAGATCCAAAGATACAATGTGTTATAGAATTTATGAAGAAGAGTTTAGAAGATGAACCTGAGAGAAAAATTGTAGTATTTTCAGAATATATAGATACAGTTGAGTACTTAGAATTGCACTTAGATAGAGCTTTTAAAGATAGAGTCTTGACTATTACTGGAAATCTAACAAAAAACAAGTTAGATGCCATTTATAAAAATTTTGATGCCTCATTTTCTAACTATGAAAATAAATATGATATTCTCCTCTGTACTGATAAACTTTCTGAAGGTTTTAATCTTAATAGGGCTGGTATTGTTATAAACTATGATATACCTTGGAATCCTGTTCGTGTAATTCAAAGGGTAGGTAGAATAAACCGTATAGGTAAAAAGGTATTTGATGAGCTTTATGTAATAAACTTCTTCCCTACAGAAAAAGGAGCAGAATTGGTAAAGTCCCGAGAAATAGCAGCAAATAAAATGTTTTTAATCCACAACACCTTAGGAGAGGATTCAAAGTATTTTGATATAGATGAGGAGCCAACATCTGCAAAACTTTATGAAAGAATCAATCAGAATCCAGAAAAATTAGAAGAAGAGAGCTTCTATACAAAGGTTTTAAAAATATATGATGAAATAAAGGAGAAATATCCTAAGGTTGTATCTAACCTTTCTAAAATTCCTCCAAGAGTAAAGGTTGCAAAGAAATATGATGAAAATGAAATTTTAGTTTTTATTAAAAAGGAGAGGTTACATATCTATCATGCTCAAATTAATGAGGAAAATAAACCTGATTACTCTCAGGTAGCCTTGGAACATATACTAAATAAAATAGAGTGCTCTTTTGATGAAAAAGCCTTACCCTTAAGTGATACATTCTGGGATATATATGAAGAGATTAAGAATCCTAAGGAAAGACCTTTTTCTCTTCCAGAAAAAAGTTTAGAGCAACAAGCTATAAATAATTTAAAGACTCTTAGGAAAATAAATAATGATGAGATATATAAATATAAAAATTTCCTTGAGATATTATTAGAAGATATTATAGATTATGGAACATTACCTGATTATACCTTAAGAAGAATATCAAATTTAGAGATAAAAGATGCTGAAAAAATCAAGAAAACAATTCAAGAGATAGAATCCTTAAAAGAAGAACTTGGAGAGGATTACTTAGAGAAGGAAAAACTGAGACAAAAAAATTTAACTAAAGAAATTATAGTTGCTATTGAGAATAGAAAACTATGAGTGAAAGTGATATTTTACGATCAATAATTAATGAATTTGATATAGAAAAATTTGAAAACTTTTTCCGTCTGAAAAATCCTTATCTAAAATTTCCTAAGGAAGATATTTATTTAGAGGATAATGATTTTTCCAACGGCAAAAAGTTAGCAGAGGGATCTCTTAACGATGAAAAACTTATAATCTGCTCTTTTTTAGTAAATAAAGAATTATCAGAACGTACTGGTAAGAAAGCTCAATATGAATTAGGGAAAAAGATATTAAAAAGGAATTTTGCAGATGCAGGAATATTCATATTCTATGATAAGAAAGGAGATTTTCGTTTTTCTCTTGTATATACTAATTATTTAGGTAAAGAGAGAGACTGGAGTAATTTCAGAAGGTTCACATATTTTGTAAGTAAAAACCAGACTAACAAAACTTTTCTAAAACAGATTGGAGAAGGAGACTTTTCTACTCTTGAGAAGATAAAAGAAGATTTTTCTATAGAACCAGTTACCAAAGAGTTTTATACAGAGCTTAAAGACTGGTATTTCTGGGCAATGGATAAAGTTTCATTCCCTACGGACTATAAATATAATGAGGATCCTAAAAAAGATAATGAAATTAGAAATGCTACAAATCTTATAAGGCTTATTACTCGTATCATCTTCATTTGGTTTTTAAAACAAAAATATTTAATACCTGATACCTTATTTGAGCCAGAAGAACTAAAGAATATTGTAAAAGATTTTAACGAAGGTCACAATTATTATAATACAATACTTCAAAACCTTTTCTTTGCTGTCTTAAACCAGAAAATGTCAGAAAGAGGATTTGTAGAAGAAGGCAATTTTTTTGTTAATAGAAATCATTATGGGGTAAAGACGCTTTTCAGATATGCTGATAAATTTCTTATCCCTAAGGAAGAGGCATTAAAGCTATTTAGCCCTATACCTTTCTTGAATGGTGGTCTTTTTGACTGTCTGGATAAAGAGGATGAAAATGGAAAAGTTATTTATATAGATGGTTTCTCAAGAGAAGAGAAAAAACAAGCACTAATCCCTGATGAACTCTTCTTTACGAAAAAAGGGGAAACGGTACGTGGACTAATTGATATTCTCTCAAATTATAATTTCACCATAGATGAAAACACACCTATAGATCAGGAAATAGCTCTTGATCCTGAACTTTTAGGTAAAGTGTTTGAAAATTTACTTGCAAATTATAATCCAGAGACTGCTACTACAGCCCGAAAAGCAACTGGAAGTTACTATACCCCAAGAGAGATTGTTGATTATATGGTAGAGGAATCTCTTACTCAGTATTTAATGCAGAAGAAAGATCTAAGTGAAGATGATATAAGAAGTATACTTTCTTACTCTGATGAAGTTCCCAATCTTAATGAATATGAGAGGAATAATATAATAGAAGCAATCAGTCAGATAAAAATCATTGATCCTGCATGTGGCTCTGGAGCTTTCCCAATGGGAGTTTTACATAAATTGGTAAACGCTCTTCAAAAACTTGATAAAGATAACGAACTTTGGCATGAACTTCAATATCAAAATGCTTTGAGAGCTACCGAAGAAGTATTTCATAAAGAAGATAAAAAGATAAGAGAAGAATTATTAAAAGAGATCAATGATATTTTTGATGAAAGTATTCACTATCCAGATTATGCTCGTAAACTTTATTTAGTTGAAAATTGTATATATGGAGTTGATATCCAGCCTATTGCAATACAAATAACTAAGCTTAGGTTCTTTATTTCTCTTCTCTTAGATCAAAAGGTAGATCCACAAAAAGAAAATTATGGAATTCGTCCCTTACCAAACCTTGAGACAAAATTTGTATCTGCAAATACTTTGGTAGGACTTGAACATCCTCCTATTAGTCTTTATCCAAAGGAGATTATAGAGCTTGAAGATGAATTAAAAAAGATTCGTCATAAGTATTTTCAAGCAAAAACTCGGACTGAAAAACGTGAATGTCAAAGGAAAGATAGAGAGTTGAGAGAAAAATTATCGGAAGAATTAAAAGGCATTGGCTATCCTTCTGAAATTTCTAAGAAAGTTGCTGATTTTGACCCCTATGATCAAAATGCTACCTCAGAATGGTTTGATCCAGAATGGATGTTTGGAGTAACTGATGGATTTGATATTGTGATTGGAAATCCACCTTATATCCAACTTCAAAAGAATCCTAGAGGACTTACTAATCTTTATGAAAATAAATTTTATGAGACTTTTGACCGTAGGGGAGATATCTATGTATTATTTTATGAGAAAGGAATGGAGCTTCTAAAAGATGGGGGACATCTCTGCTACATATCTTCCAATAAATGGATGCGTGCTGGTTATGGGGAAAAACTTAGAAAGTTTTTCTTAAAATACAACCCTAAAATTCTTATTGACTTAGGTCCTAATGTCTTTGAAAGCTCTACTGTAGATACAAATATCCTTTTAATTGAAAAATCTGAAAATAAAAATGCTCTAAAAGCTGTAACCATTGATGAAAATAAGAAAGAAGATGTTAATATTGCTGATATTCTCAAAAATAGGGGTATTGTCTTGCAAAATTTAACTAAGGATGTCTGGTTTATAGGTAGTGATGCTGAGCAGCGGCTTAAGGAAAAAATAGAACACATAGGTAAGCCACTCAAGGATTGGGATGTAAAGATTTACTATGGAATAAAAACAGGTCTTAATGAAGCCTTTATAATCAATAGTGCTAAAAGGGAAGAGATACTTAATAATTGTAAAGATGAAGAGGAGAGAAGACGAACAGAAGCTATTATAAAACCTATATTACGAGGTAGGGATATTAAAAGGTATTACTATGAATGGGCTGGCTTGTGGGTGATAATAGCTAAATTTGGATTTTATAAACAGTCATATTTTTATCCTGCTATTGTTGAGCATCTTAAAAAATATGAAAATGAATTGAAAAATAGAGGTCAGTGTAGATATACAAGACAAAATAAAGATAGAATAAATTCTGATTATACAGGCCAACATCACTGGTTAGAGCTGGATAATAATCCTGATGATTATTATCTATCCGAGTTTGAGAAAGAGAAGGTGGTGTGGCAAAGAATTACACATCAACCAACCTTTTGCTTGGTTGATAAAAATATGTACATTTTAGATAGTATGGCCTTTTTTGTATCAGAGAAAAAATTAAAATATCTAATGGCTGTTTTAAATTCTACAACTATCTTTTTTTATGTGAATAAAATAGTTCATCAATATGGTTTTACTGGATTTAGGCTATCAAATCAATATGTAGAAATTATGCCCATTCCTCCCATTACCCCCGCTAATGAATTGATTGTTAAACAGATAGAGGCACTTGTAGATAAAATCCTTGCAGATAAAAAGGAAAATCCAAATGCTGATACAAGTGAATTGGAGAGAGAAATAGATATGTTGGTGTATAAGCTATATGATTTGACTGAAGAAGAGATAATGATGGTAGAAAAGAATATAAAATAAAGAAGTTATTATGTTAATTTCACAAGTATTCTGTAAACCAATTGCTATCCAAATAATCACTATCTTTCTTGACAATGATTGAGAAAAATTGTAGTATACTTAACAATTAAAAGTTTCCTTTTGAAATTATAAACGGTTTCTTAATTTAAAATGTTAAGGGGGTTTGCACATGAAATTTGGTTATTTTGATAATGAGAGGAAAGAATATGTCATCACAAATCCTGCTACTCCTTCTGAATGGACTAATTATCTTGGTTCTTTGGAATATGGAGCTATTATTACTAATAATGCTCAAGGGTATAGTTTTGTTAAGTCTGGTGCCAGTGGAAGGATTCTGAGAGGGAGATTTAATGTTCCTCCTACTACAGCTCCTGGAAGGTATATTTATTTAAGAGATATGGAATCAGGAGATTTTTGGTCGGCTTCTTGGCTTCCTGTAAAAAAGGATCTATCAAAATATGAATCTATATGCAGACATGGAATCTTATATACGATAATTTCTTCTAAATATAATGGTATTGAGACTGAGACGCTCTATTATGTACCTTTGGGAGAACTTTATGAGGTCTGGGCAATAAAGGTAAGGAATAAGAGTGGAAGAAAAAGAAAGATTGCTTTATTCAATTTTGCAGAGCTTACAAATGAACCCAGTGAGAATCAAGATCTTGTTAATATGCAATACACCCTATTTATAGGTCGTACTTATTACAAAGATAATCTTATTATACAGACTATCAATGAAAACTATTCTGAGATAGGGAAAAAGATTGAGCAAGAGCCTGGAATTAGTGGAAGAAGATTTAATAGATTTTGTGGAGTAGTGGGTGCAGATGTGGTTTCTTATGATGGAGATAGAGATATTTTTATTGGAAATTATAGAGATTACTCTAATCCTGTAGCAGTAGAAAAAGGCACCTGTAGTAATACTCTTAATTATGGGAAGAATAGTTGTGCAGCAATGCAGGTTGTTATGGAACTTGAACCTGATGAGGAAAAAGAAGTTATTTATGTGCTTGGAGATGGAGCAGAGGCAACAGGAAGAAAGGTTATGGAAAGATATAAAGAAAAGGGAAGAGTACAGAAGGAATGGGAAGAGCTAAAGAGTTATTGGCATTCAAAGATAGAGAAGTTTAAAGTAGTCACTCCTGATGAATCTTTTAATACTATGGTAAATATATGGAACTCATATCAATGTTTTATGACATTCTTCTGGTCTCGTGCAGCTTCTTTACTATATGTGGGATTGAGAGATGGCTATGGATTTAGAGATACAGTACAGGATATTCCAGGTATTATGCACCTTGAGCCTGAAGAGGCTAAGAATAGATTGAAATTAATGTTTTCTGGACAGACCTCAGAAGGGGTAGCTTTGCCATTAGTATTTTTTGATCATCAAATAAAACCTAATCAAAATTTATCCTTAGATAACCCAGAGTATGTGAAAAGGACAGGTTATACAGAATATAGATGTGATGATCATTTATGGCTTTATATTACTACAAGGCAATATGTAAGAGAGACAGGAGATTTAGGATTTTTAGATGAGGTAATTCCTTATTCAGATAAAGGTGAAGATACAATTTATGAGCATTTAAGAAGAGGTATTTTGTTTAGTTTAAGTAAATGTGGTAAGCATGGTCTTACATATGGTCTTGATGCTGATTGGAATGATACTTTGAGGCTTGGAGAAGAAGGGGAAAGTATTTTTGCCTCCTTTCAGCTTTACTTAGCCCTTAAAATTTTTGAGGAGTTTGCTGAGAGAAAAGGTAAAACAGATGATAAAGCTTGGGCAGAGAATGAGGCAAAGAAATTGTATGAAAATATTCAAAAGTATGCTTGGGAAGGAGATAGGTTTGTAAGAGGATTTATAGGAGATGAAGTGATAGGATCTAAGACTAATAAAGAGGCAAGCTTCTGGCTTAATCCACAAGTATGGGCAATTTTGAGTGGAGCTGCTACTGAGGAACAAGCCAAGATAGTTATGGATAATGTGGAAAAGATATTAAATACTGATTATGGGGCTATGATTATGCAGCCTCCTGTAAAGACTTGGGGGTTCCCAGTTTTTAGGATGATCCTTTTCTTACCAGGTATGAAGGAAAATGCAGGTATATTCTGTCACCCACAGGGATGGTTGATACGTGCTAAGACTATTCTTGGAGATGGAGATGGTGCCTTTAAATATTATCAAGAGGTAAACCCCGTAAATATGAATGATAAGGCAGAGATAAGAGAAGCAGAACCATATGTACACTGCCAATTTGTGGAAGGCAAAGATAGTCCTTTCCATGGGAGAGCTCATGTGCATTGGCTTACAGGTACAGCTGCCAGTGTGCAGGTAGCTGCAGTAGAGGGAATTCTTGGGTTGCAGCCAGATTATGATGGATTAAGGATTGATCCATGTATACCTTCTTATTGGAAAAAGTTTTATATGGAGAGGGTGTTTAGAGGCAAAAAATTAAAAATAAATGTGGAGAATCCTAATGGAGTGCAGAAGGGAGTTAAATATATAAACATAAATGGAAAGGAACTTTCTGGTAATTTTATTCCTGTTTCTGAAATGAAAGAAGAAAATAATATAATAGTAGTTATGGGATAAGAGGGAGGTAAAATAATGAAGTTTGGATATTTTGATGATGAAAATAGAGAATATGTGATTACAACTCCTCAGACCCCCTTCCCTTGGATAAATTACTTAGGTGTAGAAGACTTTTTCTCTATCATCTCTAATACTGCAGGAGGCTACTCTTTTTATAAAGATGCAAGACTAAGAAGAATAACAAGATTTAGATATAACAATGTACCCCTTGATAATGGGGGAAGATATTTCTACATATGGGAAAATGGAGAATTCTGGTCTCCTTCTTGGAAGCCAGTGAAGAAAGATCTTTCTCGTTATGAATGTCGTCATGGACTTTCTTATACAAAGATCTTAGGAGAAAGAAATGATATCTCAGTGGAGACTTTATTCTTTGTCCCATTAAAATTTAACGGAGAGATTCATAAGGTAACTATAAAAAATAACTCTAATA
>ERZ795045.3667-NODE-3667-length-13190-cov-4.963304_pt1 | contig 13190 bp, 9 predicted proteins | sample MGYA00375129_ERZ795045 | MGnify/ENA primary metagenome ERZ795045 (study PRJEB30174, sample SAMN05720166) | activated sludge metagenome | isolation source: anaerobic digester from wastewater treatment plant | place: Japan | collected 2015-05-15 ... | reverse complement strand
GTATCACCAGAAACCCATGAAATTTGTCAAAGAAGTAATAAAAAGATGGATATTATACCGGAGTAAGTGGAAGACACTGGTACATCAAAATGGTCACTGTCGTGTTTGTGGATGGGCACGCTGAAGCACTTGGCAGTGAAAGGTGGGTGGCATCGGGCTGGCCACAATAATACATCACATCACTGCGATAACACGACATGGAACCTGGGTTACACCGGGTATTCTGAGCGGAAAAACACAGAGTTTGACTTTCGGCGCTGCAATCTTTTCAAGATTTACAGGATTACAAACAGTCAGAATTCCTTTGCTAAAAAATTCAACAAAGATACCTCGTGGGTCTTTGTGATTTTCGTACACATCTGAAACAAAAAGGTATATGTTTTTTGAGATGAACCAGGAAATGGCATCCTTCCCAAAAAAATATATTTCATCCTGATTTTTTTCTTTGAGTAAATTCCATCCTGCATCAACAATCACAGCCGGCGTATCAAGTACAACATTTGCTGCATCAAGTTCTTCTGCATGTATTTCCCTCTGTTTGCCTGAGCGATTGAGTCTTATCACAGTGGCATCCACCATAAAAAGTTTTTCCACTGGATAATTTGATGAATCAAACCCATTATCAAACTCTTTGATGTGGCCTGGAAAATCAATGTAAGTCCCTGCCATAGAAGAAAGATGGAATTGATGAACAAATGCGTGATATTCTGTCCCAGATAGACGAATATTCACAATATCTGTTCTGAAATCCTTCGATATTTCCCGTGTCAGGTCTATGATTTTCATGTTTTCACATTGTTTCAAGCAAATGCCAGAATGCATCCGCTGCAGAATTGAAAAATTCCTTTCCAGTTCCAATTCCTGGTTTTAAGCAAAAGTATCCTGAAAAACACCAGCACCGCAAAATTGACATCAATTCTTTTATCTCAGCATTGCCATATCCGGGAAACTGTGGTTTCCCTGTAAATAATGCATCATTGACATAAAGAACAAATGCCATCCTTCTAACATGAGGAGATATTCCCAGAAATGGTTTTTCTCCAGCAATTGCAAAGTTTGCAGGATTGAATGCCAGTTTCAAATGAGGAGATTTAATCTTTCCCAGAATTTCAAGACAATCAGAAGACCTGGCGCACACAGTAGCCGGCCTGTTTTCTATCAAAAGCACAATGTTTTTTTTCTCTGCAATTTCAATCACAGGAAAAAGTGACTCAATAAATTGTCGTTTCTGTTTTTGAATATCCTGAGAGAAGATAAGATTTGGCAACACAGTGTACTTTGCACCGAAAAATTCAGCGATATCAAGACACTTTTCAATATCACAATCTTCTTTACAGGATATGCCTGCAACAGAAAAATTATGCTTTGCAAACAAATCCTTTAAATACTGAAGTTCGGATGGAGCAAGTGTTGTTACTGGTTTATTCCATATAACATCAAGTTCTATTGTTTTTACTCCCTGTCCCTGAAGGATTTTTAACATCTCTTCGGGTTCTGAAGCAATATGGCTGGTTGTTGCCGAAAGAGTGAAACACTCTTTTTTCAATCTTGCCTCTTTGATTTTTCCTCTCTGCATCACGCAGTCAGCACAGTTTGGATTTTCACACAGAAATGCGGCAGGATTTTTTTTCAATTCGTCGAGACACACCCTTATCATTTTCTTCGCATCAATAAGACGCACCATTGCGTTTCCGATTCTTTCTATGTTCATGATTTTCTTTTCAAGAAAAATCCTGTCCATACCGATAAAATTTCTGTGAGGTCCTGGAAACCTTTTTAGAACAATCGTCTTTTCAACACCGTTTTCATCCACATACTTAAATTCCTTTTCTGAAAGATATGGTAAATCCGCATAATCTTCAGCAGTATGAAGGGTTGTATTCCTGTCCTGGTCAACTCCCATCAGCAAAATGTATCCACCGAGGTCAACAAGTTTTCCAAATGGTGTCCCTTTTCCACAGGCAGTAGGCATTTTATCATGGTCCTTTGTTAAATATCTTGCCCTTGCTCCCATTGCAGAAACAGAGTGTACAGGATGTATACTTTTTATCACGCCTTTCATTGAACTGAATACTTTAGCGATTGTCGCATTGCCCAGTGGATATGGCATCATGATTGTACCTGTCCTTCCAACCACTTCAATGAGCGCCTGTATCACTGTTTCTGGACCTCCTTCAACCTTACCCAGACTGCTCAATGAACTGTGAACAAGGACAATATCTCCTTTTTTGAGTCCCAGTTTTTTCAATCCTGAAACAATATCTTTCTTTGTCACAATTGTTTCCATCTGCCCTCCATTATTTTTTTTGAATCACTGTGCTGATGGATGCAGGATATTTTTCATTGATACCTGCAAAAATCTGTTGCCGTATAGGGCAGGAGTGTAGATGGATGGCAACAGATTCAGAAAATTTTTCAGAGCCGCCTCGCGGACTTGAACCGCGGACCTGAGCATTACAAGTGCCCTGCTCTACCACTGAGCTAAGGCGGCTGATATCGTTTTCAAACATATTATATTTTACAAATACCACAGGCTTGATTGGCTGAAATTAGTTTATCATTTTTTCTAAAAATTTCAAACGCTGATTTGAAATGAACAATGACAGAAGCCACGAAAGAAATTCTCAACCCTATTACAGATCAAAAATGGTTCGCGATTGATATTTTGCAAGTTTGTATTTTGCAATCTTTTCCTGATACATTTTCCTGTCTGCTTCAACAAGTAATCCGTCAATTGTAACAGGCTTAGTACCATCATATCTGGCAGTGCCAATACTGATTGAAATCTGATATTTATTGTTTCCCTTATTAAATGTCTGAATTGTCTTTCTCATTCTATCAATCAACACTTTGACCTCTTTACTACCTTTCACATCTGATGCAAGGACCACAAACTCATCTCCTCCAATTCTTGCTATAATATCGGATTGTCTGAATACATCCTTCAGAATTTCACCAAGTTTTTTCAAAACCTCATCACCACACAGATGTCCTTTTTTGTCATTGATACTTTTCAGATTGTCAAAGTCAATGAAAAGTATGTAAAATGGATTTTTACCCCTCTGGGTTCTACGAATTTCCTGTTCTGCAAGTGTAAAAAAGCCTCGTCTATTATAAACTTCAGTAAGTTCGTCTTTAAGGGATATTTCTTTCAGGTTTTCTTCCATTTTCTTTAATTCTGTAATGTCTATCATGGCTGTTCGCATACCAATAATTTCACCTTTTTCATTCTTTTCAGGAACATCATGTATGGAAACATACAAAGAAGTGCCATTTTTTTTCATATAAATTCTATCGTATTTTTTGTCGACTTTTTTCCCTTTCATTTTCAGCATAAACCTTTCTCGCGCTTCTTCCCTTTGCGATGGAATAATAAAATCAAAAATCGGTTTGCCCAGCATCTCTTTTTTAGAATATCCCAGCAGTTTGAGTTCAGTTTTATTGACATCCCTTATTATTCCTTTTTTATCAACAATGTGATAAGCAATCGGCGCATTATCCCAGAGGTCTCTGTATCTCTGCTGGCTTTCCAGTAAGAATTCTTCCATCAGTTTTTTATCGGTAATATCTATCGCAAGTTCAAAACGAACTTTCCTTCCATCTATCCATTCTATCGGTCTGTCAATACAACGATACCAGCGCTTATTTACTTTGTTCTGAAATTCCCAGATATAAACCGGTTTTGCCTCTGGTCCGAAAATAAATTTATTGGTGCAAAAACTGCATGGTTTGTTCTTATTTTGAAATACCCTGTAGCATTTTTTACCTATTACATCTCCAAAGGTCTTCTTCAAAACAGGATTAATATAAAGGATTTCATAAGTTTCAGGGTCTGTGACATAAATCATTTCGTCAAGAGAATTGAAAATGGAAATTAATTGCTGGTATTCTTTTGTATTAAAAGAAAGTTTCTGTTTCATTGTAATGGAAAATCTTTCCTAAGTCTTTCGGTTACACATTAGCATAATACATTTTCTCCAGAATTGTCAAGACAACACCAGGGTCGATAGTGCGTGTGGTATTCTGTGAAAACAACAGGGAAATTACACATTTCACAACACTTTGACAGGACATTTCGGCAGTGGTATGATGTGAATGCCGAAAATAGCATAACTGAATTCACTGTATATGAATGCGTCAGAGTCAATTTTCCGTAAAAGAGTATTCACTGCACTCTCTTTCAGGGAACCAGATATTTGTCCCTATTATATCTGGATTGACCCTGCGATGCTTGAACGGTTGACAAATCACTATAGAAATCCTGAATTGAAAAAGAATTACATTTACGACCACACTGTGATGATAGAAATTACTGCCGAACAATGTATGCTGCCTGATGGTACGTCCAGGGATGAATTTGGAACCATCTGGCAGAAAGGAAGTATTTTGCATATCGTAAAACCCGCTTTAACTGAACCGTCCCTATCAGGGTATAGGTTTCCTGACCTAACAACCTTTTCCCATTATGCCCATCTTGACAAATGGCTGACAGAAAATAATGACAGATTCAAAATAGTCCAGCTGGGTTTATTATTTTTCGAACGAACATGGGCAATGCGTGGCTTCCAGGAAATTATGATGGATTTTTGTGAAAATCCCGAATTTGTTGAAGAATTACTTGATCACCTTGCAGAAATATCGATTCAAATTATTGACAAACTCATTGAGCATTATGGAAATTCAATCGATGCCATAGGATTCAGCGACGATTATGGTGGAGAACATGCGATGCTCTTAAGTCCGGCAATGTGGCGCAGGTTTATCAAACCACGAATAAAGAAAATGTATGCCAGAATTAAAAAAGCAGGAAAAAAAGTTTACCTGCATTCCTGCGGGCATATCAGCCCGATCATACCCGACCTGATTGAAGCAGGTGTGGATATACTCCAGCCCATCCAGCCAGAAACTATGGATATTTTCGCGCTCAAAAAACATTTTGGCAGGGATTTGTGTTTCGCCGGTGGTATCAGTACGCAGAAAACACTACCCTTTGGTACACCACAACAGATAAGGGACGAAGTAAACCGGTGCCTTGACATCATGGGTAAAGATGGTGGCTATATCATAGCACCGGCAAAACCGATTCTTCCAGATGTTCCAGTTGTCAACGCTGTTTCGCTTATAGATCACATTGTATCCCAGAAGCCAAAAAGCAACCTAGGTTAACTGAAAACAGGCAACAGGTTAAGGTTTTTAAAGGTCTGTATCTTGCAGAGCCCTGCATATCTTTGCAATCAAATAGAGTGCCCGCGGCAGGTGGAAAAAGTTCTGCCATTTGTTGCTCTTACACCTGTTATTAACCTCACCCCTGCGATTCAAATATTTATACCATTCACCATATTCTCTGTCAGGGAAATGCTGCCATGTATAATCGTGAATTTTTTCAAACCAATCAAACAGTTCGGAGTCTCCTGTAAGATAATAACCCATCAGGGTTGCTACCAGCGCTTCTACATGAACCCACTCCAGTTTCATGTCCCAGCATAGTTCAATATGTGGCTTCCCGTACAGGTCCAGAAAATAAAATATTCCACCATATTGTTCATCCCAGCCAAATTCAAGTAGCCATTTTACCGCCTCGCATGCTTCACGAATTGTTGCCTGGTCATTGTTCTTTCTTGCGGCCTGCATGACAAACCACATTGCCTCAATTCCATGACCTGGATTAACATGTCTTCCTTCATAAATCTCATCCACAGAAGTATCGTCAACAGCGATATTTTCTCTGACAACACGGTGCTTTCGGTCAAGGAACTGGTTCATTATTTCGTTCACGCATTCTGTAATAAGTTTATTATATGCTCCGTCGTGATTGGCGTTAGCAAGAATAGTCGCCACATTAAGATTAATCATCGGAAAAGCAAGGTTTTTTAGATTTCTATTTTCGGTTATTATCTTATTGTACTGACCTTTGGGATTATCTTTTCTCAACTGTATTCTGCGATATGTCTTCGCCGCAATTTCTGCGCACTCTTTATCGCCAGAAGCCCTTGCATATTCGGCAAAAGCCATCACTGCAAAAAAATCCGAAAAGATGTTGTATGCCCTGACAATTGGCTTTCCTTTTCTGTCAAGAGCAAAAAACCAATCACCATTTTCATCCCTTCCATACTTTTTCAAAAAGTCAATACCCAGTTGTGCCATCTCCAGCCACTCTGGTTTTTTATCAAGATTGTTGTAAAGCATCGAAAAAATCCAGACAACTCGATTCTGAGACCACATAAACTTATCAGTACTGACCACAGAACCATCAAAATCAAGGCACTGAAAATATCCCCCATATTTTCCATCAGGAGCATGTTTCATGCAGAAGGGAATAGAATCATGAAGCAACGATGCCATGTATTGCTGCTCATATTTTTGAAATATTTCTTTGTTCATATTTTTCTCCTGTTTTTGTTGATATTATATTGTATATCGCCGGGAGAGAAAAAATTGAAAACTGGAAATAAAAAGGTAAAATAATGGTAGAGGGTTCAGGAAACATTTAAATGATAAGAACTTTCAGCCCAGAATTACAGGATAACGGCATGCTTGTGAATGGTCGGACTTTGAAATGTTTTGTTTTTTTTACATTCGTTATTATTCTTAATAACCTTCCTGTTGCTTACTCCCAAAAAACCACCCTGGATTCTTCAATCTATTGTCTTGACTTTGGTTTACAAACAGAAGAGCCAGAACCTGGTTTTGTCAGGGTTTCTCCAGCGCGTTTATGGAGCATTGAAAATGGATATGGGTGGATTAAAAAAGGAATTCTGGCAACTTCCAGAAGAGTACCTGATGAATTCAGAAAAGACAAACTTGAATACAGTTTTCACGAAGGCACAGGTGAAAATACATTTCGTGTTTCTTTAACCCCCGGGAAATACAGGTGCTGGCTGGTGGCAGGCGATATGACATATATTCCACCAGCGTTTTCAGTCATCGTGAATGGAAAGACCGTAATCTCGCAAAAAGAAACAACCAACTATATTCCACGAGTTCAAACCTGGCTGTTTGATATAGACGCAAGGGAAAATAATCTGGATTTTGAATTTAAAGGAAATCCTCATTTTGTTGTCTGCGGTATTATTCTGGCACCACAAAATCTGTGGTATAAAGCAGCCCCGATCATTGAGAAAAAAGAAAAAGAACTTATACTTGCTCCTAAGGAGCAACTTGTCTCGTGGTCGGAAAAAACACACTCTTCACAACATGCACGTCCAAAAAATTCAAAGGAGATACAAAATGGCTTTATTGTATCTTTCTGGCCTTCATATCTTCCAGTTTATCCCAACAGTGTACCAGCCCAGGAACGACAAAATTTTCCAATCTGGAGTTTTGGGACACCCGGTGAACTTGAACCTGTATGTTTCGTTCTGTGTCCACTCAGGAATGATGTTTCAATTGTTTCAGCCAGCATTACAGATTTAAAAAAAGATAGTCGCACAAAAATACCAAACTCTTTTTTAACCCTTCGCGTTGCAACATACAGAGCACACAGAACTCTGTGGGCAACACGTAAGGAATATGAATGGGTACCTGAATTACTTGAAAAATTCAAAGCGCCACTGCGAATTGATGAAACAAAATTTTTCTGGTTAACAGTGAATGTTCCAGAAAAATCGGAACCAGGATTATACAGGGGCTCAGTCATTTTCGAAACATCTGAGTTCAGAACAGTAAAGGTGCCAATTATGTTTGTGGTATTGCCATTCAATCTGCCTGAAGAATCCAGGAAAATATTTGGTTTTCATTATCTTGACCCCCTTTATATTCTTTCACACCCTGACATCAATCGCCTTTATAGAGAACGCCAGACCTTATCAAGGTTAGAGGAACTGTTACAACGAGACCTTGTGGATATGAAAAAACATGGTATATCATCTATTTGCAACCCTGGTTTTCGCCTGCGAATCTCAAAAAAGGGTGATCAAATTGAGTACACTCTTCCAGTAGAATTGATCGAAAAAATGATACAATCCGGGGTCATCAAACATAGTTTTTTTGGTATCACCCCTATGATAGAGGATATCTGTGCTATCACAGGAGACCCTGTACCCCATCCTCGGGGCAGTCAAGAAATACCTCCACCGTTCTCAAACGAATTTAACCGTATTTATGTCAACGGCATTAAGTTCATCCAGCAAACTGCACAGGAGAGAAAATGGCCGGAAATTCTTTTTTACGTGGTTGATGAACCGTGTGATCCAGAAAGACAGGAAATTGCCAGACGTCTCTGTAATCTTGTCCACCAGGTTCCTGGTGCCAGAACGCTTGTTACAGGTAGATTGGGCGAGGGATATCTCAACGAGGATCTTGTTAAACTTATTGATGTAATAAAGTTTTCAGGTCCTGAGTCTGTACCTGACCAACCAGAGTTACAGAAAGGAAACTGGTTTTATCCAAACGACGTGGCAGCAGCTTCTGGAAGTTATTCATCGGTTCGTTTCCTGGTGGGATTTGGCTTCTGGTTTTCTCAACTTGTTGGCGTGGCACCATGGAGATACAACAACATCGTTGGTAGTCCTGATACAGACCTTGATGGAAATATGTCTGACTTTTTCCTTACATATCCTGTTGCAGACGAGAATATCCCCACACTCAGGTGGGAAAACTGGAGAGAAGGATTTGATGACTGCAGATACATGACATTACTCGAAAACAAAATACAGAAAGGAAAAACATCAAATGTGCCTGTTGCAGAAAAAGCAGCAAGACAGGCAGAACAGGAAATTGCTGACATTAAATCAATTGTACCTACCCTTAATCAATTTGCTTCTGGTATGATTTCTGAAGCAGGTTACATCAAAAAATCCGGTGAACCTCTTTCCTGTGAAGAATGGATGGATATGTACTGTCAGAAAATTCGGTGGGCTGTTGCCAATCATATTATTGCAATTGACCGGGCTCTGGAAGGAAAAACCAGTTTGTCTGCAAAAAAAATGAAACCAGTAATTGAAGTTTTAAAACAAACTGATGCGAGGATACAAAAAACATACTGGAAAGAAGAAATTACTGGAGCAGAAAAAGTAACACAGCCAGTGGTTATTGACGGTGATTTTACTGAAGAATGCTGGAAACATGCAAAAGTACTGCACCTTGTCAACCGTACCGATGGCTCAATACCCAGGAAAAAAACTGAAGTGATGGTTGCCGCAGACAATGAAAATCTTTACTTTGCCTTCAAGAATTTTGAACCAGCCATGAATAACCTTGTCGCACACGTTACAAATCGGGATGGCGAAGTGTGGAATGATGATTGTGTGGAGGTTTTTATTGGTAATGATACTGGATGTCAGAATTTCTATCAGTTTGTAGTGAATGCCAACGGCGCAACCGCTGACGCTTTTTATTTGTCTGGAGAATTCAAACCAAAATGGAACTCAGAAAATGTTGAAGCGGCTGTAAAAAAATTCCCTTTTTACTGGCAGGTTGAACTCAAATTTCCTCGTAAAGATGTTGGACTTTCAAAAGCGTCTATCGCTGGAATTAATATGTGCCGTGAAGAAAAACAGACGGGTGAACTTACCTGCTGGTCCACATCAGGAAGAGGATTTGCTTACACGGCTGACTTTGGCAGATTAAATATTTCTGACAGTGATTGTTATTTTTCAAAAGTTTTACTACCGGAGTCGAATATCGGACAAAATCAGGGAAGTATTGAAATTAGTAATCGTTGTGATAAGGACAAAAATGTTACCATTGTCGTAACACTTTACAATCAACATGGCATCCCTGTTCAACAAACAACCAGAAATGTGTCTGTATCCCGATTTTCAATGACCTGTGTCCCGTATGAATTCAATCTGGAAACAGATGAATCTTTTGAACTTCAACTCAAATTGCTTGATCAGATACAGAATACTTTATATGATAGCAAAACCCTTCGGATAGACAGTAATCAGATTTTTCAGATTTACCCTGATACTTACTATCTAATAAAGGGTATTGATGTTTTACAGGTATTCTGTCATATCAGTATTGACAAAAAACTGTCAGGGTCATCTCCAATTACTCTGACACTTGCAGACAATGAAGAGAAAAAAATTTTCTACAGAAAACAGATTCCTGTTGATGAATATTCCTTGCGTGATTTCATTATAAGGATAGACCCAAAAAATTTACCTTCAGGAAAAATCCTTGCTACTGTAGAAGTTAAACCAGGAAAAATCTCCCGGATGAAAAAAGATTTTGCATTCTGTGTTCTTAATGGGTTTCAGTAAAAAAAGGAGGCGTTATGAAAAACATGGTTTTTGCACTGGGTATACTGATTTGTTTCTGCAGTATCGCTATTGCTGAAGAAAATATGATGAAAACCCTCGCGATAGAATTTGAAGATACTCTCACTGATACTTGTGGACACAACCCGGTTATTGCAAAAAACATTAAGTTTGTTGAAGGAAAAACAGGAAAAGGTATTGTGCTTGACAAAGATGCAGTTCTGGCATTTGAAACTAAAAATCTCCTGACATCAAAAAGAGGTATCATTGATTTCTGGTTCAACCCATACTGGGATGGCGTGGAAAAAAAGACACGGTTTTTGATGGTGGACGATGAAAACCATTTTCAGATTATGAAGACCGAATATGGAACTATCTGCTTTCGTATATTCACCGACGACTGGCAAAATGGATTGTTGCTCAGCATTCCTGTTAATAACTGGAAACAGGGAGAATGGCATCATATCATTGTGGACTGGGATATTGAAGGCGAGACTGTGCTTAAAATAGACCAGCAGGTCTCGAAGGGATGGATAAAATCTGGCACATCAACAATAACCCTGGGAAAAACCATTTTCTTTGGACCCTCAAGATATGCGAATACTGACTCTGTGGCAAATGGAATAATTGACCAATTGATGATGTTTGGAAAGAAAAACGAAAAATGAGGACTAATTCAGCCTGTCACCAGTTGTTTGTGGATGATGCGATTATTGAATACTCAAACAATCTTCAGAGAAAATACTGGTCACCCGAACGGATTGGCGTTATTCTGAAACCAGATAAACCATGGGAACAGAGTTGCCTCATTCTTTATGGTTCTGTGATGAAAGACCCTGTGATGAAAATTTTTAAAATGTGGTATTCTTCGTTCTGTGGAAAAAGAAATCTTGGTCGCGATATCCTTTATGCAGAGAGTTCGGATGGATTTCACTGGTCCAAACCTGAACTGGGATTGATTGATTTTAAGGGTTCAACAAATAACAATATCGTCATTCCAGCAGAACATCCTCATCATCCTGATGCAGCCAGTGTTATTTATGATACTGTGGACAAAAAAAAGAGTCGCCGTTACAAAATGATTTCCTGCAGAACTGACCATCATGGTAGAAATCACATCTGGGCAAATTTCTCTGCTGACGGAATCAAATGGCAGGGCTGGAATGGCCCGATTTTGTTCGGCTATGGAGACCGAAATACTCTGATGTTTGATTCATCCCTTGAAAAACCGTATGTAATTTTTACCAGACCCCCGGATATGATGAAAAAATTTGGCAAAAGAATTATTGTACGTCTTGATAGCAAAGATTTTGTCAGATGGACACCATCAGAAATGATTTTAAAACCCGACCTTGATGATCCGGTTGATTTACAATTTTACTGCCTGGTTGCTTTCAGATACCATTCAATGTATCTTGGGTTTCTTCAGCGATACCATTCTGTTGAAGACCGCCTGGATATTGAACTGATTAGCAGTCGGGATAGTATCGTATGGCAAAGAAATAGATTGCGATGTGCTTTTATGGAATCAAATTTTGAAAAATCCATTGACTCCAGATGGATTGGGCTGGCTTCAAATCCTCCTTTAAAAATAAATAATCATTTGCTATTTTTCTATGAAGCGCGAAACCTCTGTCATGGGCTGCCAGATTCTGTTTCGCTGCCGCACGGAATCATAGGTATTGCCACAATGCCAGAAGATGGTTTTGTCTCTCTATCAAGCGGGAGTGCCTCAGGAGAACTTATTACAAAAAGTTTTGTCTGTCCTGGGGGAGCGCTGTACCTGTGTGTAAATGCTGCAAATCATCAGCATTCAAGTACACACGACATTACTCACGGAAAAATACAGGTAGAAATTCTTACAACAAATAACTCTCTGATTCCCGGATACTCTCTCAAAGAATGTAAAACCATAAAAGGAGATTTCAGAACAGGCGTGGTTGTGGAGTGGAAGAAGAAAAAAAATCTCGATGTACTTAAAGGACAAAAAATACGCCTGAGGTTTAATCTTGTCAACAGCGACCTCTACTCTTTCTGGTTTGAAAACTGTAGCAGAGCATGACCTGGTTCTTCAACTGTTTCTTTTTTTCCAGACCCTTTCTCCAAGCGCATCAGTTTCTTCAATCAGATCTGTGTAATCAGGCAATTGTCCTTCTGCATCTTTAAGAATAAATTTCCATGCTTTTTCAATGATTTTTCCACTATCTGAAACAATATTGTACATGCATTCAGGGTCTTTTTTGATATCAAACACACTTCTTGCCTGTCCCTTTATATTCATAATCACCCAGTGGTTTGTATCCCTGTACCAGACTGAATCACCGTAGCGACAAGTGAGATACTGCCTGCCTTCCTCTTGATTTTTCCTCATCAGAGATGTCAAATCTTTGCCATCCAGCAAAATCTTTTTTTCAATTCCTGCCAGTGTGTAGATTGTGGCAGTGGCATCAATATTATAAAGTAAATGTTTACATCTTCTGGACGTCTTCATACCAGGTACATGTATCATGAGAGGCACCTTCATTACAGCAGGATAAAGAGCGTAATGGGGCTTACCAATAACCCTTTCAGGATTTTCAGCAAAATTCGTGCCATGATCACTTAACACCACAATAACAGAATTTTCCCATAGACCTAATCTTTTCACTTTCTGAATGAAGTAGCCAAACCATGTGTCAGCCATTGAAACAAGCCCGCAATAATGTGCAACAGTGTGTTTGAATTCTTCTTCTGTCATCTGTGTGTCCACAGGTCCATATTTTGTATGGAGAAAAGTCCTGCCATTGTAATCAGGGTTGTTATAGTACATCTCAAGATATGAATCAGGTGCCTTCCATGGCTCATGAGGAATGAAACAATCTATAAAAAGGAACAATGGCTTGAAAACTCTGTTTTCGTCAATAAACCTCATTGCCCTGAGAAAAACCTGAGCAGTGGTGGTATCCTCTTCAGAATAAACATCTGAAAGATTTGCCGCGGCATTAAGGG
>ERZ795045.3652-NODE-3652-length-13237-cov-6.832120_pt1 | contig 13237 bp, 9 predicted proteins | sample MGYA00375129_ERZ795045 | MGnify/ENA primary metagenome ERZ795045 (study PRJEB30174, sample SAMN05720166) | activated sludge metagenome | isolation source: anaerobic digester from wastewater treatment plant | place: Japan | collected 2015-05-15 ... | reverse complement strand
CATGGGGCTTCCCGGCGTGCAGTCGAACGAGGGGTACGACTCTCTCACGTTCCAGCCGTCTGGGGGTGGGCCGGGTGGCGGGCAGACCATCGGAGCGCTCGGGATGTACGCGCTCTTGGCGCACGGCGCGAAGGCCAACATCCGGGAGATGCAGACCTGGAAGTCGGAGGGCGTCGACCCGCAGACCGACGAGATGAAGAAGTGGCCGTACGTCGGCGATCCCAGCGAGCGCGGGAAGGCGCAGCACACGCAGGTCTGGAAGGCCATCCAGGAGGGCACCCCGCTCCCGCCTCCTCGGTCGACGTTCGCGTTCCACCGCTTCACCGAGATGCTGAAGGGCGCGGGCATCAACCTCGAGAAGAAGGGCCACGAGCTGATCCTCGGGCCCATGACGGACAAGCAGATTCTCTCGATGTCGGCGGGGGCGCTCTCGGCGCCGAGCCGCGCGGTGCGGACCAAGGTCGAGAAGTCGGGGGAGTACCAGCCGATTCCCGGAGGCATCTTCGACGAAAAGGTCACGGGTGGGCACGGCGGTACGAAGTGGAGCCACATCCCTCTCGCGGAGCCGATCCCGAACCCCGTCTTCGAGAGCGCCATCAAGCGCCTGACCGGGCTGAGCCAGAAGCAGTACGACGCGGTCGTGGGCGGCGAGCAGGCCATTCACCCGACGACGGGCAAGGTCGTGGGTCTTGGGGAGGGCACGACGGGCGGCGCGGGCATCAAGCTGCTGCTCGACAAGATCGACGTACCGTCCGAGCTCAAGAAGGCCCGCACGGCTCTGAGCGCGTCGCGCCCTGCGGACGTGGATCGCAACCTCAAGAAGGTGAAGTACCTCCAGGCGCTTCAGCAGCTTGGCATCCAGAAGCCCTCGGATGCGTACGTGCTCCACAACCTCCCGGTCCTTCCTCCGGTGATCCGCCCGCTCAGCGTCATGCAGAGCGGCGCTCTTCGCTACGAGGACGTGAATGGGCTCTACATGCAGTTCGCCCAGATCAACGACAAGCTGAAGGACCCGGTCTTGTCCGCGAACCTCTCGGCGAAGCAGAAGACGACCCTGCGGTCTGACCTCTACGACGGCGTGAAGGCGCTTATGGGCGTCGGACCGAAGAACGTCGACGCGAAGCAGAAGGGTCTGCTCGAGCAGATCTCCGGTACGCAGCCCAAGGAGGGCTACTTCCAGAAGACGCTCATGAACCGTCGGCAGGACCTCACGATGCGGTCCACGATCGTTCCGGAGCCGGCCCTGGGACTCGACGAAGTCGGTCTCCCGAAGGACGCGGCGCTCACGCTCTTCCGTCCCTTCGTGGTGCGGCAGCTCGTCCTTCAGGGAACGGCGCCCACGGCGCTCGACGCGCAGGCGGTCTTGGCGGCGCACACGAAGGGGCGCAACGACCCCATGGTCTGGAAGGCGCTGGACCAGGTCATGGCGGAGCGCCCGGTGCTCCTGAAGCGCGACCCGGTTCTCCACCGCTACGGCGTCCAGGCGTTCCGGGCGAAGGCCGTGGACGGCAACGCGATCAAGATCCACCCGCTCGTGACGGGCGGCTACAACGCCGACTTCGACGGCGACACCATGGCGGCCTTCGTGCCGGTCGGACACGAAGCCGTGGCCGAGGCCCGGAAGATGTTCCCCTCGAACAACCTCTTCGCGGAGGCGTCTGGGAAGGTCATGTACCAGCCCACGCTCGAGGGCGCCCTGGGCCTCTACAAGCTCTCGCTCGTCGGGAAGGAGACGAGCCACAGCTTCGCGACCAAGGCCGACGCGGCCGAGGCGCTGAAGAGCGGGAAGGTCCAGTACTCCGACGTCGTGCAGGTGGGCGGCGTCAAGACCACCCCAGGTCGCGTGCTCTTGGCGAACGTCCTTCCCCCGCCGATGCAACACGCGATGCTGACGGACTTCAGCAAGAAGATCGACAAGAAGGGCCTCGACGGCCTTCTCTCGACGCTGGGGCGCGACCACCGCCACGACTTCGGTCGTGTCGTGAACGACGTGAAGGACCTCGGGTACAACGCGTCCTTCGGGGTCGTGAAGACCGACTTGGTCAAGGACGGGTACGTGCCGATCGGGACCCACTCGTTCTCCTTGGACGACTTCAACGCCGACAAGAAGAACCGAGCGGACGCCTTGAACGCAGCGTCCATCAAGGCCGAAGCCATCAAGGCGAGCAAGACGATCCCGGAGCGCTACAAGGACCAGCACATCGTGCAGGAGTACCTGGCCGCCTCGAAGAAGATGGATGAGGCGCACAAGAGCGAGTTCGGCGACCGTCCGTCGAACTTGCTCCTGATGTCGCAGGCGGGTGTGAAGCCGAGCTGGGACCAGTACAAGCAGATGGTCCTGGCGCCGGTGGTCATGAAGGACTCGAAGGACAACTACCTCGCTACGCCCGTCACCAAGAGCTACGCGGAGGGCCTCGACACGGCGGGGTACTGGACGCAGCTCCACGGTGCTCGTCGTGGCGCCGTCATGAAGGTCCAGGAGGTTCGGGAGCCGGGCTACATGTCCAAGCTCCTGATGAACTCGGCCATGAACCTCCTGGTCGACCGGAAGGACTGCGGGACCAAGAAGGGCGTCTCGCTGTCGATCGACGAGGACGACGTGCACGACCGGCACCTCGCGGCCGACTTCAAGTCGGGCGGGATGCACCTGCCGGCGGGGACGCTCTTGACCACGAAGGAGATCGGACAGATCCGCTCGGTCGACAAGAACGCCAAGGTCCTCGTCCGGAGCGCTCTGAAGTGCGAGAGCGACAAGGGCGTCTGCCAGCACTGCGTCGGCCCGAGCATCACGGGGCAGCCGCACGGTTTGGGTACGAACATCGGCATCCTGTCCGCGCAGGCCATCGGGGAGCGAGCCGTTCAGCTCACCCTGAAGAGCTTCCACACGGGCGGCGTCGCGGAGTCGGGCGGTGGCTCGAAGGTCCTCAACTCCTTCGACCGCTTCAACCAGCTCACCCAGCTCCCGACCACCATCCCGAACGCGGCCACGCTCGCGATGACGAGCGGGAAGGTGGACCGCGTCGAGCACGGCCCGACGGGCGTGCACGTGTGGATCGGCGGGCGAGCGCACTTCGTCGGCAAGGACGAGCGTGGTCTTGCGCTCCACGAGCCTCTTCCGAACGCGGGCAAGATCAAGGACTACAAGCCCTGGGAGCCGCCGTCGGTGGGCACCTACTACGAGGCGGGCGCTCCGCTGTCCGACCCGAACCGGACGTGGACGAACCCGCACACGTTCTATGAGGCCACGAAGAGCATGGACCGCGTGCAGAACTTCCTCACGGACGAGATGCACGGGCTCTACAAGAGCGAGGGCATCCGGCGCCGCGCCATCGAGACGATGGTGAAGGCGATGAGCAACCTGACGAAGATCGAAGACCCCGGCGACCACCCGCACGTGCTGCGCGGAGAGTTCTACCCGACGTCGGTGATCCGGCGCATGAACGATGATGAGCTGAAGGGTCAGCGGCCGATCGCACACAAGCCCGTCCTCAAGGGCGTCGACATGCTGCCGCTCTCACTCACGGAGGACTGGATGGCGAAGCTCCAGCATCAGCGCCTCAAGGAGACCTTGATGGACGCCGCGTCCAAGGGGCACGTCTCGAACATCCACGGAGCGCACCCGATCCCCGGCATCGCGTACGGCGCCGAGCTCGGGCAGCCGCAGCTTGCTCGTCCGGTTCCCGGGCGCCCCTTCACGGTGCAGCCGCACCACTACTGACCCATGGCCAAGCGCTTCTGGGGTACGCAGTTCCACATGGCCGGCATGGACTCGGCCGTCACGATGCAGGGTCGCGTCGTGAACGTGAACACGGTCAACTGGACCGTGGACGTCGTGAGCCAGTACGACCGGCACTACTACCGCGACATCCAGGTCTCGGCGCTCTACCTCCACTACAACCAGGGGGAGGGCGTCTACATCCTCCCGGACGTCGGGGCGGTCTGCATGATCACGATCCCGAGCGACACCTCGCCTCCGTTCGTGTCGGGCTTCGTGGCGCCCATGGAGGTCGTGGGCGGAACCGAGAAGCCGCTCGAGAACCCGGACGACGCGATCGTCACGACCATCTTCGGCACCCAGGAGCCGAACCAGGCCGAGCTCACGGGCAGCGACGCGCCCGATGGCACGACCTCGCACGGCGGCAAGGTCCCGTACCCGCAGGTCACGGCCCGCTTCGATGCCGGCCGTCCTCCGGGCAAGCCCGGCGACCTGTGGCTCCGCGGGCGCGACGGCAACTTCGTGGTGCTGCACCGGGGAGGTGTTCTTCAGGTCGGGGCGACCGAGATCGCTCAGCGGATGTACATCCCGCTCGCGAACAAGATCCTCGACATCTCCGGCTTCTACGAGCACATGAACGTCGGCGGCGGCGTGCAGTGGGGCTTGCAGGAAGGACCCTCGGTCGAGAACCCACCGGCGCAGCACATGCAGACCTACCGGGTCTTCGCGAACGACCAGTTCTGCGACATCCGCATCGCGACCGGGAAGGTCTTCTCGCCCGTCGGAGAGCCGGACGGGGACGCGGGGTTCTCGGACGAGATCAACGCCCTCCACCTCGGGACCGACGAGCTCATCGTCTGCGAGGTCACGGTCGCGAAGGGCGGCTTCAAGGCGGGCTCGGGAGACGTGGCCAGCGGGGCGACCCACAACCAGACCAAGCTCCGCTTCTTCTACGACCGCGGCGGCAACATCTTCTTGCGGGCGGAGGGCAGTGCGTTCTTCGGCTTCAAGAAGGACCTCAAGGTGCGGGTGGTCGGGAACGCGGCGTTGAAGTGCAAGCAGTTCACGCTCGACACCGACGAAGGCTTCCAAGTTCTCGGCGGCCCGCTCGTGGAGATCAAGGGCGACGTGGTGCGGCTACAGGCGGGCACGCAGCCCATCGCACGCCAGGGCGACAGCGTGGCCATCGTGCTCCCGGTCGCGCAGGTGAGCGGTACCGTGAGCGGGAATCCGTTCACTGGCACCATCACGCTCGTGACGCCGTTGTACGGGAGCATAATTTCGGGGAACCCAAACTTGCTTGGCTAGCTTCGGGATTACCACGTATGATGCAGGGCATGGCCACCGACGAAGAGAAGAAGAAACGGCAGCGTGAAGCGCAGGCTCGGTACCTGTCCAAGCCCGAGAATCGAGAGAAGGCGCTAGCGGCTACCCGATCCTGGGCCGCGCGGAATCCTGAGAAGGTGAAGGAACGTGAGGCGGCTCGGGACAAGGACGCACAGCGGGCGCGGGCGCGTGAGTACATGCGAGAACAGCGGGAGAAGAACCCTCGGCATGTTCTGAGCTTGAAGTTGAAGAACGCCTACGGCATCACGCTCGAGGAGTTCGAGATTCTTGAGAAGTCGCAGGAGGGCGTGTGCGCGATCTGCAAGAAGACCGAGACGTGGGTGCGGGCCGGTAAGGTGTACCGGCTCTCGGTCGACCACTGCCACGACACGGGCAAGATCCGCGGGCTTCTCTGCAAGGCGTGCAACACGGGCATCGGGTACTTCCTCCATGACCCTGAGCTCCTCCGGGCGGCCATCCGGTACTTGAAGCACCCACCCGCGGCCCCGTTCGTGGGAAAGTAGCAACGCATGACGGCCTTCTCGAAGATCATCGGACCGGTGCCCATGAGCGTGTGCGCAGGCGCGAACGCACAGGCGCTCTTGGTCATCCCGCCGATCCTGGCGCAGATCCAGGTGCTGATCTTCGGAGCCTTCGGGCTCGGGCCCCTGAAGCTCGACCTGGTCGCGCAGTTCAAGGCGGCCGTCGGGATCACGATCGCGTTCGGGGATCCCCTCTCGGCCTTGAAGGCAGCCATCCAGGCGGCCCTTCAGGTCGTGGCGTCCTTGAAGGCTGCGCTCGTGATCGGCATCCCGCCGCTCAGCATCCAGATCTCCGCTTCGCTGGCGCTCATAGCCTCGCTGGCCATCAAGATCGGCGGCATCAACCTGGCCATCGATCTAGCCCTTCAGGTGAAGTTGCCAGCCATCAACCTCGTGGCGCAGCTCCAGGCGGCCTTGTCCTTGGGCGGGCTCGTGATGTACGCGTGGTCCGCCCAGAACATGCAGACGACCCAGGCCCAGATCGCCGGCTACAACTTCGCGGCTGACGGCTTCCTGCCCATCAACCAGACCTACGGTATGATGCTAGCTACCGCTGCCCCCGGGGCCTCGGCCTCGTTCAAGTTCCTGTTCAACCCCCTGCTCCCCTGAAGGCTCGTCCATGAACCTCTTCCTCGACACCAAGCTCCCCGAGTTCAGCAAGACGGCCGCCGAGGTCACGCTCCCCGAGGATCCCTCTGGCTGGCAGCAAGAGATCCTCCAGGAGATCTACAAGCAGGCGCCGTTCATCGCCGACTACGACCCGAGCGTCGTGATGGATCGCCTCGACGGCGAGCGGGGAACGGCGTTCGGGCACATCGAGGTCGGCAACAAGACCGAGCTCAACGTCTCGCAGGGGGACCCGGCCGCGCAGGTCGCGGGCATCCGGCACGTCCGCATCCCGATCATCGTGCGGGACGGGAAGCTCTTCCCGTTCGACCTGATGGTCACGGAGGACGCGAAGGTGTTCCCGCTCACCGAGCGGCGCCTGCGCTCCGCGCTCTTCCGCCCGCAGGTGTTCGACGTCACGTCCCGGACGCCGGGCGATCAGAGCCTCATCTCGGCCCTCTACCCGCCGTACCGTCAGAACTACGGGTTCGGCGGTGGCGGGGCGACCATGAGCGCCGGCATGGGGAAGGAGGGCGGGGCAGATCCGACCCCGACGCGGTCCATCTCTGCGGACGACATGGCCAAGATGCGAGCGGAGGCCGCCGCACTTCCCAAGAGCGCTCCGAAGGCCGTGGCCAAGGCGGGCGCGAAGCCGGGTCTTTTGGGCCGGGCGGCGGCCTTCTTCGGCAAGAAGGCATCCATCCTCGAGGCCGTCCTCCCGACGGCGCTCGAGTCCGACTACACCCGGACGGCCGAGAGCCTTCAGGAGGTCGCGGAGTGGCTCGTGCACAACAAGGAGGCGATGGCGCATCCCCTGAAGGTGCTCTCGGGGTTCCAGCCGCAGGCCGCCCGCACCCTGACCGAGAAGGTCGCGCACGCGCTCATCCCGAGCGTCATCCAGGTGGCGCGTACGAACGAGGGCTACGTGGTCAAGAAGGCGTCGGCGCAGTACTGGCACCCGACGATCCAGCGGGTCGATCGCGGCGAGCTCGTTCGCACGGTCGGAGCGGAGGTCGCGCTCTTGATCGACAAGACGGGCTCGGTCACGAGCGCGATGGGCGAAGACCTCGCCTCCGAGCCCGAGGAGCAGACGGAGTCCGACACCCCGAAGCTCATCACCGACTACGGCATCTACAAGGTCCAGGACCAGGAGGGGAAGCACCTCATCGGGTTCGCGTTCCCGAACCTGATCGACGTCGAGGGGCACCCGCTGCCCATGACGCTCTTCACGAACGGTTCCCAGACGGCCGTCCAGGGGGAGATCGTCGGCGTGCGCGTGGCCGAGGGCCTGAGCGTCACGACGGGCCGCCCGAAGGGCTACGGGGCCTTCTACAAGGTGCTCCCGAACGGACGCGTGGAGGCCATGGTCCCCATGGACCTCCAGATGAACTTCACCGGCGCCGACGGGCAGGTGGCCCTCGTGGGGCACACGATGGAGGGCCGCGAGATCCAGGTCTCGATCGAGCAGGGCATCCAGAAGCCCACGCTCGCGGACGAGCAGCACCTCTGCATCCCGGAGGACTGGCGCTGGCTGCCCCTCGAGGGCACCAAGGCCGTCTCGCTCGTGGCGCACCCCGACGAGTACATGAAGGTCGCGGAGATCCCGCTCTCGGTCCAGCTCCGCGGCGACGCGTCGGGGTCGTTCTCGATCTCCGGCGGGCCGATCGAGAAGGTCGCGAAGGACGAGCGCGAGCTGCTCTCCATGGAAGACACGCTCTTCTACCTGGCGGGGCTCGGTGTTCCTCCCGCGATCGGGATCCGCAAGATGGCCGAGACCATCCAGCGCATGGCGCCCGTGACCGTGGCGGTCTCGCGAGACATCTCTCCGTCGGCCCTCGTGAACGAGGAAGCCATCAAGACGGCCAGCGCCTCGCCGAGCTTCACGGTCAAGCTGCGTCAGAACCTCGCCAAGGAGGCGGCCTTCGTGCCGGACCCGCTGGCGGTCGACACGATGCTGAGCCTCGGGTTCCTGAACCCCGAGAACGTCATGACCTTCGTGTCGTACATGCCGCAGCTCGACGAGGCGCAGGCGCACCTCGGTGACCTCCTGGTGGCCGCTCGTCTCGGTCTGCGAGAGGTCCCGGTCTACGCGCTCGAGCGGGCCATGAAGGGTCTCGAGGACGTCATCGAGGGGCTCAACGTCCTCGCGTTCCAGAAGAACTGACCCATGGCGCTTTTTCGTAGCCCCGCCGAGCGCTACATCAAGGCGCTCATCCTGCACCCCGCGGAGTACTCGAACGAGAAGATCATCAAGAAGCTCGATCGACTCGAGCTCGACCCCATCGGGCCGGACTACATCAAGGAGCTGCGGGAGAGCCTGAAGCCGCCGCCGGTCTTCTACCCTGAAGATGGGCGGCACCACCCGACCGTGAAGTTCCTCCGGCAGCAGGAGGTCTACTCCTTCTTCCATCCGGACCTCGAAGCGCAGGCCGCCTGGATGCTGCTCACGAACCCGTCCGCGAAGCTCCACATCGAGGCGCTGTCGTTGTCGGGCTTGCCGGAGGTCACCATCACGGCGGCGCTGCGTCGTGAGGGCCGCCTGATCCCCGATGGCGCGGTCTCGGCGTACCTCTACGGGTACTGGGACCTGACCATGTTCGACGTCGTGCAGATCCGAGCGCTGCTGCACCTGCGGATCGATGGGGCGTGCCGCCGCAACCCGAGCCCGGAGGTCGCTGAGCAGGCGGCAGCGCTCAAGAAGGCGTCGTACCTGGACCCGAGGATCTCGGCGGCGTCGCTGCCGAACAACGAGCTGAACGCTCGGCTGATCGGGCACCGCCTCGGGCTCCCGATCGGCAACCTCAACTTCTCCAAGGCAGCGCAGGAGATCATCGGCGCCAGCACCTTGCAGACGTACGAAGCGGTCTGCCGAGGCGGGCAGCAAGGAGCCACGGAGGCCAGCTTGCTCGCGGGGGTCGTGCAGACCTTCAAGAAGCTCTTGGCCGACGACATCGACGTCACGGCGGTCATCACGAAGCAACTCGACAGCGTGCGGCTCAAGCAGGAGACCAAGGCCGTGCCGATGATCGCAGAGCTCACGCAAGGCAACCACACGGCCGACACGGCCGTGATCGACCCCGACCACAAGGAGAAGTGATGGCTACTCCCGAACCGCATGAGGCCGAGCGCCTCAGCGACATCAAGACCGCCTTCAGCGGCGGTGACCTGGACGTTCCCGCACTCGAGTTCGTCAAGACCAAGACCGCGGCGTTCAACGCCGAAGTCGCCGTGGACGGAGAGGACCTGGTGTTCCACTTCTTCCTCCCGGACCACCTCAAGGACTTCCCGGTCGTCGGGAACCTGGCGGCCTACTGGGACGACCGCTTCGCGGCGGCCCTGAACGAGGTGGCTCAGGCTCACTTCAAGGTCGGCTACCCCCGGCTCCGCGCTCAGCACATCAACGACCTGGGCGTGAACTCGTGGTGGCTCCACGCCGCAGGCTTCGCGGGAGCCGAGGACCTGGGCGAGCTCGTGGCCGGGCTCTACCGCTCTCTCGAGGCCAAGCTCAACTCGAAGTCCACGTGACGGCGATGAACGCGGAAGCGGCTCATGGTCCAGCCCGACTCCTTTGCGTACGCCCGCATGTAGTCCTTCATGGGGTCGAGGCACTTCGGGGCGATCTCCTCGTTCAGGTTGATCGCCACGTAGTACTTCCGCCCAGTCGAGTAGGGTCGCACCAGTGACTTCGTGCCAAGGTGGTTCGAGGCACGGTGCAACGACCCCCAGAGGTTCTGGATGACCGCTCCCACGTCTGAAGTCTTCTCCGGCGGGAACACGCCGTACAGCCTACCACCGGGGTGGGGCGTCGCTGAACGCGACTACGTGTTCGAGGTCGACGAGGATGGGTTCGACGATTCGAGTGACCTGGAGGACTCCGTCCTCGGACCGATCTGGCGGGCTCCCGAGAACACCATCAAGGACTTCCACGAGCTCTTCGAGCAGGAGGTCGAGAGGGTCGAGCTCGCGAATCTGACCCTCTCGGAGTTCACCGAGGTCGCGTTCCGGATGCCGCGGTCGGACGGCGTCCCCGGCTTCGAGAACTTCTCCTTCGAGGGTCGCCGCCACATGCGGCAGATCTACGACACGCCGGCGCGGCGCATCCACCTCATGTGCGCCCGTCAGGTCGAGAAGTCGACCTACTTGGGCAACCGCGCCCTCGCGTACTCGTCCCTGGTCCCGAGCTTCCTGACCCTCTACGTCTCGCCGACGAGCACGCAGACCAAGACGTTCTCGAACGACCGCATCCGACAGCCGATCGCGACCTCGGACATCTTGAGGTCGTTCACGAACTCGATGCTGTCCCAGAACGTCTTCGAGAAGCGCTTCGTGAACTTCTCGACCATCACGCTCCGGAACGCGTTCCTGAACGCCGACCGGACCCGTGGCATCGCGGCCTGGATGCTCTTGCTCGACGAGTTCCAGGACCTCCTGTCGGACAACATCCCCATCATCGAGCAGTGCACCAGCCACGCGCCCGAGAAGTGGAAGCAGTACTGCTACGCCGGCACGCCCAAGAGCCTCGACAACAACATCGAGTACTACCGCTCCGGGTTCGCGCAGGGGCGGCCGATGAGCAACCAGGGCGAGTGGGTCGTGCCCTGCCACCGGCACGGCGGGGACACGGGCAAGTGGTGGAACATCCTCGGCGAGAAGCACATCGGCAAGAAGGGGCTCATCTGCGAGAAGTGCGGCGAGCTCATCAACCCGCAGGACGCCGATGCCCAGTGGGCCTCGCTCGTGTCTGGGGGCGTGTTCGAGAGCTACCGGATCCCGCAGCTCATGGTCCCCTGGAAGGCGTGGGACGAGATCCTTCTCGACTACGCCCGGTACCCCCGCGACAAGTTCTACAACGAGGTGCTCGGGCTCTCGTACGACTCCGGGATGCGCCCCCTCAACATGGGCCAGGTCCGAGAGTGCTGTGACGAGAAGGTCACGATGCACCCCGACTACCTCGAGCAGTTCAAGACCCAGGACAACCCCATCTTCGCGGGCATCGACTGGGGCACGGGGGAGAACAGCTACACGGTCCTGACGCTCGGGACCTACGTGGCCTCGAAGTTCACGATCATCTACGCGCACCGGTTCACCGGGACGGAGCTCGACCCCGAGACGCAGTTGAAGATGATCGAGGAGCTACTGTCCGAGTTCAAGGTCCTGGTGATCGGGACCGACTACGGCGGCGGCTTCCACCAGAACGACTTCCTCCTGCGGAAGTTCGGACCTCTGCGGCTCGCCAAGTTCCAGTACATGGCGAAGTGCAAGCGCAAGGTGGAGTTCGAGCCCAAGCTCCGTCGCTACAAGGTCTTTCGGACCGAGGTCATGAGCGACATCTTCAACGCCATCAAGCGCAAGCAGCTCACCTTCCCGCGCTGGGTGGAGTTCAAGGAGCCGTACGCCCAAGACATGTGCAACATCTTCTCGGAGTACAACGAGACGATGCGCATGACCCAGTACAGCCACCGGCAGGACCGCCCGGACGACACGTTCCACTCGGTGCTCTACTGCTTCTTGGCGTCGATGATCCGCCACCCCCGGCCGGACATCATCGCCCCGTTGCGAGAGGACCAGAACCGCGGTCCCTTGAACGCCGGCTACACCGGTCCGCTCTGGCAGGGTTGACAGAAGTCGCGTGGGCGCTTACCCCTTGAGCATGTCCTCGTTCCCATCCCGCTGAACTGCTCTCTGACTCTCCGCTGACGCACTACGTGATCGTGCGAGCGGACCTCCCCCGCGGCCTGCAAGCTGCGCAGATCGTCCACGCGGCGGGAGAGAGCAGCCCCGGCGGGCTCCCCGCCGGCACCTACGCGGTGGTCTTGGCCGTTCCGTCCGAAGAGGCCCTCGTGCGCGAGGCCGACCGGCTCGAGAAGGCCAAGCTCCAGATCGTCCGCATCTACGAGCCCGACGCGCCCTACTGCGGCGCCATGATGGCCATCGGGATCGTCCCGGCCAGGAAGGAGGACCTCCGGCGACACGTCTCGTGTCTCCCTCTCCTGAGGTAGTTCTTCGGGGCGGTAGCTCAGCGTAGAGCGTCGGCGAAAGCCGAAGGTCGGTGGTTCAACTCCATCCCGCCCCACCATCCGCAGGTAGATCAGTTGGTGATCGCTCCTCGAGCCTTGCGTTCCTGGAGAGGTGGTGGTTCGACTCCATCCCTGCGGGCCACGCGCTCTTAGCTCAGAACGGTAGAGCAGCCGCCGGATGGAGGCGGAACGTCGTGGGTTCGAGTCCCACAGAGCGCACTACAGCAACGACAAGATGATGGCGTTCACGTGCGTGGTCTTCGGGTCCGGGAACGCCCGGTCCGCGACGGCCTTGCCGCCCGTCTCTCGCAAGTAGAGGTACGCCTCTTGTCGGAGCGTCGCGTACGCGGATCGCAGGATCGCGTACGAGGTAGCGCGGTCTGCGTCGAGTCGCTCGATGTGCAGCGGCGCCTCGCGGAGCATCTTGGCCGCGGCGTCGAGAGGCGCCCGGTACGACGAGAACCCGTTCCGCAGCGCGTCGGCGGCCTTGAAGTAGTTCCGGTCCATCCCGAGGAAGATCTTCGCCCACCCGCGGATCTGGAGGGCCGTCATGCCGCTCGTGTCGGTGTACTCGAGGTTCAGGCAGGCGTGATGGAGCGCCATGATGTCGTGCGGTTCGGTACTGACGGGATGGTGGGATCCGCCCAGCGCATCCAGCAGGGCGTCGAGCTTCCTCTCCGTCCGGGCGGCGATCGTCAGCGCCTGAAGGGCGTGCTGGTACATGGCCGCGACCCCGATGTTCTTCTTCAGGGCGCGGGCCGTGTCGGCGACGTCGTTCGGGTCGAAACGCGGCTCTCCGTCCTCCGAGACCGGCACCAGCAGACGTCGGGCGACGAGCTGCCGGGCCTTCTTCTCGGAGACTTCCAACCAGTCGCTGACCTCGCGAAGCGTGAGCAGCCCCTCGGCTGCGGGTTTCTCATTGGAGAGGGCCATGTGCTATTCCTAGGGTCGTACAACAACCTAGAGCGACCATGAGCGATCTTCCCGAGCCTTGGGCCCGTCAGCAAGCACATGCACGACCGATCTCGGGG
>ERZ795045.3651-NODE-3651-length-13240-cov-160.468639_pt1 | contig 13240 bp, 17 predicted proteins | sample MGYA00375129_ERZ795045 | MGnify/ENA primary metagenome ERZ795045 (study PRJEB30174, sample SAMN05720166) | activated sludge metagenome | isolation source: anaerobic digester from wastewater treatment plant | place: Japan | collected 2015-05-15 ... | reverse complement strand
ACAGGAGAGACACCAATAAGCAAGAGATACTTCCGCCAAAAATTGATGAACAGAGGAGTATCGAGCCGGAAAGGAACTCACAACATTATGACATATTACGGTGTCCGCCTGAAGCCACAGGAGAAAGAGCAAAAACAGCAACAGGAGGCCACAAGGGTGGAATTGGGTGGAATGATTTCCGAAACTCCCTATATAGGCCATATGGAAAACTATGGGAACTCATTCCACCTAATTCCACCCGACCCCAAAAAATCAGCATCAGCGAGCTCTGTGGAGACAAATCACGAGCAGAAAGCGCCCATGCCCTCGCAGGAGCCAGAACCGGATAAATATATAGACGAAGTGACGGATCTGCCCTCCCAGCAGAGCGTGGACAAAAGCACCGAACCCTCGGCAGCGGACAGGCTATCAGAGCTCCAGCGGCGTGGTGATCTCTCACACATAGAGCAGCGTATCCTCGCAGAGCTCCAGCGCGCTGGTGCTGCGGGAAAGACGCTCTACGACATCGCCACAAACCTAGGGCTGGAGATACCACTCGCTCAGAAGGCACTAGAGCGCTTGAAATCGCTCTCCCTCGTGGAGGAGGCTGTGGCCGATGACGGTCTCAAGCGCTGGAGGCTGGCAGCATGACCGGACGGCCTCTAAAACCGAGAAGCGGCGCCGCAGCGAGGAAAAAGCTAGCGCAACGTAAGAAGAGCGCGTTTCTCGCGGCGCTCGATGCGGCTGTGGCCTTCTCCCCCCTCGCTGTGGAGAAAATCCGGCGCGGAGAAGTGCCCGATGCACAATTTTATTTACCGGCTCTTATGAAAAACAGGGAGCTCGCTAGAATTGTACTAAAAGAGCTCTCTCGCTGTGGAGATAAGCGCGTTTTTATATATGATGTAATATCGCGCGCGGTAGCGCAAAATAACGAAACAATTTTTTTGAAAGTGGAGGATAAAGCATGACAGAAGACGAAGCGAAAAAGAAGCCTCGGCGGCGCTCCTATGGCTGGATAACGATTCAGGAGCCTGAGGATTTGAAAATCGCGATCGTGCGGATGATTAATCGCATCCTATCGATGGATCACGACAAATCGATCGAGCAGGCCGGAAAGCTCGCATCTCTCGCCAACGCTTGGGTAAACGTGCACAGGCTAGCGCTGGAGACGCAGGAGCTCCAGGAGCTGAAGGAGCGTATCCACGCTCTGGAGGAGCTTGTGGAGAAGCACAGAGAACCGCCGATAAAGATCGAGGCAGCGAGGTGAGCGTGGATGCGGCGTAAGATCGAGGCGCTGAAGGAAGAACTGCGAAAGATCGAGAAGAAGATGCCTGTGGACACAGCAGGCGCGTGGAAGATCGAGACCGGTACCGATTTCGTGCGGCTAATGTACTGGCTGCATTGTAATAATAAATTAGGCGACAAGAAAAAGCCGATTCCCAAAACCACGCTCACTGATGAGGCGCTGGAGAGGATCATTCACGAGATCGAGGAACATGGCGATGATATGTATTATTATTAATTTTTCGGAGGTGAAAAAAACATGGTGGATAGATGGCATTCGTTCACAGATGCTGAAGTCGTTGACAGAGCAGTCAACATGTTAGCGACCCGCTATCAGCTTTTTGAGAGCGAGAAAGACTCTAAAGTAGCAAAAGCAGCGTACAAGCTCGCAGAGATCGCGAGAGAGCGAGGCGTCAGGCCGTCAGAGCTCAGCGCGGAGGATTGCAGAGCGATACGGACATTTTCGTGACAGCTCGTATCTCGTTGTAAAAATCCCAGAACTGTGGTTAAACAAGTATTTCAAAATAACCTACCGTGTATCAAAAAACAGCGACACCGGAGCGATCGAGGGCATTTTTCCACACTGGACGCTGGACGAGGAGATGCTACTCTCCGACTGGGAGGCTGCGGGCTGCCCCACAGCATGGTTTCCTCCGGAGGAGAAGGAAGAGGAGACTTCCTAAACTCCTCTTTTCCAGCTAGACCGTTCCACATGATATCAGAATACGCCCCTCATGGCGCGTACACCCCTACCTGTCGAGGGCAAAAAGATATTCATACGCCAACACGGATTTTATTCAGGCGAGAATCGGCATCGTGGGGGGTAGCGCACCGGTGCAGCGTCAGCGGTGGTAGTGGAGGTGGAGGGAGAGAGACGAAATCCGCAGGGGGTTCACTCCGCTCAGCTCAGCTCCGCTCAGCTCTCCGAGGATGCGGTGCGGTACTGCTTCGAGATACGTTAACGTTAATATTCGCCGCACCATTTCTTCGGTGATGGCTGCAGAGTGACAGCCCCCTACTGCTCCTCCATGCAGCCATCTCGTTTTTCAACGTCTCTCTCTTTCTCCCCCCGCCCCCGATTGCGGAGATCACCACCACTACCACCCGCACTCGTCTCTCCATTAATGTGGTACTACCACCAGAGGAGCAGGAGAGAGGGGGTGTTGGTAGGCAGCGATCGATTGATGCGGCCCCGCTATCGCTTCTTCGGCGCTATGATGGACTCTGGCGCCTCCTCGATCGTGTAGATCGCATGCTTGAAGATGACCACCGTGCGGCCGTTCTGCATCTCGATTTCGATCTCGTACGTTGAAAAGCTCTTCAGCTCTCCTGTAATCGGCGGGAGCCCGGCCACCATGGGCGTGATCTTTACCCGCTTGTGGAGGAACCTGTCAAAATATCGGGTCTCCGGTGGCCGCCCCTTTTTCGGCTTTGCAGCCTCGCCCGCAGGCACTGGCGGCTTACCTCCCGTTACTGCCTCCGCCTCTCTTAACGCCACGCTCTCCTTCTCGCCCTCCGCCTTCAAGCCTGTTGATTCAATCTCCGTCATGTAAAATGAAATATGAAATCATGTGACTGCCATGCGTTGTAGTAATCCTCAGGCCAGGTTGAAAGTATGAACAGGAACGCATTTGGATAGTCGAACCAGCAGGACTCTGCAATCATCTTTTTCCCTTCTTTGTCCTCGGCTGTTGTTCTCACAATTCGATCTGTCTTCACACCATTAATCTCTTTTAAATATTTTGAGTCATCCGTATTCATGTTCCTGGTGTACCCTCTGCTGGCCAGATGTTTCTTATTCCACTCCTCAAGCGCTTCTGCTTTATATGCATCCTTCTTACCTTCAAATAAATAATTGAGTCCTTTCATAATCGACGTGAGTTTATACACATAAATCTCAGTCTTTCCGAGATCGTTTGCCAGATACAGCCCGGACAGCTCGTAGCCTCTTTTTTCAAGCTCCATCTTTTTATAATCATTTACAGATGTATCTTTGGGAACATGGCATGTTAATGTGTACTCCGTACCGATCCTCAAATCGGTCAGAGTAGAGGCGGATGCATCGAATTTGCCATTATCAACACAGCCACTTATGAGAATTATAAAAATAAATGCTACTGCAAATGCTGTATGTGATAGCTTCGATAATATCCTTCTGCACTTCATGAACACGCACCTCAGACATTGCAGGTCATTATCATGGGGATACCCTTTGATCTCGCATCATCGAATTTCTCCTTGAACGTGAACTGGTACTCCTTTTCGATAGAATGGCCGGTTGTGGTTGTGATGCTGGCCCGGATCAGGAACCCTCCCCAGCACCATATCCATATCTCAAAGTTGCTATCCCGATCTTCAGAGACAACCACCGGGTTCGGGAACGTTGGATGCAGCAGATATGTCACCTTCTTGACCTTATCCACGTCAGGTCCTGTTATGAAGATCCTGTTCCTCACGATCACGTAATTGCCTCTCACACAGTAGAGCACACGACGGTCTTTATCAGAGTACACATCGCTGGCAATCTCCACGTTCAGACTGGTGTTATCTGTATCGTTTGAGGGTACCGCAGCAGATATGGTGAGGTTCTGTTGAGCTGGTGGCGGCAGGGTTGTATTGTTCACCGGCAGATGGGGTGTGGTTAATCTCTTGGATTCGATCCCGGGCCCTTCGAATTGAGCCGCCTCTGCAAAGGCTGCTGTTAATAGCATGATCACACATATCGGAGCCAGTTTCCTGCGCATATCTATCAGCTGCATGACATACCAGCTTCAGATACCTGCACTCAAACAGCATATCCGAGGGATCGAGCCCTCGAATACGCTGAATTCGCCTCTTCGTTCCTGCCAAGCCTCTCCAGGATAACTCCCCTGGTTCTCCAGGCAACAGGATCGCGCGGGTTCAGCTGAACAACATCGGATATGCACTCCAGAGCCTCCTCGTATCTGTTCAGCATCATGAGAGCGTTGCATTTTCCGTTCAGCGCTTTTATGTTTGAGTTGTTAATTCTCAGGGACTCGTTGTAGCACGCGATTGCCTCATCATACCTCTCGAGGGAGAGCAGAACCATTCCCTTGTTGCACCAGACATCTGCGTTCGATTGATCGATGCTGAGCGACTTGTTATAGCACTCCAGCGCATCGCTGTACGCACCCAGCTCAGCCAGAGCAACACCTTTTCCGTTCCAGACGGACGCATCATGTACATTCGTCTCTATGGATCTGTTGTAGCTTTCAAGAGCATCCCTGTACCTCCCCAGACCGAGCTGTGCATCCCCCATGCCCTTCCAGACGCCTGAATCCGCACTTCCTGACACGACCAGTCGATTGTATATCTCCAGCGACTCTCCGTACCGGCCGAGAGCGTTCAGGGTCATCGCCTTTCCCCGCAGTGCAGCCGCATTTGATGGGTCAATAGACAGAGCCGTATCATAGCTCTGCAGCGCGGCTTCGAGCTCGCCCAGCATTGAGAGCGAGTCTCCCCTGCCGATCCATGCAGCAACATCTGCTGATGAGAGGTTTATCGCATGCTCGTAGCACTGGAGCGCATTTCTGTAATCCTGCAGGCTGCTGTGCGCTCTGGCCTTTCCCTTCCATGCAGCGATGCTTGTGGGATCCATGGAAACTGCTTTTTCGAAGCGCTCGATGGCATCGCGGCTGTTTCCGAGATCCACCATGACGTTTCCGGTGAGCACAAGTGCCTCGACGCTGTGCGGATTCAGTTCTGAAGCTTTCCTGTATTCGTTAAGCGCGTCCTCTTTCCTGCCGAGCTTCTCGTACACCCTCCCGATGGACAGCCACGTGTCTGAATTGGATGGATCCAGAGAGAGCGATTTATTGTAGCTGTGAATTGCATCGAGGTATCTGCCGAGAGAGGCCAGTGCCCTGCCGTTCATCGCCCATGCAAAGGCGCTGTTTGGATTGATCTGCAGGGATCTGTTGCTCGCATTGAGCGCTTCTTCATACCTTCCCACAGAGACGAGCGACTCGGCCTTATTCGCCCATGCTGTTGCATAGTCCGGTGCGATCTTTATGGCCTGATCGTAGCATGCTATAGCCTCTTCATGCCTGTTCATCCTTGATAGCGTCGCACCCTTATTGTTCCACGCAGCTGCACTGGTGGGGTCGATGCGCAGACATCTCTCGTAACCATCCAGCGCCTCGTTATACCGTCCGAGAGCCGATAATGCATTGGACTTACCGTACCAGGCCTCCGCATACGATGGGTCGAGCTGGAGCGCTTTTTCATAGCTGCTGAGCGCTTCGGTGTGTCTCGACAGCTCGAAGAGAACATCTCCCCGGTCCTTCCAGATGGTGGCGTCAGACTGGTTGAGCTGTATGGTGATGTTGAAGTTAACAAGGGATTCATTCAGCCGTCCGAGCTTGTAGAGGGCAAATGAATACCCATGCCAGTAATCTGCATCCTCATCGGAGATCTCTATTAATTTTTTAAAAGATTGAAGAGCATCCTCGTATTTTCCTAATGCGAGCTGTGTTATGGCAATGTCTTTTTTATATTCCAATGTATATTCATAATAGTATGAATAACCTGGCATCATATTAAGTGTGCTGTTGTAAATTTCCAGGGCATTCTCGTAATATCCCAATTTGTATAAAGCGTCTCCCTTGTGATTTTTTACAACATAATATGATCTTTCTTGATTATCCCATGCATCTCTAATTGCATTATTGTAACATTCCAGTGCATCAATATAATTTCCAGACTTATAAAAATTATCTCCTTTAACAAGCCATGTATTACTGGTGCAATCCCAATCCGTACATCCCCACGTTGGCCCGCTATCAATTGACAGTCTGCAGAATGCTGGGGAGATCAGGAAGAACATCACGTAACAAAAAATGAGAAACTTTGTGTTCATACTGCCTCCCTCCTTGTAGAGTTGCCGTACCCCAGTTCTTCAGCTTTTGATAGTGCTTTCTGTGCCTCTTCGGTGCTCCCGAGTATCTCGAGAACAACACCCTTTTCATGCCACGCCAGGGAGTCGGACGGATTCAGCTCGATGGCCTTGTTGTAGCATCTCAAAGCCTCCTCGTACATCCCTGTGCTGTTGAATGCAAGACCCTTGCCATACCAGCCAGCAGAGCTCCACGGGTTCAGATTTATGACCTTATCGAAGCATTTGATGGCGTCCTCTGATCTGTTCATCGCAATCAGGACCATGCCCTTGTTCAGCCAGGAGGTCTCGCTTTCTGGAGCTATCTTTGTTGATTTGTCAAGCGAATCCAGGGCAAGATCGTAATTTCTCAATCTGTAGTGGCACAGTCCTTTTAAATACCAGGCATCGGAATCCAGTGGGTTGATCTCCAGGGCCTTCTCGAGACTCTTTAGCGCATCACTGTACTTCCCCAGCTGATACTGCGCATGCCCCACAGTTCTCCACGCATCAGAGTCGAACGGGTTGAGCTCCTTTGCTTTTGTGGATGCGGTTATGGCCTCCTCATATTTTCCGGTCTCCAGAAGGACAATTCCTTTATTTTTCCAGACCTCCGCATTTTTACTGTCAAGATCGATGGACATGTTGTAGCAATGCAGGGCCTCTTCGTACAGTCCCAGTTTCGACAGGGAATCTCCTTTTCCTGCCCATGCGGATGGGTTTGATGCATTGCGATCTATGCTCTGAGTGTAGCTCGCAACTGCATCTTCATATCGACCCAGCCTGTAGAGAGCAAGACCTCTGTTGAGCCAGGCTTCTGCGAGTGTCGGATCTTTTTCCAGGGACTGATTTATGCTTTCCAGCGCCTCCTCATACCTGCCCAGATTGTTGAGCGCGATTCCCCTGAGCAGATAAGGTTCCGAGTTACCGGGATCGTATGAAATCGCCTTTTCACTGGCATTAAGCGCATCTTTATGTCTTCCAAGTTTGCTCAGAACTCTGGCTTTTGCAGCCCAAGCTTTGCCGAAGGATGGCAAAAGATCAAGTGATTTGTTATAGCTGTCAAGCGCAAGATTGTATGAGCCCATTCTGTAGAACGCCTCGCCACGACCCAACCATGCCTCCGCATTCAGCGGATCCACAGAAATGGTCTTGTTGAAGTTATCCAGGGCATCTCTGTACTTACCAAGCATCAACAGGGTTGTTCCTCTGGCGTTTAGTGCAACCGTACTGGATGCATCGAGATCAACAGCTTTCGAGTATGCATCCAGTGCACTTTTATACATACCAGATGCATAAAAAGCATCTCCCTTCAGCATCCATGCATTTATGTTTGATGGATCAATATCGAGTGATTTGTTTACAGCCAGAAGGGAGATGTCATAAGATCCTTTATTATAATATTCTTTTGCATTCTCAAACCAGTAATCGGCAGTGTACTCCCCCAAGGAGCACGAAATGTAACAGAGCATCAACACCGAAGTGACAGCACATAGCGTGATGGCATTCTTCAAATACTACCCTCCTATAAATCCGTCACATTATATGCATAAACTCTATATAAATTTTGTTCGGTCGAGACGATGTCCAGTCCGAAAGTCCTGACGCTCTTATCCATTTGATGACTTGCCCAAAGGAGCAGGGGTCATGCTATGCGTTCGTTTTGACGAATGAATGCTTTCAGCGACCACATTGCATGCTCTGCAAGTTGCTACGCACATAAGAGCGTATATTGTGTATAATTTATTGTAAGATTGTAATAACAATATTTATTACTAAATACATAAAATTACTTCCATGCGTCTGCTGGAGCTGGTGGATCTCACAGTATCGTTCCCAACAGTCGATGGTGTTGTTAGAGCTGTCGACCATGTTCATCTCAGCATAGATAATGTAGAGCGGATGGGCCTGATAGGCGAGACAGGATGCGGAAAAACCGTGCTTGGCATGTCGATTATCCGATTGCTGCACCCCTCGGCGAGGGTTGGGGGGCGCATTCTGTACCGTGGGCGAGATCTGCTGGAGATCAGCGCTCGTGACATGCAGCGGTTGAGAGGAAAGGAGATAGCTCTGATACCCCAGAACCCCACAACATCCCTGAACCCTGTTCTGAGGGTTGGAGACCAGATCGCAGAGGTCATTCAGCTTCACCACGGAATGAGCAAGACAGAGGCTTGGAGACTCGCGGTAAATATGCTCGGGGAGATGAGAATACCAGATCCTGAGAGGAGAGCGCGCCAGTACCCCCACGAGCTGAGCGGCGGGATGAGAGAGCGTGTTCTGATAACCATGGCGCTGGCATGCAATCCTACTTTTATCATTGCCGATGAGCCAACAAAGGGCTTGGACTCGAAGACGAAATCACAGATCCTGCGGCTGATGCGTACCGTTACGGCGGGGAGATCGATGCTGATGATCACCCATGATCTCGGCGTGGCAAGATCGATCTGCGACAGGATAGCAGTTATGTATGCGGGTGAGCTGCTAGAATGGGGTCCAAGTGAGGAGATCATGGACGATCCCCTGCACCCCTACACACGTGGTCTCATAAACTCGTTGCCCAGTCACGGTTTAGAAGCGATACCGGGCACAAGCCCGTCGCTGATAAATCTGCCATCAGGGTGCAGGTTCCATCCTAGATGTCGACTGGCAACAAAGACCTGCAAGAATATCCACCCGGATATGATCGATCTTGGTAACGGACGGGCTGTGAGGTGTATTTTATGTACCTGATCGAGGCGATAAATCTCAAGAAGTACTTTTCTTCTGGTATCATAAAAAAACATTACACAAAGGCAGTTGATGGAGTCTCGTTTTATATAGAGCAAGGAGAGACACTGGGACTTCTGGGCGATAGCGGCAGCGGAAAAACCACACTTGGCAGGCTGTTGCTCAGGCTCATCGAGCCAACCGAGGGCAGAATTCTGTTTGACGGGATCGACATCACTGCAATCAACCGGAGGGAGCTGCGCAGGATCAGACCGAGGATGCAGATGATATTTCAGGATCCTGAATCGTCCCTGAACCCGAGGATGAAGATAGCTGAAAGCATAGCGGAACCCCTTAAGCTGGGGTTGAACGGAAGGCTCTCGAGAGAGCAAATCCGAGAAAGGGTTCTGGAGCTGATTGATATTGTGGGGTTAAACCCAGAGCATTTGAACCGATACCCATACCAGCTCAGTGGAGGCCAGAATCAGCGGGTTGTTCTGGCCAGAATTCTCGCCGTAAACCCTGATTTCGTAGTAGCGGATGAACCCACTGCGTCTCTGGACGTCTCAGTTCAGGCTCAGATCCTGAACCTCATAAAGCAAGTGAAAAGTGAACATGGCACAACAATGCTATTCATCTCTCATGATGTCGACATACTCAAACACATGTGTGACAGGATTGCAGTGATGGAGAGAGGCAGAATTGTGGGGGTTCACGAACGCACCGATTTCGCCGATTTTCCAGTGAGTAAGCATGATAGTGCTCAAAAAGTTGTGGTCGAATCTTGATCCTGCATTTCGCATTCGATCTTATCCATCTGATAACTTGCCCGAAGAGACACCAGTCACGCTGTGCGCTAGGGCAGTGTGCCGAAATTGCTGTAATTTCGGAGGCACCCTGTATCCAGCAATCATCACTCTTCGTCCATGGATAGATACCTTTTGCCTGTAATCCACCCTTCGTTTATGTTGATCATGATGCAACCTGCTAATCTCAGAAGAGACCGATCGCTTGGGAATGCGCCAACAGGTCTGCTTCTGCGTTTCATCTCTTTACTGCACAGCCGGGAGACCTCAGAAGCTGACAGACTATTCAGACCAAAGCTTCTGACCAGATCCTCCACTCTACGAGTTGATGCACCTTGAATGTACGATTCCGCTACACTCATGAGCAAAGCCTGCTCTACGCGAGTATCTCTCAATCTTCAAAGTTCGCGGTCTCGTCCCGTTTCGGTGCGCCTTCCTTTCAGGAGTGCGCTCGTATGGCAGCGCACCGATCTGCTGATAGGCCTCGTATTGCATCACCGCTTTCAGAAACTCGGTGATAACCTGCCTCAACCCGCTTTTCGGATCGACAAGATAATTTATTATCGGCTCGAATTGATTCATGCCCTGTCTCCTCCTTGATTTTGGAACATCTCAAGTCAGGATACAGGGCGCATTACATACTTTGAATAGATCCAGTTGCTGTCACAACTCCAACAGCAAACTCCGATCGTCGGGATTCTCTACCATACTTTTACAGCAATCGCTCATATCCATCTGATAACTTGCCCGAAGAAGCACCAGTCACGCTGTGTGCTCGTGGCGAGCGAATGAGTGCATTCAGCAACCGGCCTGCATGCACTCCAAGTTGCTGAATACATAAGAGCGACAGCAATTTCGGCACACTGCCGCACACTGCCGATATAAGTGAAAGTTCGCTCTTTGGAATGGTAAGTAAGTTGCTCTGCTTTGCGGTATGTAGTAGGTCTAGAGTTCACACGGACACACATGATTTCGACTTGTAAAATTCTATCATATTACAGGTTACAACTCGAAATCGTGTGTACTTTTATCGGTACTGTAAATGGGGTTTGAAAAAGAATTACCTCATAGCAAGATGTGTATGCGCTGCTGCGGTTTAGCTGACTCATCAAGTTGAACTAGCGGATTGGCGGAGAACAACGGTAGTGAATCACCACGATCCTCTATAGGTTGGTTGGCTAGATCCGGATATCCATTGCTTCTCTGGCATGCACCAACTTCTTTACAACTCGAAATCGTGTGTGTCTCCCATGGGTTTATATATTACAAATCGAAATAAGGGTTGCTTGGGTGTAGAATGTTTAAGGATAGACCCAGGCTGTTCAGGAACAGAGATGTTTTGAGCCCTTTGTATGTTCCTGAAAGGTTACAGGGTAGGGATGAGCAGATAGAGGAACTCAGCTTGTATCTCAGTTATCTGCTGGATGGGTCTACGCCTCCTCATCTTCTGATTGTAGGGCCTCCCGGGTCAGGAAAAACTGTCTGCGTGAAACACGTGTTAAGAGAACTGAAAGAGCATGTGGATATTCCTGTGAGCTACACAATCGCAGATGGGACCTCCTATCAGCTTATGACCTCTTTAGCGATTAATTTGGAATTTGAAATACCGCTCAAGGGGCTTGGTTTCAGTGACGTATGGAATGTATTCAAAGAGAGAACGCAGGATGGAACTATTATTGTTCTGGACGAAATGGACAAGATGTTTAAAAAAGATGGATCTAAGCTTTTGTATTACCTCTCGAGGCAGGAGAAGATTTGTGTAATTGGTATCTCGAATAAACTCACTGTAATGGATATGGTAAATGATTTGAGGGTCCTCTCATCTTTCAGGCCAAGAAAGATCTCCTTCTCCCCCTATGATGCTTTTCAGCTCGAAGCGATTCTGAAGTGTAGATCCGAAGAGGCATTTTTCCCAGGTGTTCTGGATGACGGCGTTGTACCTCTATGCGCAGCATTAGCTGCCAGGAGGAACGGGGATGCGAGGTATGCTCTAGATCTTCTATCGTTTTCTGCAGATGTTTGCATCCGGGATAGGAGAGAGAACGTAACTGAAGCAGACGTGATGGTTGCAAAAGATGAGGTTGAGATTGAATTCATTAGACGGAGCATAGAGAGGCTTTCTGAAAGCCAGAAGATTCTTCTATACTCCATCTTTACTGCGGAATACAACTCTCCCACCGAAGTGTACAAACACTACAATAAGATCGCTAAGGACCTAGGAGTGACTCCCCTTACCCAGAGAAGGCTATCAGATCTTCTTAAGGAACTCGAGCTGCTGGGGCTTGTGGAAATTGAAAGAAAGGGCAGGGGGCGAGGCAGGGGAGTTGGATGGGCACTGTTTCCTCCATCTACAATTGATAGAGAGTTTATAATGAAAGCTCTGATGAGGTCGATTGGTCGTTAGATATCCTGCTCTCGCATCTCACTTCGTATTTTGTCAATCAGCTGTGGATAGTCTCTCTCCAGCCCCTCTATAATCCATTTTGCGGCACTCTTGCTGATGGAGTATCTTGGTATCATTGATTTGAGGTACTGCATAGCGGCTGCGATCTCTGGATCCCATACGCCGATCATCTGTCTTTTTGTGGTAGCTGTCTCAATGGCATCTCTGAGAACCTTAAGGTTTATGTCATTAAGGATTAATGTGTCATCACTTAATCCTTTTGGGATTACGGATTTAGTCACTGCATCTTTATCTGGTCTCTTTTTGCTCTTGATGTCTCCGAACACTTTGTCCATGAGATCCCCAGTCATGACATCACCTCTTCTGCAAGTTTGGAATACGCTCGGGCCCCAGGAGACTCAGGGTCAATGAGACATATCGGTTTGCCATATGATGGGGCTTCGGCCAGCTTTATTGACCGCGGGATAATTACATTAAATGTATCTTCTCCAAGAAGATCTCGGATTTTTGTGATCACCTCTTTTCCCATCTTGGTTCTTCGATCATACATGGTGAGCAGGTATTTCATTCTCAAATCGCGGTTAAGATCTTCTGATATGGCCTTCGCCAGATCTAGTATCATCGACAGCCCTTTTATACCGTAGAATTCCGTGGGTATAGGAACAATAGCGATATCTGCGCTAACCATTGCATTGATTGTGAGGAATCCAAGATTGGGGGGCGTATCGATGATTATGAAATCGTATTTTGTGGCATCTCTTATTTTTAGCTTCAATTTTGATTCTCGATCATACCCCTTCGAAGCACTCAACTCCATCTCAGCGCGGCCTAACCGTTTATCTGAAGGTGCCAGATCGAGTCCTTTTATCTCAGTTGGCATTACAACTTGGGATAGAGGTAACGCCTCCATAAGGAGTTCGTAGGTTGTGTTCTCTAAAGTTTTGTCAACACCAAGGTGAGTTGTAGCTGAGGCCTGTGGATCCAAATCAACAAGCAAAGCCGGCTTACCTTTAATAGCTAGGTAGGCAGATAAGTTCACAGCAGTGGTAGATTTACCTACACCACCTTTCTGGGACGCTACTGCAATTACCTTCATGCTTAAGAATTAATCCTTCCTGCATTAAGATCTTTCTAATTAATACTTAATGCTTAAGCATTAATTAT
>ERZ795045.3647-NODE-3647-length-13263-cov-10.476908_pt1 | contig 13263 bp, 10 predicted proteins | sample MGYA00375129_ERZ795045 | MGnify/ENA primary metagenome ERZ795045 (study PRJEB30174, sample SAMN05720166) | activated sludge metagenome | isolation source: anaerobic digester from wastewater treatment plant | place: Japan | collected 2015-05-15 ... | reverse complement strand
ATCCATTGCCTAAAATTCTACTGGGGACCACCACCAGAAGCCTTGTATCATGCTATCTAAGTGCTACAGACCCATCATCAATAAGTTGTTGCATTCACCAGCTTTATCTGGTATACTACGGATATTGTTTATTTTATAATAGCTATGAGGAATTATTATTCTGGGTCACGATCACACAGTGGTTGGGATAATAATTTAGCATTATGATTACTACAACTTGCTTTCAGTGGGAGATATAAATATGAAAAAGTTTTTTACATATTCAATTGCAATCATTGCAGGCATATTTGTACTCTATTTAATTGGTTATATTTGTATTCCACGCCTTTTAGTAATTGGCAAAGAGACAAAGCATAAAATATATGTGTCATTGGGATTTCATGCCAATTTTTATCATTCATACCGAATAGATACCAACGATGAAGCAGGTTTTGGCAAAGATATACGCATTGTACGTAAGATTATTGAAGTGCTGGATGAAAAGAATAAAAAAGGTATTCCTGTTAAAGGTGTGTGGGATTTTGAAAATCTATTTACCCTGGAAGAGATATTACCAAAGTATGCTCCCGATATCATACAGAACATCAAACGTCGTGTGAAGAAGCATGGTGATGAAGTCATTTTGATGTCGTATAATAATGGACTTGTTTCTGCAATGACTCGAGATGAATTTGTGTATTCAATGCAAAACGCTATTACCAATACAAGGAAAAGTGGAGTGAAAGATATTTTTGGAATTTTTTTGCCCTATGTTCGTCCACAGGAAATGATGACATCTGCAGGGAATTTTAATCTATACAAGGAGCTTGGTATACAGGGAGTTGTTCTATATTACAGTGCTATTCCGTTTGATGCATTTAGAGTTTTTGTTGATGAATTATCGCTTGAAGAAGCTCACAATCCGCTTATATACAATAATACAATAACAAATGAAAGAATGCTTGTAATACCTGCATATAATCATGCCGACCTCATTGAAAATGTAAGCATTTATAACTGGGTACAGATGCTTCGCCATGAACAATTACGTGGGAATATAAAAAATGATGTATTGATATGCATAAATAGTGATGCTGATGATTCATACTGGTATGGGTATAAGCTACCTTCATATTTAAAATGGGTGCCCAATACTGGCGGACTATCACAGCTCATTGATGATATCGCATCACTTGATTACGTTGAGTTTACTACAATCCATGATTACGTGCAACATCATAAGCCTGTAAAAGAAATTTCATTTGGGCAGGATACTGCTGATGGCAGTTTTAATGGTTATGTATCATGGGCTGAAAAGAAATACTGCAGCGATTACTGGACTGCAGTTGAAAAAGACAGAATGGCTCATGCATTTGTAAAAGCGCTGTATAAATACATCAAGCAACCGATTTCTGAAAAGATACAAGCTGCATTGGTTGAATCGTTTCAAAAACGTATGCGGCTTCTTTCTACAACAAACTTTGGTATGGCAACACCATTTCTGGCAAAAAACCGTGAACACGTTGTTGATGATCTCATTAAACAAATGCAATCAATAACCGATACTGTTATACGTGATTTAAAAGCATATGCACAAAAGATTTGCAGCCAGGATAAAAAAGCACAGGAATTCAGTAACTACGAATATGTTAATTCTGTGTTGGTTCTTAAACAAAATGCTGATAATTTTGTGTTCACAATTTCGGGTGAATTGCCTGTAGGTTACGACTATTTCCTGAAATACAATGATACGCCAATACCTGTGTTTGTTTTTTCACAGAATGGAATAAGCCGTTTTTTTGTAAAGGGAGGGATTCCTTCTGATGGTGTGTATCACATTGTTCGCAAACCTCACAGCCAAACTCAGTACACAACACATGCTACTCAACAGCTTCTCAAAAACAGTACAATTGTTATTAAATTCAAGCATGGAATTAATTCAATAGAAGTTAATGAGAAAGAGGTTCTTGATGAATATAGTTTTCTTCCCTGGATACAGTACAATGGTAAAAACTATCGCCCCAAAACAGTAAACATAAAGATAATTAATGATGGCACCAATGGTGTTGCAGCCGTAAAACTGTATGGTACCCTCAACATTCCACAGAATATCACCACAGGTAATTTTGAATACTGCATCTATCTGGTGGAAGGTGTTGACATGATTTTTGTTGATGGAGTAATCACCTATCCTGACACACCTCGCACAAAAATTTTTAAATCAAGCATACCGCAGCTTGCGCGTATCTATGATCCCAGCTGGCAACAGGTTGCTCCATGCCCATTGTATGTGTCAATGCATGCATCTAAGAAAAAGCCTTTTACTGTATTAAAGCGCAATTACCTGGGTGTAGAATCACAGTACACCATAGATTACTTCAAACATTCGCCAAAAAATCTTGATCTTGCTAATGTCAACAATCACATTACAGCAGAGTATGTGGCTGTGACCAATGGTACTGAGTGTATTGCTGTTGCAAAGGAAAACGCTACTCTTTCCAACTTTGCTTTTTGTCCATTACAGGTGGCGCACAGTTTTTTTACAGGATTTTCAGTAAGTCTCAATCCGTTTGGAACTTTTTTTGGCAGGCAGTACTATCAGCCAACATGGGGTAAGGGCAGGGGGTTTGAAGCCGCAATCATAAATGGGGATCAGTATTACTCAGGTGCATGCACTTACAGTGGAACCACTCAGCGTTTTGCATTGGCGATAGTTCATAGTAATAACTCATTGCCTGAAACATTAAAAAGACTGATGATTTCATACGCAAATCATCCATTTGCAATACTCATGCATGAAAAGCAGGAGAAAAAAACTACACCACCATTACAGCCGCCAAAAGGAGTGTTTGCATTATACCGCGATAGCGGTGTATATGTAAATTTTGAAAAAGCTGATGGTGCTGCTTCCTACATCATTCATTGTGGTGATACAAAAGATTCATTGTCTGCACTGTATAGAACAAAAGATACATCGATATTTGTAAAAGAATATTCAAAGGGCAAATCGTTTGTTCAGGGCAATACATACTATGTTGCGGTACAGGCTGTGAGCGCACAGGGAAAACAATCTGAGCTTTCGGCCATGTATGCCTTTACCGCTAAAGAAATAAAGGAAGACATGGACTTGCCTCTAACGTTGCAGTTAAAGATTATGTTTGATACACTCATTGCAAAACTGCGCTGGTGAAGTTTACTTAACCTTCTGCCACATTACAGGAGCTATCGCCACCTCACCATTTGTTAATGTTGCAACCCATTTCCACCCGCATGTGGTAATGTACCATGCCTTTGTAGATGGCACATACACCCATTCAGGAGCATGTGCACGCAGCGTTGCTATGAGTGAGTCCGAACGATTTTTGCCTCTGTAAACTCCAAAATCATAGGGATTATTAGAATAGAACACAAGCGTGTCATTGTAGCTTTCCTTATCAAGCCAAACCTTGAAAAGCAGTAACACACCGTGAATAAATAGCGTATCGTTATTATACGTTAGTGACAGATAATAGCCATCATTATACTTCACCACAAATGGCGATTCCATTGACGCAAATGGTGAATTGCGTTCGCTGCCAAAACTGCTTCTCAGTGCTGTGCGAATGTATTGCCAGTGTACCAGATCAAATGACTGATACACATCAACCTGTGAAAAGAACAGTCCACGAGCAGTTGTATACAAAAGCCACTGATCACTTGCAACCTGTAAAATCATACAATCGCGGAAAAATTTGTGATACGGAGCTTTCATTAATACAGCATGATTTTCCCAGTGAATGCCATCGCGTGAAATCATGTGATGCAATTTATGAGGTGACCAGAACATATGATATACGTTGTTGTGTTTGATCACATGCGGAGCCCACGCCAGGTCGCCAACATCAGCAACAGATTCATCTTCAGCCATCATGATATGGGGAAAGTTTTCACTTTTAGCAACCGCAAAATATGTTTCGGCATTGGGATCGCCATCAGTTTTTGAAGTGATACCAATAAGGCGCCAGTTGCGTTTTGCATCCTGAAAAATGGTATGGTCATTTATGTAATAGCCGTGTTTTTCAGGTTTATATAATGGGCGATAGTTACCTGCAATGATTGGTTTGTATATATCTGTCTTTTTGTTGATAGAGTAAGCTTTTGCAGTTCCTACCACAAAACGTTCTCTGGTTTTTTTATTAATCTTTACTACTTTAAACAATCCACCGTTACCCCTATACAGGAAGGAACCAAATTGCGTGGTGCCAATGTGTTCCCGGTTGCCACTCTTTGATTCAATTTCAATAGTATATTCCTCATTATCGGGATCAGAAATCCAGCCCAGGTGTACCCAACCATTGCCCAAAACATATTTCACACCATACTGTACCTGACGCTCCTGTACCAATGCTTTGGGAATTGAACTATAAAAATCAGTTGAAAGGGGTATATCCACATACATATATATAATAAGTTGTCCTGAAATGAAAAGTAATAGTAACGTGAAGATTATGCGTTTTACAATTTTTTTGTATTTCACACTTTCCCCCCTTAAAATACTAAATGAAAAACGCATGTCATTCTACAGATAGTCCCCATTTTATTGCGATTATATGTTAAGATTCTCCCCCCCCATTCCCTGGTATTTAGTTTAGGTTGCATCCCGGGTCCTTTACAATAAAGATTAACAATACAATAATCCAATTTTTTAATGATATTTCGAAAGAAATTTTGCCAATGATTTTTATAAATAGCAAGCATAATAATTATGCTATAGTGATACATTAATGGGCTAATAAACTGCAGCAATGTAATAAAGCGTATTTAATTTAGAGCTAACTATCGTCTCCGGGGATGTTTAAAAGAGTGATTATATATAAAATTATTTCAGGGATAATCAGTTATTTAATTTGAAAGTATTGCAAACTTGATTTGATGGATATTTTTAATGGTATAATAAAAAAATTAACTGCATAAGAAAATAAAAAAATGATATTATACCAAAGATTTTGACAATAAGAAAGCTCATTTAATATCAATAATAATCAGTGTGATATCATCATTGAAAGACTCATTGGGGTAAGCAAAATGTTTTAGTTCATCTATTATTGCATGTACACATTCACTTGCGGGCTTGTCCTTATATTTTTTAATGAAGTGTTTAAGCTGTTTTTTGCCAAAAAAGGTGCTTTGTGAATTAATTGTTTCAATTATTCCATCAGTAAAAAGAATAAGACGATCGCCTGCCTCAAGGGGGAATTCATGAAGAGTATAGTTGGGTTCAAGATTCAGACCCATTAATCTTCCTTTAGGCAGAATTTCATATATAGCATCCTGCGAGCGTCTGAACAATATACAGGGCTCATGTCCTGCACGGGATACTTTACATGTCATTGATTCAAAATCAATATATAGATATAGTGCGGTAAGAAAATTATCATCCAGGTTTTTTTTCAATGATGTGTTCAATTTGTGCAACAGGGACACGGGATCATCAACAGCTTGATGGCCGGTATGTATGAGTGATTGTAGCATTGAAGCAATGAGAGCAGCTGGCATGCCGTGTCCCGATACATCGCTGATAAAAATGCCAATGTGATTATCGTCTTTGATATTGAAATTGTAATAATCCCCTCCAACTTTATCCATGGGAATGTAAACATGTGCAATTTCATATTTGCCCGAAACAGGAGTTTCCTGTGGTATTAATGTTTGCTGAATCTGGCGCGCCATATCTAATTCTTTTTCAATTTGAGTAACCCGTTTGATGCTTGCTACTGCCTGTTTTAATAGCAGTTGTGTTTTTAACCGTGAGATGATATCATACATATAAAACGGTTTTACTATATAATCATTTGCACCGGCTTCAAAGCTGGCCATCAGGCTTTCCGGTTCTTCAATGGGTGATATCACAATTATTGGCAATTCAGCAATAGTGTATGTGGTACGTATCTTTCGGATTACTTCCAGTGTATTTGTTCTTGGCAGCATAATATCAAGAAGCATGGCGTCAGGAAGCATGCCGGAATCAAGAATGCCCAATACTTCCTGTCCATTATATGCTTTCAATACCTGATATCCGTTCAGCACAAGATTGTTATCAATGCTTTGTAGTAATACAGGGTCACTATCTGCCACTAGAATACGGGCAATTTGTTGAGTGGATGGTATTGACGTTTTATCAATGTTTTCTATATATGGCATAGATGCAAGATCGATAAAGTGATTATCCACAACGGGGGTTTCTTTATGATAAGCGTGGACATCCTGTGCAGGGGAAAAATCTGCACATTGTAAAGAAAATGACAGCGTTGTTCCTGTGTCAGGATTTGTATCAATTGCTATAGTAGTGCCGTGGAGCTCAATGAGTTGTTTTGCAATAGTTAATTCAATACCGGTTAAGAAAGAATTTTTAGGTGTTTTCTGGTTAAGATATATATCCTGGTGAATAATTGTGTCAAAGATATATGGGAGCACCCCTTTACCATCTTCATGAATGGCGATAGTAATTTTTGAAGGGTCATTTGTTTGTATTGCTGAATGTAATGTGATAGTTCCATTAGAAGTTAATTTGATACTATTGTATAAGATGTTGAATAGTGCCTGTGGAAGCCTATCTTTATCCGCCAACACAAGCGGCAAGTTTACAGGAATATTATTTTTTATAGTAATGGAATTTGACAGTGGCAGTTTCTGTATAATATCAATTACGACATCAATCATTGATTTAAGATCAACAGCTGTAAGCGACAATTGTGTGGTATTATATTTTAACTGTGAGTAATCAAGGAAGTTGTGTATTAAGCGTGACAGTCGTTTGCTGCTTGCCAGAATAAGTTGCAGATTATTTATTATTTTTTGGTTAAGTTCCCCTGCTATTCCACCTAAAAGAGATTCGGTTATGCCAATAATACTTGAAAGTGGGGTTCGGAGCTGACTTGATGTCGCATTGATGAGGTCATCCTTGAAAGTGCTCATCTGGTGTAAATTTTGTATAAGCAATTCTTGTGTTTCGCGCAAAGCCTTTTCTTTTTCTATGATGATAGATTGCTGCCGTGAATGTTCCTGTTGTATGATATAATACTGGTCTGCCATAGCTATCGATAAAAAGAATATAACCAGTATGGATCCAAGTTCAACACTGTAAAGTGTTATAGCATTGCTGGGTAGCAATCCAAATCCTCGTAATGCAAAGATTAAAACACCAATAAAGAAAAATATCCAGCCCGTGATAAAAAATCGAGCAGATCTGTATCCTGTGTACAGGGAGTACATACCTGCTATAAAATTAGCAAATGACCATAGTATTCCAAATATGGCAAAAAGTTGTATCATGCAGCTCATATCAAGGAAGGGTAATAGCGCAAGGAACACCAGTGAAATCCCAATAATTCCCTGTAGGATTTTATTGATTTTTGGTAGTTGAGTGCGGGTTTTTAAAAAGAACATTGTAAACAATGTAGAAAATATGAACACAAGTGACCCTGTACCCATATAGAGTGGCAATAAATATTTGATGGGAAAACGCGGAATTATCTCAAAGAAAATGCCATTTTGAATTGAAACAAACAAACCAAATCCAATAATATACATTGAATAAAAAATGCTATTATATGACCGTATTATAAAGTAATAAAAGAGGTTAAAGAAGAACATAATAAAGATTATGCCTAAATAGATTCCATTTATATGCATTCTGAAACTGGATGTTTTATTTATATAGTTTATATTGCATATTGACAAAGGGAAGCGCATTGTGGTTCGGGTTTTTAATTTGATATAGTATTCATCATTTTGGTTTTTACCAGGATTAAGTTCAAATATACGTCCCGTATATAAAATATCAGTTGTATTCAATTGTTGTTGTTGAGATATTTCTGCAAGTTTTTGCAACCGGCCACTCTTTTTTCTATACAGGGTTACATTTTCAATGAGGGGGTAATCAAGGAGCAGGTACCATGTGGTGGGCGATGAAGAAATATCCTTAACGTTAAAACGAATCCAGAATGTGCTTTTTGTAAAACCGTAGTTTATCTTTTTATGTACTTTTTTAAACCTGGATTGGATTTGCTGTTGTACTATGTCTTTGGGTTGTAAACGGTTGGTTGTATCTTCAAGGTAGTACAGATAGTCGGTCATATCAATTTTATTGGTTGTATCTTGAAGAAGTATCATCTCAGGAGTGTTATCCGGAGGTATAGCTGTAAATATCAGATACTGTATAAAAAATAATGTACCGAGCATAAATAGCTAAATGATATTAAAATTTAATTGCAAAAACAAATAGTATGGTGTATAAAAATTATCACCACGCTATTGATTTCGGTAATAAGTAATATCTTTACTGAGTATATCACAACAATATTTTTTTGCATTTAAAATTGCAACTTACCGTGCTTAATTAATAGGACAACATATTAGATTAGGTAATACATTTCATCAGTATACAAAATTCTCTTAGAAAAAATATTGAAATTTTCTTTATGTATTTAAAACTGACCAGTGGTGATTATAGTTAATACATTTTTTAGAATTAGAAAGGGAATGCAATGAAAGACCTGCTGAGTAAATTAATTGTTCCAGAACAGGTAAAAGCGTTATTACAGGTTACAAATGTAACGGTAGCGCATACAGTTGATGATTTATTTGAGTTATCACTCAAATTTGGGAATGATGGTGTTCAGAAAGTTGTATATGATGTGCCAGGCAAAGGGGAATACTGTGAGGCCGTTGTTTATAAGGTAAAAAATGGGATAGCTGTTAATTATACTGAAGCATACATGCGCAGACGCGATCCTGATAGCATGGTTATTGGAGATGACCTGCCAACTGATAAGATAACCTATACACAAAGATTTGGGAAAGATTTTAATGAACTTAAAAAAGAAACATTTGATTGGTTACAAAAGCAGGACTTAGCAGTGTTTTTCTTCAAAGCAGGGCAACTTGATGGGTGTTATGGTATGGCAATAGCACCTGCAAATGCTGGTTTCTTTTGTTTAGGCCTGGGGATATTACAGGGAATCATTGATTCAAGACAAATTGAAGGCACCATACATGTTAAATGTATACTCTATATAGCACCTGTTTTCAGGCATACCCATTTCAATGGGAAACAGATAGTTGTTCACTATAGGAGTGAAAATCTGCATGAAATATACAGTTATAATCTGTATCCCGGGCCAAGTGCAAAGAAAGGTGTATATTCATCGTTGCTTGATTTTGGCGAGAAGGAAGGTTGGGTAACAAATCACTGTGCTGTGGTGCAGGTTATTACCCCGTATGGTAATAAGACAACCATAATGCATGAAGGTGCTAGTGGAAGTGGTAAAAGTGAAACCAATGAACATATTCATCGAGATGTGGATGGTACCATAAAGCTTGGTGTGAATATTGTGACTGGCGAAGTATTATCACTGGTACTGCCACGGGGGTGTTTTTTGCGGCCAGTTGTTGATGATATGGGATTATGCCATCCATCATTTCAAAAAGATGATGGTTATTTATACCTTAAAGATGCTGAAGCAGGATGGTTTATACGGGTTAATCATATTGAACAGTATGGCACTGATCCTGATATTGAATCGCTTTCAATACATCCAAAGGTGCCATTAATGTTTTTGAATATAGATGCGCAGCCATTCAGTACTGCTTTATTATGGGAACACATTGAAGATGAGCCGGGTAAATCATGTCCCAATCCTCGTTTTCTGGTTCCACGCAATGCATTGCCGGACATTGTTAATAAACCTGTTCAGGTTCATATAAGAAGTTTTGGTGTCAGGACTCCTCCTTCAACAAAAGAAAAACCTGATTATGGAATAATAGGTTTATTCCATATATTACCACCGGCAATAGCCTGGTTGTGGAGGCTTGTGTCACCTCGTGGCCATGATAATCCAAGTATTGTAAAAACTGGAGGGCTTGAATCCGAAGGGGTTGGTTCTTTCTGGCCTTTTGCAACTGGTAAAAAAGTTAATTTTGCAAATTTGCTACTTGAGCAGATAATTGCCAGTCCAAAGGTAAAATATGTGCTGGCACCCAATCAGTATATTGGTGCCTGGCAAGTTGGATTTAACCCACAATGGATTATGCGTGAATATTTAGCAAGAAGAGGTGGTGTAAAATTTTTTGCTGATGAATTGTCTAAATCACGTTGTTCATTGTTGGGATTTTCATTAAATAAGCTTGTTATAGAAGGAGTAGAAATTGAGAAGTTTCTTTTAAGGCCTGAGCTTCAAAGTGAAGTTGGTGAAGATGCGTATGACAGGGGAGCTCAGATACTGGTTGATTTTTTCAAGAAGGAACTTATGGATTACTACAATGATCCCAATCTTCTTCCCTTAGGCAAACAGATCATTGAGTGTTTTTTGTCTGATGGAACAATTGAAGAGTATATGCAGCTCATCAAAGATGAAGGTTTAATAATGGAAGATTAAATGGCATTGCAAAAATATCCTTCATTATTTCTTGATAGAGATGGCACACTCATAAAGGATGTGGGGTATATAAGTAATCCCGGGCGTGTAGTTTTTTATACATGTACGTTTGATGCTTTGAAGGAAGCGCAGCAGTTTTTCAGGCTGTTTATCATAACCAACCAGCCTGGTATTGCAAAAGGAATTGTAACCTTAGATGAGGCTATTACAGTAAATACGTATATCCAAAGCGTTTTTGCTGATAAAGGCATTACAATTGAATCCATATATATGTGCCCGCATGCAAAAGAAGATAACTGTCATTGCAGAAAACCAAAGACCTATTTTGTTGATCAAGCTGTAGCGCACTATAATCTGGATGTACAACATTCTTTTGTTATTGGTGATCATCCATCTGATATACTGCTTGCAAAAAATGCTGGGATGCAGGGTATATATGTGTTGACAGGGCATGGCAAAAAGCATAAAAAAGAAATTGATAATTGTGTGATAGTTAAAAAGAATTTACAGTATGCAGTAGATTATATACTAAAAAGAGTACAATTATGAAAAAGCCCTTTTTTGAAAAACCAGCCCGTATCTTTGCACACAGGGGATATTCAAAAGAATATCCAGAAAACACAGCACTGGCGTTTGAAAAAGCAATTGCGTTAGGAGCAGATGTCATTGAAACAGATGCGCACCTTACCCGGGATGGACATGTGGTGATAGTTCATGATGATGAACTATCGCACATAACTGATGGTAAGGGAAATGTTGGCCAGTTAACATTGCAAGAGATAAAACAATTAGATGCAGCATATCATTTCAGCTTGGATGGAGAAACTTACCCATACCGCGGCAAAGGTATTACTATTATGACACTGGAAGAGATGCTGGATGCTTTTCCTGAACAGCGCTTTAACGTTGACCTGAAAGATAATACCATAGTGCTGGCAGAAAAATTTTGTGATATAGTTCTTAGCCATAAATCTGAACACAGGGTTCTGGGTGCATCGCAGCATGGTAAAAATTTACAATATATACGTAAAAGAATCCCAACCATGGCAACATCATTTGGGTTATGGGGTGTGTTGGGGTTTTATTTTTTATTCAGGTCAGGACTTTTGGGGCTTTTCAAACATTTTCCTGGTGATGCACTGCAAATACCGGAATACATTGGGCCTTCACATCTGGCAAATGGGGCACTGATACGTATGGCACATGAGCGTGGAATACAGGTTGATGTGTGGACGGTAAATCAAGAACGAGATATGCGGAGACTGCTTGATGTCAACGTTGACGGTATAGTAACCGACGATGTACCACTGCTTCAAAAAGTACTTCAGGATTATCCATTGAAGTAGAAGTATATTTTAATTTTATTCATAACCTGTTGTGTGTGGTTATGATAAATTTTTAATTTTGATCTTTTCTAAAATAATTAACGCCAAAGAAAGTATCCACGTTTCTTCATTGAGATATTGTAATAATATAAGACTCAATCGCATTGTAAAACTATTATCCATTGACATTTTCAATGGTTATTTTTATAATAAAAGTGTACATTTCGTAATTCACACTATTATTGTATGTTGACACTAATAGTATTGTAATTTACGTTAATTAATTTCTTATAAATAGTAATAGGGTATTTGGATTATTATTTATAAAATTTAATATGTGACGCTATTTTGTTATTGGGATAAAAGCAATATGAAAGAAGATGTTCGCTAGTTGCAAAGATTAGAAAACTTTGAAAAAGCAATCAATCAATTAAAAGCAGCAGTGGTTCAATATAATGAAAAAGGATTAAACGAGCTTGAAAAACAGGGTATGATTCAGGCATTTGAGTACACATTTGAACTGGCATGGAATTTAATCAGAGACTATTTCCTATACCAGGGAATACATGACATACAGGGTTCAAGAGATGCTGTTAAAATGGCATTTAAATTTGGAATTATTGAAAATGGTGGTATCTGGATGGAAATTATAAAAACAAGAAATTTAACAGCACATACATATAATCAGATGATTGCAGATTCAATTGTTTCACAGATTGTAAAATCATATTATGCTGAATTAGAAAAGCTATTTAAAAGATTTATGGAGATAAAAATGAATGATTAAAAATACATTTGGCATTGAAGATACAATTATTAACAGTCTGAGAGAAATATTCTTACAATATCCTGAAATAGAAAAAGTGCTTATATATGGTTCCCGAGCAAAAGGATCTTATTCAAAAGGATCAGATATAGATATAGTTATAATTGCACCACAAATGGATTTTTCACACTATTTAAAGCTTTATGCGCAATTAGATGAACTGGAAATACCCTATACACTTGATGTAACAAAATATGAACTGATAGGAGAAAATATAAAGTCTCACATACAGAGAGTGGGTGTTGAAATATATAAACACAATCACAAATAAAATTTTATTGACACAAAGTATTGATTTATTACTTTGACAAAATCATTTGCTGTGATATATTTCTTTCCATACAATTTTTATTTATTTCGGGGCGTGGCTCAGTCCGGCTAGAGCGCGTGGTTTGGGACCATGAGGTCGGAGGTTCAAATCCTCTCGCCCCGAATTTTAACGCGCCAGTAGCTCAGCAGGATAGAGCAACGGCCTTCTAAGCCGTGGGTCACAGGTTCGAGTCCTGTCTGGCGTGCATTCCTTCCTGAATATAAAAATCTAATTCATGTCAATATGAATCCAGTATTTATTATATCTATTGAAAATATTCACCCAATGATAGTTTTTTCAACAACTATCGATATAAATAATTAATGAAAGATTAAGTAGCGTTGTTTATGAAAATATATTTACCTATTCCACTTTTGGCAGGAATTTCTAGAATATATATAATTATTT
>ERZ795045.3643-NODE-3643-length-13282-cov-344.161639_pt1 | contig 13282 bp, 10 predicted proteins | sample MGYA00375129_ERZ795045 | MGnify/ENA primary metagenome ERZ795045 (study PRJEB30174, sample SAMN05720166) | activated sludge metagenome | isolation source: anaerobic digester from wastewater treatment plant | place: Japan | collected 2015-05-15 ... | reverse complement strand
ATGGATATAGAAGGCAATTCTCTGGGCTTCTATACTATCATATCGGTAATAGATGTGAAAAAACGGCACACTCAATTGATTAAAGTGCAGGTTCCTAAAGCCATTGCCCGCAAAATAGCATCATTTCGTATTCAGGCTAAAGAAGTCAGTGAACCTCTTCCAGAACCTGTGATCCCTGATAAAATGCCAGATGAGGCGATGATATGTTTATGTGAAAGAGTTAAAGCTGGTGATATTCGTAAACTGATACACTCTGGAGTAACTAATCTAAATCAGATTAAAGCAATAACTCGTGCAGGAATGGGTCCCTGTGGTGCAAAAACTTGTGAGAACTTAATCTTACAACTTTTAAGGGAAGAAGGTATACCAATAGAAAAGGTTGTTCCTAATACCAAACGCCCTCTTTTCATTGAGGTTCCCTTAGAAAAATTTCCTGATGGAGACTGAAAATGGATAATATATATGATGTAATAATAATTGGAGCAGGCTCTATAGGGGTTCCCACAGCTTTAAATCTGGCTTTACAAAAACAAAAAGTGTTGGTTATAGATGGAGAAAGTGCACCAGGTCAGCAAAATAATAAAAAAGCTATAGGTGGAGTTCGTGCTACTCATAGTGATTATGGAAAAATCAATGTTTGCAAGCGCTCCATTGAAATAATGAAGACCTGGAAAGAAACCTGGGGTGATGATATTGGCTGGATGAGCAATGGTTATAGTTATCCCGCTTATACTGAAGAAGATGAAAAGACTTTAAAGGACTTGATGAAGGTGCAACATAGCTATGGCTTAAATATCACCTGGGTTAGTCCTGAAGAATATAATGAACTTGTCCCTGGAATAAATAAAGAAGGGTTGAGAGGTTCCACTTATTCTCCTGAAGATGGTAGTTGCTCTCCCCTACTTTTAGGTTCGGCTTATTATTTTCATTCTCTGGAAGCTAAAGTTCAATATCGGTTCAGGGAAAAGGTTATAGGTTTTGATATGAGTCAGAGCAAAATAGAAAAAGTTATAACAGATAAAGGGACTTATTCTACAGGAATGGTAATTAATGCAGCAGGAAATTATGGAAAAGAAATCGCTGCTATGGCAGGACTTAATCTTCCGGTTCAACCTGAAAATCATGAAGCAGGAATAACAGAACCCGTAGCCAGATTTATGGGTCCTATGGTAGTTGATATGCGAATTCGTCCTGGTTCTGAAAACTTTTATTTCTATCAAAATAATGAAGGACAGATAGTTTTTTGTATCACACCTAAACCACCGATAACAGGAATTGACAATAGAAGTACTTCTGTCTTTTTACCTATGTGTACCAAAAGAATGCTGGAAGTATATCCAAGATTACATAGTTTAAGAGTTCGTAGAACTTGGAGAGGTCAATATCCAATGACTCCCGATGGCTTTCCTATAGTAGGAAAATCAGGTGATAATCTTATCAATGCTATAGGAATGTGTGGACAGGGTTTTATGCTGGGACCTGGTTTGGGAGAATTGATTACACGTATCTGTCTTGATGAACTAACGGAAAGTGATTTACATATTCTTCAAAGTTTTAATCCAGAAAGAGACTTTTCTGGTATGGAAGCTTTTAAGTAAAGAAATTCATAAGAAAAACTCCATAAAAGAAATAAGCGCCTGATTCTTATCAGGCGCTTATTATTTTATGCTATATAATCAGAATGTTCTTAGAATTGTGCAAGTAGCTGATTAATATATGCGATACGACTATTGATATCACTTAAAACTTCAGGGTCATCAGTGTAATTACGAGCAGTCTGCAGATAGTTTAATGCCTTATTATAATGATTTATTGCCGTAGTCTTGGCAGTGTCCCTTTGCTTTTTAAGGTCTAAAGCTTTCTTTCCAACCGCTCTTGAAGCCTGACGGTCTAAATCAATGTATTTATTGTAAGACTCTGCACCTCTACTCTGATAGACAGAAGAAAGAATTATGTAAGGTTGGTAAAGGGTAGGGTCTTTACTAATAGTAATATTGGCATTTGTTTCTGCATCATTTAGTTTACCCTGTTCCAGATAAATGGCAGCAAGATTAAGATAGGAATAAGGATTATCTGGAGCAACTTTCTTCAAAGCATTTATCTTTTCAATTGCCTTGGTGTTGTTACCGTTACTTCTATATATACTAATCAGATTGAGATAAGCTTGAATATTATTGGGATCCTTAGCTAACACATTCTCATATTTATCAATGGCTTCCTGAGTTCTTCCACTTCTCTGATAAGCAGTAGCTAAACGCGCAGCTATAAAAGTATTGTCTGGAGCTTTTTCAAAGGCTTTTTCCAGGTAAGGTATAGCCTCATTATAACTTCCTTCATCAAAAAGAATAATAGATAAATTTACAATAGCTCCAGTGAACTCAGGATCAATAGCCAGAGCTTTACGGTATGATTCTTTAGCTTTTTCTTTGTTGCCAATTTGATTGTAGAGATTTCCTACAGCAAACCAGGTTTCAGCATCCCGAGTTTCTTCCGCAATCCTTTCCATTAATGGAATCCTTTTCATAGGTTGATTGGTTTTATCATAGAGATCAATTAGAGCTATAAGGCTGGCTTGATGTTGTGGATCTATCTCTAAAGCTTTCTGGAAGTTTTGTTCAGCTAATTCAATTTTCTCTAATTTGATATAGGTATTACCGAGAAAATAGTAAGCATCAACTTTTTCAGGTTTTAAAGCTATAACCTGTTTTAAAATTTGTTCTGCAGTAGTATAATTGCCATTATTAAAGTGATTAGCAGCGATATTGAACAGCTTATCAATTTCGTTGGAAACAAAATCATCCAGTTCCTTCATCATATACTCTTCCAGCGCTTTCCAACGGGCAGTCTTTTCCTTACCTACATTAAAACTTATCTGTTTAAGGTCAGTGGATACAGTGCTATACATTCGCATGGAAATATTGAATATATCAGTTCTGGTTTCACTAACAGTAGCGATAATTATCACATCTGCGCCTAATTGTTTTGCCAGATTATCAAGTTCCTCTTTTTCTATATCTTCCACATCTAAGTTGCCGGACTCGTTATATACCGCTGCCGTCTCATTCATATCTAATAGAGTGTAGTTGGGATACTTGTTAAAGGTCAGTTCAAGGTCACGAACGGTCAAAATTTTAGTAATGTAACGACTTGAACTATCCAGAGCTTTCAAGGGCAAGATAGCAACCTTGGTTGTTATTTCTGCTTTCTGGACCTGTTCTGGTTGAACTTCTTTCTTATTGCTGGCACAGGATATAAGAACCAGCGAAACCGCAAGGACTATTATCATCCACTTTTTCATCATTCCTCCTGGAAAATTATCCTTTTCATTCCTTTGATTTGATAAAGGTATAAATGTCAAGTAAAAGTGCTATCATAAATCGGGTATATAGTTTAAACTGCCATAATTGATTTCATGGATATAACCTTCTCTATCTTTTAATAACAAAGTCCCATCCTCAGCTACTCCAATATTTATACCCGTTACGATTTTATTATCAAGTTGAACTTGAGCAAGTTGATTCAAACCATATAGCCATAAATTAATATAATTAAGATAAAATTTAGGATTCTTAAGTAAGTCTTTCTTTTTATAAATATTAGCAATTATCAAATCTGATAGGTATTCATTAGAGACGGGAAAACCTATTAACGAGGATAGTGTCACTATATCAAGTTTCCCATCAAAAGCGTCTTGACTAACATTAGTATTCAATCCCAAACCTATTATATATTTCTTTTCTGACTCATTATGCTCACAGAGAATCCCTCCCAATTTTTTATCCTTCCACATAATATCGTTAGGCCATTTGATAGATAAGCTTTCTAAGGGGAAAAGCTCTAATAAAAGTGAATGAAGACAATAGGCAATGAAAAGAGGAAAAGTAGGAATAAAATCATCATAATAAATATCAAAAGTCATCCATAGTCCACCTTCAGGCGAATACCAGAATCTATCTTCTCTTCCTCTTCCCTCTTTTTGTTCCCTGGCACGAATAATCCATTGATGAGTCCCTGTACAGAATTGAGTTAGTCTCTGGTATTCGTTCATAGTGCTATCCAGTAGCGTATATAACAGTTTAGTTTTCATGATATATACATCGCATCCCCATAGCTGAAGAAACGGTAATGTTCCTGAACAGCAATCTCATAAGCTTTACGGGTCAATTCATAACCAGCAAAAGCAGAGACCATCATCAATAAGGTTGATTTAGGTAGGTGAAAATTGGTTATTAAAGCATCTGCTACTTGGATGTTCTTACCTGGATAAATAAATATATCTGTCCATTTAGAACCGCTCATCAAAGTGCCATTATTCCAGAAACTTTCCAGAGTCCGAATAGATGTACTGCCCACGGCAATAACTCTTCGTCCTTCTAATTTTGCTTTATTAATAACATTAGCAGTTTCTTCTGGAATGGTACAAAATTCACTATGCATCTTATGCTGGTCAATTCTTTGAGTTTTAATAGGAACAAAAGTGCCCATTCCTATATGCAAGATGATATTAACTATCTTAATGCCTTTTTCTTTCAATTGAGAAAGCATCTCTTCTGTAAAGTGAAAACCAGCAGTAGGTGCTGCAACTGAACCTGCTTCTTCCGCATACACAGTCTGATAAGTTTGGCGGTCTTCTGCCTTATCTTCTCTTTTAATGTATGGAGGTAAAGGTATATGTCCAATACGCTCAATCTCATTCCAGTAAGTATCCGGATTATTGAACTCAATCACTCGTAAACCATCTTCATCAGGAAGTGAAACCCATCCTTCCAGCTGAGGAGAAAACCTTAATACTTGTTCTCTTTTCAATCGTTTACCTGGATGAACCATACATTTCCATTTTGAACCTTCCAGATGATTCAAAAGCAAAATCTCAATCTTTGTACCATTATCTTTATAACCATATAAACGAGCAGGAATAACTTTGCTATTATTTATAACTAACACTTCACCTGGAGCTAATAAATCCACTAAATCCCGGAAATAAAGATGAGAGATTGTGCCTGTCTTCCTATCAATATGCATCAATCTTGAGGAACTACGGTCTTTTAAAGGATATTGAGCTATCAATTCCTGGGGTAAATAATAATCATAACTATTTAAATCTAAAAGGTCAACCATCAATTGGATTTCTTTATTTTATAAGGGACATTCTGAGCATCTTCTAACTGAACTACGAAAGTGCCAATAGAGACTGAGCTTTCAACCTTAACGGGAATCTTATAAGCATCATCAGTTACCCAGATTAAAAGCTTACTTGAACCCTTAAAGATACCTTCTGATTTCATATCTGGTTCTAAAACCAAACAATTTACATCACCAAATATAGAAGAAACTTTTTCTCTTCTCAAAACTTTCACGGTTGTAACTACAGACTTTCCATCAGTTGTAACATAGAGTTTTGGTTTATCCCCTGGCTTCAACGAACGATTCCTCAATTCATAAAAAGAACTTACTATATCCTGAGTTTCAAAGGGAAGATTTTTCTCTTCAGTTTTCCATTTTTCTTCTTTGTAACTCCATTTCATATATGTGGTTTTTTTATTTACCTGGTCAAAGTAATGTATTCGGTATTGCTGGTACTTCCCTTCATGTAATTGCTTGGATGATTTATGGGGCAATAAAGTTTCTTTATCCCACCAAGATTCAATTTTGTCTCGGATTTTGTAAACTACATCAAAAAAAGGATAAGTCTGAGCAGTAATACATAAACGCCAGACCGGTCTATTTTGGTAAGTTGAAGATTTAGCTTCAAAAGTAGCTGTTCCAGCTTTAATTATTCCATATTTAACGCTGAAAGTAAGCTTTTCCCCATCCTGAAAAGGCAAAGCAAACAAGGATGTGGAAAAAAGGCATATTATAAGTAGTAGATAAAAGCGAAGTTTGACTTTCACTGAATTTCATTCCCCTTTATTTGCTGAATAGCTGAAAAACCGCCGTCTATGATAATATCTTTGCCTGTAAAATTCTCCAGTTTCTCACTTAATAATAAGTTGCAGAATAGCCATATTTCTTCTTTTGAGACCAGTTTTCCCGTCGGACTCATCTGACGAAACTCTTCAAAATAGCGCTTACGGAAAGCAAGATAATCCCCTGTATATTCCTCTTCTAAAACCGTTTGAACCGGTGCAGGTGATATTGCATTGATAAGAACATTAGAAGATGCCGTTTCCAGAGCAATAGATTTCACTAAATTGACTATACCAGCCTTGGCAGCAGCATAAGCAGAACCACGATAAAGTCCTGTCTGAACTACATTGGAACCAAACATTACAATTCTGCCAAATCTCTCTTGTAACATCAAAGGAAGACAAGACCTGAGCACATTATATGCCATTTCTAAGTTGGAATAGAGCACCTCTTTAAATGTTTCCGGATTAGTTTGAGCCAGAGGCATAGCATCATAACTACGAATTGCTGCCGTATGAATGAGAAAAGCAGGTACCGCAGCTAAGTTTTCTGCGGCATAATGAATAGCAGGGTTAACATCCTCTAACTTTTCCAGATTGCAGGATATAAGCATCACTTTTTCTTTATCAGCTAAATCCTCTATCCGATTGAAATTCTTATGATAAAGTAATAATAAAGGTGCATTCTTTTCGGCTAATTGATGCGCAATAAAACTTCCTACTTGTCCGTTAGCTCCTGTTAGTATAGTTAATTTATTTTTCATAAGCTTACGATATATTCTACTAACTGTAGTGCAACATCAAACTTATTCCCTGTCAGTTGTACAGATTTAGTAGTTTTTGTTGTACCAGCACGAATTAAGTTAAGGGTAGTTTCATCTTTTCCAGCAGTTTCCAGATTATTAGCACAGATGAGGTCAAGATTCTTTTTCTCAAGCTTTTCTCGTGCATTTTCCAGAATGTGCTCCGATTCTGCGGCAAAACCAACTAACTTCTGTTTTTTAGGCTTAATTTTCCCCAGATGTTCCAGAATATCTGGAGTAGCAACCAATTCCAGATTGAAGTTACCACTTTTCTTAAGCTTCTGAGTGGAGGGTTTGACTGGTTTATAATCTGAAACTGCTGCACATTGAACTATGATATCATAGTCTTTAGAATGTTCCATCACCGCATCATACATTAATTTTGCCGTTGGAGCAAAGATACTTTTCTTGATATAGTAAGGAATAGATTCGGACATAATACCATATATCAAAGTAACTTCTGCCCCTCTAAGTGCAAAAGCACGAGCTATAGAAAGTCCCATTTTTCCGCTGGATTTATTCGTAATCATTCGCATAGGGTCTATTGGTTCAGCTGTTGCTCCTGCAGTAACTAAGACTTTTTTTCCAGTTAAATCGGTAGGATATTTTAAATAGCAACGAATAGCATAAATAACTTCCTCATTAGGGGGATATTTACCCTTACCTTCATAGCCACAAGCAAGTAAACCAGTTTCAGGTTCTAATATATAATTGCCTCTATCCTTAAGTATTTTAAGATTATTTTGTGTAGCAGGATGTTCATAGATATGGACATTCATAGCAGGAACATAAAGGACAGGTTTTGGTTGAGATAATAGTATGGTAGAAACTAAATCATCCCCTATACCTTGAGCAGCTTTAGCAATAATATTAGCTGTGGCTGGTGCTACCACAGTTAAATCTGCCCAATCAGCCAGATGTATATGAGGAATGGGGTCAGAATCTTCAAACAAGTCAGTATGAACACTTTGATTGGTTATGGCAGAAAAGTTTAAAGCAGACACAAATTTCAGAGCATTTTTAGTCATTGCAGTTTTAACTTCAAATCCTGATTTTGTCAATTGACTTGCCAGGTCAATAGCTTTATAAGCTGCTATTCCACCAGTCACACACAGTAGAATTTTTCCTTCCATTTATTCACCTATCTATCCTTTATCTTTCCTTGAACTTTAATGTCAAATCAAATCTCATTATTTAATTGTTTTACAAACTATTATACAGTTTCCTTCATAAAATATCATTTTAGATATTGATTTTCTTATGATATATATACTATAGCAGAATTAGGATAAAGCATTAAAGAATTATCGTTATGATCCACTTTCCCTTCAGTGAAAATAATTTTTGAAGCGGATATAGATTCCAAGTGGTTATTTTCCTTTCCATAATTTAATACTATATCAATTTTATGGTTTTCATCATATCTTCTCCAGGCAAGCAATCCTTCTGGAGCAGGAAGAAAGCTAAATTCTCCATCCATTAAAAGAGGATGGGATAATCTAAGTTGAATAAGATTTTTATAATAGTTTCTCAGGTCAACAGCTACAGAATCTTCTTCCCATTTCCAGTTGAAAGGACGACGATTATCTGGGTCTTTTCCACCAAGCATAGCAATTTCATCACCATAATAGATATGTGGTGCTCCAATAAAGGTCATCTGGAAAAGTAATGCTAATTTAACTTTGGAGACATCGCCTTTTGCCAGTTCCAGAATTCTGATGGTATCATGACTTCCCAGTAGATTCATCATTGCTTTTATTCCTTGAATAGGATATTGTGCCAAGCCATTTTCAATTCTTGCGCAGAAATTCTTTTTATCGCAGATTCCAAGAATAAAGAATTCCAGCACAGGATCTTTGAAATAGGCATAGTTCATCACAGAATCAAAGTAATGATGATTTACCCATCCTTTACCGCTATGCCAGATTTCTCCTACAAGCCAAGCATCAGGTTTCATTGCTCTTACTTCCTGTCTAAAAAGTTCCCAGAACCAGTAAGGGACTTCATTAGGAATATCCAGTCTAAAACCATCTATATCAATATTCATCAGCCACCACTGGACACATTCCAGAATATGATTTACCAAAGAACGATTGGGAACGGCTTTATTGATATCACGCACATAGTTTTCCGCAGGATGAGGACGACTGAGGTCATAATTTAAGTCGGGCATATCTTTTATTCCCCACCAGCATTGATAATATTCCCGAGGATTAAAATCCGGAGGAAGCGGATTAGGAAGAGGCCATTTATACCAGTCATACCAGAGCCAGTAAGGAGAATTTGGACCCTTTTCTACCACATCACGAAAAGCCCAGAAAGCTTCTCCTGTATGATTGAAAGCTACATCTAAGATGATTTTCATACCATTCTGATGGGCTTCCTTAACGAAAGCTTTCATTTCATCTTCCGTAGCAAAATGGGGATCAACTTTCTTGAAATCTGCTGCATCATATTTATGATTGGATTTGGCTTGCCACAGCGGATTAAAATAAAGCAGATTAACCCCCAGGTCTTTTAGATAAGGCAATTTTTGACGAACTCCTTCAATATCTCCTCCATAAAAACACCACCAATCAGGTTTCCCTTCAGGTAGCCAGGGACTCTGTTTTAAATAGCTAATATCATACCAATCTTCCACCAGGTGAAAATATTCCGCATGAGCTGGTAAATATTCCCCTGGGGGAGGAGGTGTTCTACAATCTTTATAATAATCCTCACTAAAATCTGGATCATTGGAGGGGTCTCCATTGCAGAAACGGTCTGGGAAAATTTGATAGATAACGCTATGTGATACCCATTCTGGCACAGAAAAGATAGGATAATTTGAGAGCTCTAATAAATAAGGAGTAACTCCATCTTCCTGAAAAGAAAATCCTTCAGCACCCCAGAAAAGAATATTATCTGCTCCCTGTATCTTTATTTTTATATTACAGAAGGTTCGTGGACAGGTGAAAAGACAATGGAAAACCTCTTGATTTCCTGTGATTCCTAACCTGTACAAGGGAAAAGATACCCCATCTATGAGAGCTATCAAATCAGCAGGTAAAGAGGGAAACCAGTTAAATCGTAATTCATATTGCTCATCTGATATGCGATTAAGGTCAACATAATATCCCTTTCGCTCATCCAGCAAGCTTAAATCTTGTATTATCTCTTCCCAGCTGAAACGAGAAGGAATGGTCTCTTGAACAATGAGGACAGAATTGAAACCCCCAAAGGGGTCTGGTTCAGTTAAAGGATTATCTGGATCGGGAATCCAGTTTCCATCAACTATAAATTTATAGCAATATCTTCCCTCATCAATATGTAAATTTAAGAAATAGACTCCACCTACTTCATTCATATCCAGGATTTCCCATCCGGTAAAATCTCCTGCTAAACCTACTAAATGTTTTCCTGAAGTTGGTGGCTGATACCGAAATTGAATTTCTGCCATAAAATGATTAAATTGCCTTCTTTACTATCTTTTTTGCCGGTTTTCGGCTTATATCTGGTTTTTCAACTTTTGCTCTTCCGTAATGCTGTTTTAAAAATTGCCCGGTATATGAATTCTTATTCTTCATTATCTGTTCTGGAGTACCTTCAGCTACAAGATAACCACCTTCATCTCCTCCTTCTGGACCTAAATCAATCACCCAATCAGCACTTTTTATCACATCCATATTATGTTCAATAACTATTACCGTATTTCCCATTTTAACCAGTTTTTTTAATACTTGCAGAAGACGGTTTATATCATCAAAATGAAGACCTGTCGTAGGTTCATCCAGTAAATACAAAGTTTTCCCTGTGCTCACTTTACTCAATTCACGGGAAAGCTTTATTCTTTGAGCTTCTCCTCCAGAAAGGGTGGTTGAAGGTTGTCCTAATTTAATATAATCCAGACCTACTTCCATCAAAGTTTGAAGCTTATTCCGAATAGCTGGAATATTCTGGAAAAATTCATAAGCTTCCTGAACATCCATATCCAGAACTTCAGCGATATTCTTCCCTTTATAGCGAATAGATAGAGTTTCTTGATTATACCTTTTACCTTTACAGGCTTCACAAGTTACATAGATGTCGGGCATAAAATGCATTTCTATCTGTTTAACACCTGCACCTTCACAAGCTTCACATCTTCCACCTTTAACATTAAAAGAAAAGCGTCCTGCACTGTAACCTCGCATTTTAGATGCTGGTAACTGACTAAATAGCATCCGAATAGGATCAAATACCTTAACATAGGTGCTCGGATTGGAACGAGGAGTTCTTCCTATAGGTTGCTGGTCAATACTGATAATCTTATCTATATTTTCTATTCCTTCAATAGTATCTACCTTTCCAACTTTATGACTGGTGTGGTAAAAGTAGTTATGCAAATAAGGATAAAGAGTTTGATTGATTAATGAACTTTTCCCGCTTCCAGAAACACCCGTTACGCAAACAAATAATCCAAGAGGAATATCCACATCTATATCTTTAAGGTTGTTATGTTTTGCACCTTTAATAGAAAGGTATCCCTGTTCAGCAGGAATCCTTACTTTGGGAATGGGAATGCTCTTTCTTCCTGCCAGATAATCTCCAGTTAAGGAACGATTACTATTTATGATATCTTTAACCGTTCCCGTGGCTACAATTTCTCCACCATAAATACCAGCTTTAGGACCAAAATCAACAATCATATCAGCCGTGCGAATGGTTTCTTCATCATGTTCTACTACGATGACGGTATTACCCAAATCTCGTAATTGACAGAGCATCTGCAAAAGCATAGAATTATCTCTTTGATGGAGACCTATACTTGGCTCATCCAGAATATACATCACACCTACAAGCTGATTGCCTATTTGACTGGCAAGTTTAATTCGTTGACTTTCACCTCCAGAAAGGGTTGGAGACCTTCTATCCAAGGTGAGATAATGCAAACCCACACTTTGTAAGAATCCGAGACGATTTCGCAACTCTTTTAGGATTTCTGAAGCTATGATTTGTTCATTACCCTTTAATTTTAGATTATTGAAAAAATTAAAAGCTTGTCGCACACTCATAGCTGTGATTTCCGCAATATTTTTATCACCTACTTTTACAGCTAAAGAACTTGCTTTCAGCTTTTTACCACCGCATTCTGGACAGGGTTTATCGCTTATAAATTGCAAATAATATCTTCTGGCATCTTCAGATGTGGTCTCTCTCATTCTTCTATCCAGGGTATTAATAACTCCTTCAAATCGCATATTATAGACACCATGTCCATTTTTGTTTTGCCATTCCATCCTGAATCTTTTACCCTTTGAACCATAGAGAATAAGAGATTTCACCCATTCCGGAAGCTGATACCATGGTGTATCCAGAGAAAAATTATAATAATTAGCCAGATTCTGTATAGTTCTTCCCGTCCAGGTATCTATTTTATTTTCCAGACTTCCCCAAGGAGCAACAGCACCTTCACGAATACTCCTATCCGGATAAGGAACTACTAAATCAGGGTCAAATTCAAGTTTATAACCCAGTCCATTACATTCAGGACAAGCACCAATCGGACTATTGAAGGAAAAATGTTGCGGTGTTAATTCTTCAAATCCGATATTACAATGCGGACAGGAATTGGTAGCAGACATTATGAGAGTTTCACCTTCATCAGGAAAATCAACTTTAACCACACCTTCAGTTAATTTTAAAGCAAGTTCCAGAGAATCTCGTAATCTTGATTCAATACCGGGTTTTATTACTATTCTATCTATAACTACATCTATATTATGTTTACTTTTTTTATCCAAAACGATATTTTCTTCCAGGTTACGCAATTGACCATTGATTAAAACACGAACGAATCCCTGTTGTCTTAAATCATCTAATATCTCTTTATGTTCTCCTTTACGGGATTGCACTAAGGGGGCAAGTATCTGTATTTTAGTTTTCTCTGGATTCTGCATTAAATGAGCTGTCATCTGATCAATAGTTTGAGCTCCAACAGGATTACCACAAATATGACAATATTGTTTACCTACCCGGGCATATAAAACCCTTAGATAATCATATATCTCGGTAACGGTTCCCACAGTGGAACGAGGATTCTTGCTGGCTGTTTTTTGCTGAATGGCAATAGCTGGTGATAAACCTTCAATGTAATCAACTTTAGGCTTCTCCATTTGACCCAAAAACTGTCGGGCATAAGCAGATAAAGATTCCACATATCTGCGTTGTCCTTCAGCATAAAGGGTATCAAAAGCCAAAGATGACTTTCCTGAACCTGAGATACCTGTAAATACAACAAGTTTATCTCTCGGAATTTCTAAATTTATATTTTTTAAATTGTGCTCGCTGGCACCTTTTATAATTATTTTGCTCTTCAAAATTACTCCTTGCTATCTTTCAGCAATTTTCTTAGGCTTTGATTTGTCAAATAAAATCATTTGACTCTTTCTCAGGCAAGTTTATATTAATATAATATACTGACTATTAAATATTTATCATTAATCTTATTACATTTTACTTGAAATATAATAGGCTTATTATTGAATTTATAAGAAATAAGCCTTATTAATTTTAAAAATCCATTCTTTGTCTCACTTTCAAACATTAATTAGC
>ERZ795045.3636-NODE-3636-length-13311-cov-5.506714_pt1 | contig 13311 bp, 14 predicted proteins | sample MGYA00375129_ERZ795045 | MGnify/ENA primary metagenome ERZ795045 (study PRJEB30174, sample SAMN05720166) | activated sludge metagenome | isolation source: anaerobic digester from wastewater treatment plant | place: Japan | collected 2015-05-15 ... | reverse complement strand
TCACGTAGAGCCTCGAGGGGTCGAGCCCCATCCGGTCGACCAGGAGCTCCCACGCGTACTCGATGGCACCGCGCTTGAAGTAGTCGCCGAAGGAGAAGTTGCCGAGCATCTCGAAGAAGGTGTGGTGCCTGGCCGTCCGTCCCACGTTCTCGAGGTCGTTGTGCTTGCCGCCCGCCCTGACGCACTTCTGCGATGACGTGGCGCGCGAGTACGGCCTTTTCTGTGTGCCCAGGAAGGTCGCCTTGAACTGCACCATGCCCGCGTTGGTGAAGAGCAACGTGGGGTCGTCCGACGGCACCAGGGACGAGCTGGGAACGAGGGTGTGGCCCTTGTCCTGGAAGTAGTCGAGGAACATGGTGCGAATGTCTGAACCTCTCATCTGTCAACTCCGTTCGTCATGTCGATCACCAGGTCCAACGGGAATCCCCTGCCCATGAGGAACCTGATGAGTCTCGTCCTGTCGGTCCCAGACCTCTTCTCGAGGAGCCTCGCCGCCCTGCTGCGCTCGTTCAGCTCGGGAGGCAGTTCTCGAACGGCCCGGCGGGCGTCCTGCTCCGGGAACCCCTCGTGTTCGAGCGAGGCCAAGATGGCGTAGTCACCGTATCCCCTTTCCGCGAGGACGACGGCCCTGCGCCTCGCGTACTCCCCGTCGTCGAGGTAGCCGAGCTCCGTCAGCCTGTCGACGCACGAGGCGATCACGTCCTCACCGGCGCCCTTGCGCTCGAGTTTTTTTTTAGCTCGTGGCTCGAGACGCTCCGCCTGGAGAGGATGCCGAGCGCGTACGCCAGGGCGTCACTCGACGTCGCGATACTTGCCTTCCTGGAAGATGACCGTGCGTCCCTCGGCATCGGAGTCTTGCTCCTCCTTCTCGAACTGGTCCCACTTGCTGTCGGACGTGCCGCGGATGCCCTTCATGCGCAGGGCGAAGTCGTTCGGGTTGGTCGCGTTCCTCAGGGCCTCGTGGTAGCTGACCTTCCCGTCCTTGACGAGCGCCATGAGAGACTGGTCGAAGGTCTGCATGCCGTAGGTGACGGTGCCGTCGGCTATGGCGTCGGAGATCTCGGACGTCCGGTTCTCGTCGATGATGCATTCGCGCACGAGCGCCGTCGAGACGAGCACCTCGCAGGCGGGTATGACGCCCTGCCCGTCGCTTCTGGGCAGCAGGCGCTGCGAGATGGCCGCCTTCAGGACCCCCGCCAGCTGGAGCCTGATCTGGAGGTGCTGGTGCGGCGGGTACTGCGACACGATGCGCATGATGGTTTCCTTGGCGTCCAAGGTGTGCAGGGTCGACAGAACGAGGTGGCCCGTCTCCGCAGCGGTCAGCGCGATGTCGATGGTCTCGCGGTCGCGCATCTCCCCGACGAGGATGACGTCGGGGTCCTGCCTGAGGGCCGCCCTCAGGGCCATCGCGAAGGAATTCGTGTCCGAGCCCACCTCGCGCTGGTTGATGATGGACTTGCGGTCCCTGTGGAGGAACTCTATGGGGTCCTCGATGGTGATCACGTGGCAGTTCCGGTTCGTGTTGATGTGGTTCACCATGGCCGCGAGCGTGGTCGACTTGCCGGAACCGGTGGTGCCCGTCACCAGGATGAGCCCCTTTCGCTCCAGGGCGATCTTCTTGAGGACCTCGGGGAGGTTGAGATCGTCCAGGCTGGGCGGGTCCGTGGGTACGACCCTGAAGACCATGCCGTAGCTGCCCCTCTGCTTGAAGCAGTTGACCCTGAACCTCGCGATCCCGCTCAGGCTGTAGGCGAAGTCGATCTCGTTGGTGGTCTCGAACTTCGCCTGCTGGTACTGGTTCATGATGCCGTAGGCGACCGCGTAGATGTCCTCGTTGGTGAGCTTGCTCTGGTCTCTAAGCGGGATGAGGGCGCCGAAGCGGCGCACCACGGGCGGCAGCCCTACCTTGAGATGGATGTCGGACGCCGTTATCTCGACGGCATGCCTCAGGATCGGATTGATGTCCATGCGCACCCCCGTTCAGGTCACTCCTTGAGCTGGGTCCCCGAACGCTCGGCCAAGACCCTCTTGACCTCTTCGTAGATCTCCCCGTAGACCTCCGGGTGCTCCTTGAGGAAGAGCTTCGCCGCCTCGCGTCCCTGGCCCAACCGCTGTTTGTTGTACGTGTACCACGAGCCCGATTTTTCCACGATGTTCTTATCGGCCGACGATGCCACGTCCAGGAGTTCGCCGTAACGGGAGATGCCCTCGCCGAACATGATGTCGAACTCGACCTCCTTGAAAGGCGGTGCGAGCTTGTTCTTCACGACCTTGACACGGGTCCTGCTCCCCACGACCCTGTCGCCGTCCTTGATCGGCGCCACGTTCTTTATCTGCAGGCGCACGCTCGCGTAGAACTTGAGCGCGTTGCCGCCCGTCGTCGTCTCGGGGTTGCCGTAGAGCACGCCTATCTTCTGTCGAGTCTGGTTGATGAACACGGCCGTGGTGTTGGTCTTGCTGATGGCGCCGGAGAGCTTGCGCAGGGCCTGCGACATGAGGCGCGCCTGCAGACCCATGTGCGCGTCGCCCATGTCGCCCTCGATCTCGGCCTTGGGCACGAGCGCGGCGACGGAGTCTATGACGACGATGTCCACCGCGTTGGAGCGCACGAGGGTCTCCGCGATCTCGAGGGCCTGCTCTCCCGAGTCGGGCTGGGAGACGAGGAGGTTGTCGATGTCCACGCCGAGCTTCTGGGCGTAGGTGACGTCGAGGGCGTGCTCGGCGTCGATGAACGCGGCGACGCCCCCCGAGGCCTGGGCCGAGGCTATGCAGTGGAGCGACAGGGTGGTCTTCCCGGAGGACTCCGCGCCGTAGATCTCGGTCACCCTGCCCCTGGGGATGCCGCCTATGGCCAGCGCCTCGAAGTCCAGCAGGAGGGACCCGGTGGAGATGACCGGCACGCCCTTGCCTATGGCGTCCGATCCCATGCGCATGATGGAGCCCTTGCCGAAGGACCTCTCTATCTTGCTTATCGCGTCTTCCAGCGCCCGCTTCCTTCCCTCGTCCATGTCAACCTCCCGTGCCTTTCAGCCTGCTTTTGTGCAGCGGCGTGTAGCGCGCGCCGCCCGGGGACAGCTCGCTGCGATACAGGACGATCTCCTCGGCCACGAACGCGCCCTGCACCGGTTCGACCCTGAGATCTACCACAGAAGGAACCCTGAGTCTACCGAGGGTGATGTGGCCTGCAAACGGCCTTCGCTCCCTGGGGATTCCGTGAGAGGCGCAGGCCTCGTCCACCCTTTTCGCGAGCGACCCCAGGGCCTCGGTGTCACCGCTGACGCCCACCCAGACCACCCGGGCCTTCTTGGGGCCGGGAAACGCGCCGAACCCCGACAGGCGGAGCCTCAGCGGGGAACAAGGGCCGGCGGCGACGTCCAGGTCGCCGGCGATGGGCTGCACATCGGTTTCAGGGATGTCGCCCAGGAACTTGAGCGTGAGATGCATGCCCTCGGGTCTCACCCACCTCACGCCCCGGTTGCGTTCCGTGAGGCGCTCGACGGCCGCCGCGAGAGTGCCTTTCAGTTCATACGGCAGGTCTAGGGCCACGAACGCCCTGATCATGGACAAGGTTCCTCAGCATGAAGAGGGCGGTCTTGGCAGCGGCCATCTTGTTGCCCGCCCGGTTGAAGGGGAATTCGTACCGCACGGCGTCGGCAAAGCCCCTGGTGCCGGCGCAGATCCACACCGTGCCCACGGGCTTGTCCGGTGACCCGCCCTCGGGGCCGGCGATGCCGGTGGTGGCGACGCCGACGTCCGCGCCCGTGAGCCTGAGAACGCCCGAAAGCATTTCCCGTGCCGTCTCGCCGCTCACCGCGCCGAAGCTCTCGAGCGTCTCGCGCGCCACGCCGAGCGTGGAGGCCTTGACCTCGTCGGCGTACGAGACCACCGAGCCCAGAAAGTATGCAGAGCTGCCCGGCACCTGGGTGACGAGGTGGCCCACGAGCCCGCCAGTGCAGGACTCCGCCGCGGCCATGGTCAGCCCCCTCGATGCCAGGAGCGATCCGAGGTCTGCGGCGAGCCCGTCCGGTGCGAGGGCGTTGTTCCCCAGGATGGATCTCACCTCGGGCTCGATGCGTCCCGGGACGACGAGCCTCACCTCCATCTCTGCGGGCAGGAAGGAACACTCCTGCGCGAGGGGGCCCAAGGCCTGGGCGATGGCGGTCTCCCTCATGCCGAAGACCGGGATCTCCACCAGGACGTCGCCTGAGGCGTCGCGCCCGCCGATCGCGAGGGGCACCATGGCGAGGGCCTCTTGCGGCACGCCGGGCAGGAAGACCACCCGGCACCCGTCGAACCTGATGTCCACGCCGGGTGCGCTGCCGACGGGGTTCGGTATCTGGGACCGGACGGCCTCGGGATGCGCCTTGAGGAGGATGCTCACCGCCTCGTGCGTCGTGTCGTCCGGGGTGAGGCCGAGCCCGCCCGTGACGATCACCATGTCCGCCCCTTCCATGAGCGCGCCCACGGTGTGGGCCACCCTTCCTGCATCGTCCGGCACGAATCTCGCCTCGACCATGGTCCACCCCCTGGCGCAGGCCATGGCCGCGATCGGGGCGAGGAGGGCGTCGGACCGCCTCCCGGTGAGGATCTCGGTTCCGGTGACGGCAACACAGAGCCTCACGCCAGCCATCCTTTCCTGCGGACGAGGGCGAGGGCCGCAGCCGCGAGCAGCCCAGCAGCCACGTCGTCGGCCATGACGCCGATGCCTCCCTTGAGCCTCTTGTCGAGTATGCCCACGGGAGGCGGCTTGAGGATGTCGAAGAAGCGGAAGAGCGCAGTGCCCACAAGGATCTCCGTTATCCTGCCGGGCCTCGAGACGAGGGCGACGAGCAGCCCGACCACCTCGTCGATCACCACCCTCGAGGGGTCTCGTCCCCAGATGCGTTCCATCTCTGCCGAGGCGACGGCCCCCGCGAGGAAGAGCTTCGCGGCGAAGGCGAGGTAGAGCGGGAGGCTGAGTCTCCTCAGGGCGAGATAGAGGGGCAATGCCGCGAGGGTGCCCACGGTGCCGGGCGCCTTCGGCGAGAACCCGGCCCCGAAGAAGGTCGCGAGGAGCATGGAGATCAAGGTCCTGGGTTCCGTGCGGGCGAGGTCCATCACCGTGGACGTGGATGGCTTGCCTCCTGCCGTGGTCATGGCCAGAGGATAGCACGATCGCGCCCGGGAGAGAAGGGAGACCTCGCCGGTGAATGCTCGGGGCAAGCGCCTCGACACCCCGGGGAGACGCCCTGAATGATCTTGACCTTCGGCGCGCGAGGGCCTATTGGGGCACGTGAGAGGGGTGCAGGCGGTGGCGGCGAGGCAGGAAGCGAGGGTCCCCAGGGAGATGCGTTCACACCCGGACCTCCCGAAGGTGGTCGAAGCCCTGTCTCGCTCGTACAGGCCCTTGTGGAGGGAATCCTCTGTCGAGGTGCCCGTGGTGCCTTTCTCTGAAGGTCTCGCCGCAGCCTTGAGACGGGCGTCGCAGAAGGGGTTTCTGGTGAGGGGCCTCGAGACCGCGTCGGAGGTGCTCGGGAACGAGAAGCGGGGTATCGATCGTTCGTCCTCGGAAGGGGGGTCCAGCGCCGCAACCGGTATATCACGCCTGATCGTGGCCGCCACCGACGGGTCCGAGCGCTTTTACAGGGCGGTGGAGTCCCTCCTCGTCGCCCACCGGCCGAGGGTCTTGGCCGTCCTCGCCGAGGCCGACGCTTACAGGTTCGGGGAGGAGGTCTTCAGGACGGGGAGGTTGTGCAGGCTCGTTCTCGTCACCCGCAGGAAGGCCGTGGCCGATGTCCTCCTCGCACTGGCTCATGCGGAGACGGCGTGTGGAGGGTGAGCGGGCGGGCTTCAGGCCGACTCGGGCGCGGACATTCCACGGGCGATCCGTTGAGAACCATTGACAAGGCGGGGGAAACGAATTATCTTGATTTTACGTGAACTGTTCCCCCAGCAGGAATATTCCCACAGAGAGAACGAGGAGGAGGTAGTTATGAAAGTGAAGAGGCTCTTCTTGGCTGAAGCAATCGTGGCATTAGCCCTGTTCGCGAGCGCGACGGGTGCCTTTGCGGAGAACCGTGAAGGCGCCGTGAACGTGACTCCATGGATCGGAGGCTACAATCTCGACGGCGATCTGCCCTTTGACAACGGTACGGTGTTCGGTCTCGGTCTCGGGTACAACTTCACCGAGAAGATCGGCGCCGAGCTTTCCCTCTACTATGTGGAGACCGATTACGACGGCCCCCCTCTCATCGACGGCGGGATCGACTTCAATGACGACGACGCCTCGATCTACCTCGGCAAGCTCGATGCCCTGTACCACATCACCGGCATGCTGCCGGACATGGTGGTCCCGTATCTCGCCGCGGGCATCGGCGTGAACACGTACGACAGCGACATGAAGGGCGTGGACTCTGACACGGACCTCATCCTCAACTACGGCGCCGGACTGAAGTTTTTCCTGAAGAGGGACATCGCGCTCAGGGCTGACGCCCGCCATGTCCTCGACTTCGACGGCGGCGACACGTACAACAACTTCCTCTATACGTTCGGCCTGTGCTTCGAATTCGGCGGCAAGACCAAGGAGGCAGAGGTGGTGACCGTGGAGCCCGAGCCGGCCCCCGCGCCCGCCCCGGCCCCTGCGCCCGAGCCCGCCCCTGCGGTCGCCCCCACGCCGCCCCCGGTGGAGAAGCAGGGCGCCATCGTCTTCAGGAACATCCAGTTCGACCTCAACAAGGCGACCCTCAAGGAAGAGAGCTACCCGATCCTCGACGAGGTCGCTGACTACCTGAAGGCCAATCCTTCCGTGAAGATGGAAGTCCAGGGCCACACCTGCAACCTCGGCAAGGCCGAATACAACCTCAAGCTCTCCGACCAGAGGGCCAAGGCCGTGAAGGATTACCTGGTCGGCAAGGGTATCGCGGCGGACAGGCTGGATGCGAAGGGTTACGGCCTGACGAAGCCCGCATTCCCCAACGACTCCGAGGAGAACAGGTCGAAGAACAGGAGGGTCGAGTTCAAGCCCATCCAGTAACAGGAAGCATCGTTCCGATCTGGTTCAGGCTGCAGACGACGTGGCCCGGGCCTCCGTGCGGGGGCTCCGGCCCGTGTCATCAGGAGAGGGCAAGGGGGTGCACATGGAGAGTCGGCGGTCCGAGACGCTTGTCATGGCGCTCTCCAACGAGCGCAGGGAACGTGCGTTCTACCTCGCGCAGGCCGAGAGGACCCGTAACCGTCTCGGCCGGTCCATGTTCCTGAGGATCGCGGACGACGAGCTCGAACACGCCGTGCGGCTGGAGAGGATACACGAAGAACTCGCCCGCGGTGGCGCCTGGCCTGAAGGGGTCGAGCTGGGTCTCAAACTGGGCGAGGTCGGGAGGTCTCTCGATGCCCTCGTCGGCGAACTCGGTCAGGCCGCAGGCGAGGCGGACGCGGACGACCTCGAGGCCGTCGAGACCGCGTGCAGGTTCGAGGCGGAGGGTGAGAGGCTCTATGCCCAGCTCGCCGGGGCGGCCTCCGAGAAGAGAGAGAAAGCTTTCTTCGAACTCCTCTCGTCCATGGAGCGGGAGCACTTCCGGGCCCTGAAGGAGGTGGAGGAGTATCTCCGGGACCCCGCGTCCTACTTCACCGTGAAGGAGCGTCACGGCCTGGACGGGGCTTGAAAAGAACAGTGATTCTCTTGACGTGCAGGCCTTGCCGTGGTATTGCCACCGGTGAAGGCAGGGAGGCGAAGTGTGCTGTTCCCGGCGCGTCGGACAAGCGGGCAGAGGTTTCCCGGCCTGGTTCGATGCCCGGGGGCTGGACGATGGAATGAGCTGATCGCGCCTCGTGCTCCACGACGGGGTGTGCGCAGGATGGGGATTACCATGTGCGGGGAGGTGCCTGATGAGGATCATCGCTGTCATCAACCAGAAGGGCGGGTGCGGAAAGACGACCACGGCCATCAACCTGGGGGCGTGCCTTGCCGGTTTGTCGAGGAGGGTTCTGGTGGTCGACCTCGACCCCCAGGCCCACGCCACCCTCGGGTTCGGGGTCGACCAGGGGGAGTTCCGCCTGAGCAGCTACGATCTCCTCATGGAAGGCCGAGACGGGCTTCTCTCTTCTGACATGATCATAAGCCTGAACGAGCGTCTCGACCTCATCCCCTCCGACGTCATGCTCAGCGCGGCCGAACCCGTACTGCTGCAGCGCGACGGGAGGGAGCACGTGCTGGAGTCCGTCCTCGCACCACTGGACGGGCGCTACGATTTCGTCGTGCTGGACTGCCCGCCGAACATCGGCGTGCTCACCTTCAACGCCCTGTATGCGTGCACCGAGGCCATCATACCCATGGAGAGCGGCCTGTTCGCGCTTCACGGGCTGGCCAAGCTGCTCGAGACCATCGATGTGGTCAACGGCAACCGGGAGGTTCCCATCGAGGTTCACGCGCTCGCCACCATGTTCGACAGGAGGACGAGGATCGCCCACGAGTCCCTGGAGGAACTCAGGAAGCACATGAGGGGCCGCGTCTTCAGGACGGTCGTGAACTTCAACGTGAAGCTCAAGGAGGCCTCCGGCTACGGCATGCACATCCTCGAGTACGACCCGGACTCCCAGGGCGCGAAGGACTACCTCGCGCTCGCCAGGGAGGTCCTCTCGGCACGGCCCTCGGCGCGCAAGAGGAGGAAGAAGGAGGGGTTCCTCAAGCCGGTGGTCACCGAGGACGGGGTGCTCTTCACGTACTACTCGCCCGAGGCCACGTCGGTCCACGTGGTTGCGGACTTCAACGGCTGGGACACGTCGGGTCTCCCCATGGAGAACGTGGCGGGCACGGGCATGTGGCAACGCTTCGTTCCCCTGAAGAAGGGCAGGTACGAATACAAGTTCCTCGTCGACGGCAGGTGGGTCAGCGACCCTGACAACCCGAGAAGGGCCGCGAACGAGTTCGGCGAGAACTCGATCCTCGAGATAGCGTGAGCATGCGCGACAGGCCGAGACTGGGCAGGGGCCTGAAAGACGTGTCGAGGTACTTCCTCGCGGACTCGCATCCCCGCGGCGGTCCCGACCCCGTACCTACGAGCGAGGACGCCCGGCCGATAAGCGTCTTCGTGTTCCACGCGTCGTCCCCCGAGGTCCAGTTTCTGCTCACCCTCGCCCTCGCCATGGAGACCGCCAGGCTCGGGCGAGGCGCCCTCATATGGGATGGTATGGCCCAAGGGGCGCAGGGGGTCAAGCGCCTGGCAGGGGGGCTCCTGGCCCGGCCCGGCGGCCGGGATAAGGGCGGGGGCTGCTGCATAAGGCTCTACGGCCTGGGCGCGATCCCGATACACGATGCGGCCTGCCCGGTCTGGTCGCAGGCGGAGGCCAGTTGCCTTGACCTGCCCGGTGACGGCGATACCGCCCGAGGGGAGCTCCTCGTGTTCGTCAACGCCTCGCCCGACATGGGTTTCTTCACTCGGGGTGACCTCCCCGACCACACGGTCATCGCGGCCCGTACCGACGAGCGCAGCCTGCTCAAGGCCTACGCGTGCATGAGGGTGATGGACAGGAGGGCCCCTGGGTCGAGGATGTACCTGGTCCTCGAGGCCCACGGGGGGGAGCCGGCCAACCAGTGCGACCGGACGTTCGAGAAGCTCGCCTCGTTCGCAAGGGAGAACTCGAAGGCGGCCATCGCATACCTCGGGTGCCTGATCGCCGACGACGAGACGGCCAGGTCCATCCACGAGGCGGACCCGCTCGCGCTCATGATGTCGCAGTCTCCGGCCGGGGCCTCGCTGAGGGGCGTGTGTTCCCGCTTCCTGGATCTCGTGCTCGCAGGGGAAACGCCGTGAGCCCACCCCCAAGGACGCTCCCGCCCCTTGTCGTCACCGACCCGGCCGAGGTCTCGAGGCTCTGTGCGCGATGGATCACGGACGTGCTCGGGTGCACGATCGTGGACTTCGGCATCGGGAACAGGTTCATCGGGAGCATCGACGTCCTGGCGGTATCGCACGACGTGGTCCATCTGGTGACGGTCGACACGGGGAGCTTCGCCGACGCCCTCCTCGGTGCGTTCACGGGGTACTGGTGGTTCGTCGAGAACAGGGCGTTCTTGGACAGGATCTACGGCTCGGAAGACACCCCGCTTATGGGCGACGTGGTGCTCGTGATCCTCTCCCGCGACCCTCCGCGGGGGATCCAGAGGATCCTGCCCTCCCTGCTCAAGGTCAAGCTGCGCCTCTTTCGGTATGCGACCATGGGGACCGCCGAAGAGCCCTTCCTGTGCGTGGAGGAGCTCACCCTCGACGAGGACTCGGGCGGAGAGACCCACGAGGCCGGTGACGTCGAGGCGCTCGTCCGTGAACTGGGCATCGAGGAGGCGGGGCTCGACGGCGACGAGATCCGGCGCCTCATTGCTGCGTTGCGGGCTGCTTGAGGCCCGCCACCCCTTCCGTCCCTCCCCGCACAGGGAGTTCCTTCACCCACCTGGCAAAGATCTTTTCGAGGACGCCCTTTTCCTTGAGCCTTCCCAGTCCCTTGTTGAGGAGCCCGAGGAGCTTCGTGTCGCCCTTCCTCACCGCGATGGCGTACTCCTCTTCAGGGGCCTGGCAGCCGCCAAAGGCGGGGACGTCGGCCACCCTGAACCTGCCCTTGAACCTCTTGTCGTCGAGGACGTAGTGGGATGCGACCGGCGCCTCGGCCAGGACGCCCGCTATGAATCCGTCTGCGAGGTCCACGAACGCCCGGTCTGTCTCGGCCATGGTGTAGTAGGCGATGGAGCACCTCTGGTAGAGTCTCAACGCCTCTGCCTTCGGGCACAGCCTGAACACGCCCAGCGATTTCCCCTCCAGAGGTTCGGCCGCGCCCTCAGAGCGCACCACGAGCACCTTGCGGCCCGTGAGGTAGGGTTCCGAGAAATCGAAGCGCTGCTTCCTGGCGTCCGTGACGGCGATCTGTGCGATCACCGCGTCGCACCTGCCCCGTTCGAGCTCGTCGAGGAGTTTCGACCATGGCCTTTCCACGAATTTCACCTTCAGGCCCGCCTCCTTGGCGACGGCCTCCATGAGATCCACCTCGTAGCCCACCACCCTGCCCTTGGGGCCCTTCATCTCCATGGGCGGACACGTCCCCGTGGTTGCGACGGTGATCACCCCGGGCTTCGCCGCGTGTGCGCCCGGCTCAACCCAAGGCGTCAGCACGGAGAACACGAGGCAGAGGACGACCACGGCGGTGGACACCCCCTGTCTTGAGGCGTCCCGATCGCGTGACTCGATGCGCGAGCATGGCTTCATGGATGCCGGATGGTACCAGGAACGAGGGCGCAGGGCAACAGGGTTGCACAGGGGCCCGGTCACTGCAGGGCCACTTCGGGGTGCGTGAGAAGGGGGCCGATCATGGATGGAGCTGCATGCAGGCGGGCTTGGGGCCGCGCGCGCTTCCCTTCGGGGCCCGCTCGGGCTATGATAGGTCTTGAGGGAGGCCTCTGTCGTTGCCGGGAGGGCGTCATGGACATCCTCGATCTCGTGATGAAGTGGTGTGCAGAAAACGGCCGCATGGGCGGGGTGGCCTGGTTGAGCAGGCGCGAGTTCATGAGGCGCCAGGGCCTGCTCGCGGCATCCCTGGCCTTTTCCGGCCTCGCCCCGAAGGTGTCGTGGGCCGCGTCCGACAGGCCGTATCTCAGCGTCGTCACGGGCGCACCCGGGCCGGCCGCGAGGATGGCCATCGAGCTCTTGGGCGGCATGGGCTCTTTCGTGAAGAGGGGGCAGAAGGTTGTCATCAAGCCGAACATGAGCTTTTCCGGGGGGGTGAGGGACGGCGTCACCACGCACCCCGAGGTGGTCAGGGAGATCGTGGCCATGTGCAGCGAATGCCGGGCAGGCCGTATCCTCGTCCTGGACCACACGCTCAGGCCGCCCGAACGCTGCATCGGCGAGATAAGGAACGCGTGCAGGCCCTTCGGCGGGGACATCGTCCACGGCCTCGACTCGAGGGACTTCTATCGCCAGGCCGCCATACCGCAAGGCGTCGACCTGAAGGGCGCCGAGGTGATGAAGGACGTTCTCGACGCCGACGTCCTCATCGCGGTCCCCGTGGCCAAGTCGCACTCGAGCACCGGCGTGAGCCTTTCCATGAAGGGGATGATGGGGCTCGTGTGGAACCGGACCGTCATGCACTGGCGTCACGACCTCGACGAGTCGATCGTGGACTTGTGCACGCTCTTGAAACCCTCGCTGGTCGTGATCGACGCGACCAGGGTCCTTTCCACGAACGGGCCGTCCGGTCCGGGCGAGGTGATCTTCGCGGACACCGTGATCGCATCCAGGGACATGGTCGCGGCGGACGCCTACACCGTTGCAGCCTTCCCCTGGTATGGGAGGAGGCTCCCCCCGGAGAAGGTCAGGCACGTGAGGATCGCATCCGCCAGGGGACTGGGGCGGATGGACGTGGGGAACCTGGAGGTGAAGAAGGTGACGTTGCGGTGAGACCGAAACGCCTTGCCCAGGCAGCCTCGCTCGCGATCTTCTCGGCGCTCGTGGTATGCGCCTCCGAGTCCCTTGTGTGCGGCGTCGCCGCACGGTGGTTCCTGGGGATGGACCCTGCGGGCGTGGTCCAGGTGGCCTCCGCTGAAAGGGACATTCCCGCAGGGTATGTGCCCGCCCTCTGCGTGCTGGCCCTCACCCTCCTCGCCGGAAGGTTCTTCTGCTCCATGGTATGCCCCCTCGGGGCCTTGGTCGACGTGACGGACTCGGTTTTCGGTGCACAAGGAAGGGTGGCGAGGCCAAAGACTGCGGGCATGAGGGGGGGCAAGTACCTGGTCCTCGGAATCCTCGCCGCATCGGCGGCCTTCGGGCTGGCCCTTGCGGCGTTTCTCTCCCCCCTCTCCATCATGGCGAGACTTGTGGGCCTTGTCCTCCACCCCCTGGGGATGGACGCGGCAGGCGCCTTCGTGAGGGCGGCTCGGCCCCTTGCGGAAGATCTCGGCATGACGCGGATAGCGTATGCGGCGGTGACGCCCAGGGACTACGGGCTCGAGGCCTTGAGCGCGGGCGTCGCGGGCATAGCGCTCGCCGGGGTGGTCTTGGGGCCCCGCTTCTGGTGCAGGTGCCTCTGCCCTGCCGGAGCGGTGTTCGCGCTCTTCTCGGTGAGGCCCCTCTTGGTCAGGAGGAGGGTGAACGAGGGATGCACGTCGTGCATGAGGTGCGTGGAGCGTTGCCCCATGCTGGCCATCGGCCCGGACCCGAGAAAGACCGACCACGCGGAGTGCATCGCCTGCATGCGCTGCGCGAGGGTGTGCCCGGTCTCGGCGGTCGGGTTCGTCCCCGGCGGTGGGAGGACGCAGGGTCGGGGAGCGGGTTTCTCGCGCAGCCGGAGGTT
>ERZ795045.3635-NODE-3635-length-13312-cov-3.624199_pt1 | contig 13312 bp, 10 predicted proteins | sample MGYA00375129_ERZ795045 | MGnify/ENA primary metagenome ERZ795045 (study PRJEB30174, sample SAMN05720166) | activated sludge metagenome | isolation source: anaerobic digester from wastewater treatment plant | place: Japan | collected 2015-05-15 ... | reverse complement strand
CGCACCACATAGACCGGCGGCAATCTCGCGCAATGCGGCAGGGGACGGAAATTCGCGGTTGCCGAATTCCTGGCGCCGCTGGCGTGCGGTGCGCCATTCGTTGCGCGCGTCGCGTAGTTCCGCGACAACCCGCTCGACACCCCAGTGGTTAGCGGGCTCGATACTCGTTACCGCGGCAAGGGTCGCTTTCATGCCGGCAATCCGGACGTGTCGAAGATGCCTTCGAACAACACTGAGCTAAGGTACCGCTCACCGGAGTCGGGAAGGATGACGACAATGGTCTTGCCGGCATTTTCCGCGCACTGCGCTAGGCGTGCCGCCACAGCCGCGGCGGCACCGCTCGAGATGCCGGAGAGGATGCCTTCCTCGCGCGCTAGGCGTCGGGCGTAGAGCACTGCGTCCTCGTTGCTGACCTGCTCGATGGCATCCACCAGCGAGAGGTCGAGGACGTCCGGCACGAAGCCGGCGCCGATGCCCTGAATCTTGTGCGGGCCGGGCTGGCGCAGCTGCCCTGCGCGCGCCTGGGTCAGCACGGGGCTGGCTGACGGCTCGACGGCGACTGAATGCAAGGCCTTGTTGCGCAATTTCTCAAAGTAGCGCGAAACGCCCGTGATCGTGCCGCCTGTGCCGACGCCAGAAACAAAGATATCGACATTGCCATCGGTGTCGTCCCAGATTTCCGGGCCGGTCGTCGCCTCGTGGATGGCCGGGTTCGACGGGTTCTTGAACTGCTGGAGCAGCACATAGCGCGCGGGGTCAATTGCGGCGATCTCTTCGGCCTTCGCCACCGCGCCGCTCATGCCCTTGGGCCCCTCCGTCAGCACGAGCTTGGCGCCGAGCGCCGTAAGAATCTTGCGCCGTTCCAGGCTCATGGTCTCGGGCATGGTCAAGGTCAGCGGAATGCCCTTGGCGGCGGCAACGAAGGCCAGCGCGATGCCGGTGTTGCCGCTGGTGGGTTCGACGAGTTCCTTGCCGAGGCCGAGCAGGCCGCGGCGCTCGGCGTCGGCGATCATGGCTGCGCCGATGCGGCACTTCACCGAATAGGCCGGGTTGCGGCCCTCGATCTTAGCCAGGACGGTCGTCTGGGCACCGTCGATGATGCGGTTGAGGCGAACCAGCGGCGTACGGCCAATGGATTGAGAGTTGTCGGCGAACCAATGCGACATGGTGAATTCTCCGTGGGTAATGTCAATCTTGGATCCAGGGCAAGCCGGCGCGGCGCCAACCGTTTAGTTGCCCGCGGCGCTGGTCGGCGTCGAGATCACCCTCGAAACCTTCGTCGATGTTGAAAACATGGGCGAAGCCGGATTTGGTCGCAGCCTCCGCAGCCGCTGCTGATCGCTTGCCGCTGCGGCAGAGCAGGAGCAATGGCGCGGATTTCCCGGCGACGCTCTCAAGGCCGCGCAGAAAGCGCGGGTTGCGGGTGAGGGACAATCCTGTCATCCAGGGAACGTGCCTGCTGCCGGGCACTTGTCCGACGAACTTGAGTTCCTCGGCGCTGCGCACGTCGATGAGCAAGGCAGCATTGCGACTAAACAAGGCCCAGGCCTCGTCGGGCGTCACGCTGCCGGCGAAAGGGAGTGCCGCAGCTACAGCGCGTTGTTTCGCTGCGATCAGGGTCTGCACGAGTTCGGCCTCAGGTTCTGGGGCTGATGGTATTCCCTGGGGAGGATGGGAAAGGGCATGAATGGCTGTACGGGACATGATTCGAGCTCCGAGACTGTTGGAGGCCTTGGCAAGCACTCCGTTGGACGAGCAACGAATTTAGCAACCGCGCATTCTTATGAGAACGACGAATATTTCAGATCGATATATGGATCGGTGATATGAGAACGCCGGGGAACCTGAGCCGCTGATGCGCTGGATCGACGAACTGGGTTTGGGGCACCCCTTTGCTGCACATTTTGTTAGCTGGTTTTAGCGTACGATTTTTTCCGTTTCGTGATCTGCCCCGGTTAACTGCGCAATCGCGCCAGCAGCCCGGAACGGCGCAGGCTGCGTTTGGCGCAGGCGTCGATCAGCAGCTGCCGGCTGGCGGCGATGCTGACCTGCTGCGCGGCGCGGGTGATGCCGGTATAAAGCAGTTCGCGCGTCAGCAGGCTCTCGCCCTGGCCGGCCTCCGGCAGCAGCAGGAGCAGCGAAGCGAATTCGGAGCCTTGCGATTTGTGCACGGTGATGGCGAAAGCGGTTTCGTGTTCGGGCAGGCGGGCTGGCGCGATACGCCGGAATCGTCCGTCCGCTGCGGGGAAGCAGACGCTCAGTTCACCATTTTCGTCGGGCAGGCACAGGCCGACGTCGCCGTTGAACAGGCGTTGCAGAGGATCGTTGCGCAGCACCATCACCGGTCGTCCCGGATACCATGGCGAGTGGGGTGATGATGCGTCGGAGAGGGAACTGGGCGCCGCACTGGCGAGCCGCTGATGCAACTGGTTTTCGAGCCAGCGATTGACCGCCACGACGCCGCGGGCGCCTGCGCGCAGCGCGCAGAGGACGCGGAAGCGGTCGAAGGCGGCAAAAATCGCTCGTTCGCCGTCCGCTGCGTCGTTCTCCGCGAGCCGCAGCCGTTCGATGACGGCGTCGAAATAGGGCGCGTAGGCGTCGAGCATCGCCTGCCGCAGAGCGGCCGGCAAGCGGTCGCTGCCGGTGGGGACATGATCTTCCAGCCAGCGCAGCGAAGCGTCGTCGGCGCGCGCCAACCAGTCGCAGGCGGCGGCGCCGTGGCCGGCGTTGATCTCGGCGGCCAGACGGCCGATGCCGGAATTCTGGCTGAAACGGTGGCTTTCGTTCAGCCAGAGCACGCTGTCGGCGAGCGGGGTGGGGTAGAGCGGCGGTGGCGGGATGATCGCTGCCGGCGGCGTGCCGCTCAGCGCGGCGAGGTCGGCGACGCACGCCGCGCTCAGGGTCGGATCGGCCGACAGTTCGGCGAAAACGGCGCCGGCTTCGACGGCAGACAATTGATCCTTGTCGCCGAGCAGGATGACGCGCGCCTGCATCGGCACGGCATCGAACAGTTGGCAGGCGAGCGCCAGATCGAGCATCGACGCTTCGTCAACGATCAGCGTGTCGATCGGCAACAGGTTGTCGGCGTGGTGGCGGAAACGTCCGGGGGCGTCGCTGGCGCCGAGCAGACGATGCACGGTGTAGGCTTCGCGCGGCAATCGTTGCTGCAGTGTCATCGGCAGCGTGGCGGCGCTGTGGCGCAAGGCTTCGAGCATGCGCGCCGCCGCTTTGCCGGTCGGCGCGGCGAGCGCGACGCGCCGTTCCGGCTGTTCGTCGAGCAGACAGGCGAGCAGGGCGGCGATGCTGCGTGTCTTGCCGGTTCCCGGACCGCCGCTGATGATCGTCAGCCGGTTGCGCCAGGCCAGCGCGACGGCGAGCCGCTGCCAGTCGACGCGTTCGCCGAGTCGTGCCCGATTGGCGGCGAACAGTTGCGCCAGCCGATCGCCGATCGCCGCGTCTGCTGTCGGTGCGCTGCGGCCGGCGCGGCGGCGCAGATTGTCGGCCAGCCGCCGTTCGTAGGCGTAATAACGGTAGGGGTAGAGACGGCCGTCGTCGTCGAGCAGCAGCGGCTGGATCTTGCCGGCGGCCGCGTCCGTCACGCTGCTCACCCGTCCGCTGGCCAGCAGACGCTCGCGCAGGTACGCCGGCGGCAAATGTGGAAAGTGTGCCGTCAAATCATCGATATGCGCGCAGACGTGGCCAGCCTGCGTCGCCAGGCACGCCAGTCGGCCGGCGGCGGCGAGGATCGGCAAGGCGTCGGCCGGCGCGCCGCCAGCCTGTGCCCAGTCGCGCAGATGCACGGCGAGGCCGTCGGCGAGCCATTCGCCGGCCGTGTCGGGCCGCTGGGCGCCAGGCATCACGCGGCTCCTTGCAGCAAAACATCCAGCGAGGTGAGCGTCGCGTCGGCCGGTCGATGGAAGTAAACGCCGCAGGGCGACGCGTTCCCGGAGGCGTCGATGTCGAGCCACTGCGGGCGGACGCCGCGCACGAAGAGATAGAGCACGCCGCCGAAGTGGCGCGCCGGCGCGTAGTCGGCGATCCGCCGGCGCAGATGGCGTTGCAGCGCGACGCTGTAGAGCAGGTATTGCAAGTGGTAGCCATGCCAGTTCATCGCCGCTATCAAAGGCTGCTGGCCGTAGTCGGCCGGCTGTTGGCCGAGATGGTTCGACTTCCAGTCGATCAGGTAATAGCGGCCGTCCTGCTCGACGACGAGATCGATGAAGCCCTTTAGATAACCACTGAGCGGTTGGAAAGCGAGGCGCGGCACGGCGTAACCATGCTCCGCCAGCCAGGCGTTGAGCGCTGCCGGCGAGAGATTCGCTGTCGGCAGATTGAAAGCCAGTTCGACCAGCCGTTGCCGGCGAGTGATGTCGGCCAGCCGCAGACCGTCGACCAGCGAAGTGGTTAGCACGTCGTGCAGCAATCGCGTCAGCATCGCTGGCAGGTGATCGGCGAGATCGTCGACGTCGCCGGGCCGCGTTTGCGGGTGTCTGGCGAGCGCGTAGGCGATCGCCTCCGGCCATTGATTGGCGTCGCTGAAGTCGCAGTGTTCGAACAGCGCGTGCAGGCAGTCGCCGGCCGCCGGGCCGCGCGGAAAGCGCAGGATGTCGTCCGGCGCCAGTTCGGCGGGCGTGGCGGGCGGCGGGTGCTCGACGAGGAGCGCTGTCGTTTGCGCGTCGTGGTCGCTGACCGCGCTTTCGCTGCCGGCACCGTGCTGCAGGCTGCTGAAGCTGCCGAGCCGCCAGCCGGCGTCGATTTGCGCCGGCGCTGGACGTGCCTGCAGGCACGGTGGCGGTTCTGGCGTCCATGTGCCGCTGACGGTCGGCACGGGCAGCGGCAGCCAGCAGACACCGGCGGCCGTCGCCGCCCAGTCGCGCCAGGCATCGTCGATCTGCTTTGCCGGCAGCTTGTGCGTGCGCCACTGCGCAAAACTCATCCCGTTGCCGGCGATCAGCCAGTTGAGCGGGCTGCGGCTGCTGTGGGTCAGCGTCGGACGGCCGAAAGCGAGGCTTTGATAGAGTCCGGCGACCAGATAGCAGCGCTGCACGGCGCGCGTCAGGGCGACGTAGATCAGGCGGATCGACTCGGCGGCCCGCTCTTCGCGCTGGCGCTGCTCGATGATTTCCTTTTCGTCTTTGCTGAGTGTCGGCCGAAAATCGATCACCGGCTGACCGTCGTCGGCGTGGTATTCGTTCCCTTCCGTTACGTGTGCCGCGCTGCCGGACATCTCCCACAGGAAGGGGCAGAAAACGATGCTGTATTCCAGCCCTTTCGCCTTGTGGATGGTGACGATCTGCACCTGCTGCCGGTCGGCTTCGAGACGCAATTGCGCCACTTCGTCACCGCCATTCGCGCTGCTTTCACGCTGGCTGGCCAGCCAGCGCAGCAGGGCGTCCGGCGCTGGCTGTTCGGCGTCGGCCTGCTGCAACAGTTCGCCGAGATGCAGCAGATTGGTCAGGCGGCGCTCACCGTCGTCGCGCGACAGCAGGCCGGCGACAATGTTTTCGCCGTGCATCCACTGGCGCAGCATGATCGCGAAGCCGCGCCGTTGCCAAGTCTCGTGGTAACCGATGAAACGGTTGACGATCGGCAGCAGGCGCGGCTGCTCGTCGTTCAGGGCGGCGATCGCCGCCGCGTCGTAGGCCATCATCTCGCTGGCCAGAGCGCGGTTGAGTAGCGGCAGGCGTCCGGGGTCGGCAATTGCCAGCAACACCGCTTCAAGGTCGGCGGCGTCGGCGCTGGCGAAAACGCTGCGTTGCGACAGTTCGCTGCTGGCGACGCCGACCGCCTGCAAGGCCTCGCGCAGCCGCCGGCCCTGCGTGTGCCGTTCGACGAGGATGGCGATGTCGCCGGGCTGCAGTGGCCGCTCGCCGATCTGAATCCGGCCGGCCTGCGCGGCGCGCAGCAGGCGTGCCACTTCGCCGGCCGTGGCGCGCAGCACGGCGTCGCTGGCGGCCTGACGGCTGAGGTGCTCGTTGTCGCTGACCGGCAATTGCCAGACGTGCAGCGCTGCCGAGGCCTGCTCTCCATCGATGCTCAGGTCGCACAAGGTCCGCCGCGGCGCCTGACCGGCGGAGACCTGCCAGTAATGCAGACCGGTGTGGATGAAAGCCTGCGCGTTGGCGCCGAACAGCGCGTTGCAGGCGTCGATCAGCGCCGGCGTCGAGCGCTGGTTTTCGCGTAGCGTGTAGCTTCTTGCCGTCTGCCGGCGTGCGGCGAGATACGTCGGCAAGTCGGCGTTGCGGAAGCTGTAGATCGCCTGCTTCGGGTCGCCGACCAGAAACAGCGGGCTCGCTGGCCGCTCGCCGTCGCCGCCGTAGATCGCCTTGAAGATGGCGTACTGCAGCGGATCGGTATCCTGGAATTCGTCGATCAGCGCCAGCGGGTAGCGTTCGCGCAAGGTCGCCGCCAGCCACGCCGGCTGGCCGGCGCGCAAGGCGGCGTCGAGGTTGAGCAGCATGTCGTCGAACGAGAAAACGCGTTGACGACGCTTCTGTTCGCGCACGGCGACGCTGGCGCTGGTGAACAGATCGCGCAGCAAGCGCAGGCGCTGCCGCTGCAGAATGGCGAAAGCACGCTGCTGTGCCGCCAGCAACTCGGCGGCAGCGGCGAAGAAGGGATGTGCCGGCGAGGGGTGTTTTTGTTTTGTATTCAGGGCGATAAAAGCGGCCGAGAACAGCTTCAGTTTGTCATTGGCCGGCGGCGACAGCGGCGGCCCGTCTGCCAGCCATTCTGTCCAGCCCGTCATGGCGGTGTCCAGTGCTTTGGCAGTGTACGACCGGTTGTTCAGACCGGTGAGCGCCGCGTGCAGCACGGTGGCCGGTTCGCTGCCATCGCCCCACTCGGCGCGGGCACGGGCGAAAGCGGCGTCGAGCGCCGGGAGGTCGAGCGTTTCGTCGCTGTCGATCTCGGCTGGCCAGAGCGTGCGCGCGTGTGTTTTGCCGAGTTGCCGTTGCAACAGCTTTGTCCAGCTTGCCGGACTGTCGCCCTTGGCCAGCAGATGATCGATTAATTCCGGTGCCAGCCCGGCGTTGGCCACCCGCCGACGCCAGAAGTCATTGACCGCCTGCAGGCGCAGCGGACGATCGTCGCGCAGCAGTTCCTGCTGGAAAGGCAGCCCGGCGGCAAACGGCATGTCGGCCAGCGCGCGCTGGCAGAAACCGTGAATGGTGAAGATCGCCGCTTCGTCGAAATGCTGGCGGGCGGTTTCGAGCCGCTCGCGCAGTTGCGCGCGGCTGGGCGCGTCGTTGCCGGCGGTTGCCAGCAGCCCGTCGAGCAGTGTGGCGTCTTGGTGGCCGCTCTCGCTGCTGTTTCCCGCATCTGGCGTCGCGGCCTCGCGACGCAGCACGGCGAGCAGTTCGACGAGGCGGGCGCGAATGCGTTCGCGCAATTCCGCCGCTGCAGCGTTGGTGAAAGTGACGACCAGGATCTGCTGCACCGGCCAGTCTTTTTCGAGCAGCAGCCGCAGGTACAGCGCGCAAATGGTCCATGTCTTGCCGGTGCCGGCTGACGCCTCGATCAGCTGCCAGCCGTCGAGCGGGCAGCTGAAGACGTCGAGATCGCTGAAGGTGGCCGCTTCGTTCATCGCGGCACCTCTTCGAGATGCGCCAGCAGCGGCGTGAAAACGCGTTGGGCGCAGTCGACGAAGCGCTCGTCGAGTGGATCGGCGACGCCGCGCCAGGCCAACTGGTAGGCGGGATCGGCCTCTTCGCCCCAGGCGAAATGCCGCGCGTGGTGCCAGGCGCGCTGCGCCGCGGCTAGCGCATTATCGTCGGCGTTGACGTAGGCCCAGGCGCTTTTCGGGAAAAAAGGCAGCGGCTGACACAGGCCGTCGCGATAGAGCGTCAGCAGTTCGCCGAGATGCCGACGTGCGGCATCGGCCGCGCACGGACGCAGCCGGTAATGACCGCCACGCGCGTGCCAGGTGGTCAGCATTTCGACGCCGGCCGGCGCGCTGGCGCAGAGCAGCAGGTGCTCGATCCAGCCGGCCAGATAATCGCCGGCTTTCGCGTCGGCGTAGCGGTAACGCAGCAGCCCGCCGGCGCGCACGTCGCTCAAAGAAGCGCTGAGTTGCCACGCCTCGCCGTCGATAAGGTAAGTCAGTGGCCGTGGCGGCAGATCCCGCCGCGGCTGTGCCAGCCACGGGCGCAGTTCGGCGGCGAAGGCGTGCAGGTTCGCCACTTCGCTGTCGATCAGTTGCTCGCCGAAAGCGCCGCCCGGCAACTCGTTGCCGGCCAGCGCCAGCGCGCGCGCCTCGTCTTCTGTTGCGCCGGCGAGCAGCAGCGGCAGCAGGCGGCGGATCAACGCCTGCTGGCTGGGATAATCGGCGAGAAACGGTTCGTCGTCCTGCAGCGGCTCGTCGGCAGCGTGCAAGGCGATGTGCAGCCGCTGGCCGAGCAGAAAGCGGCACGGCTGACGGAAAAAGCGCAGCAGGCTGGCGCCATCGACCTGCCGCCACTCGGCAGCGGGCGGCGGCAGCGGGCGGGTGAACAAGGGTAGGGCGGGATCTGACATTCTGGCGTCGCCATCGCCCGCCTCGTCTTCCTCAGCGTCAAAACAGCCGGTGTTGCATGACCGGCGGCGCTGAAACGACGGCGTGCCCGCCGCTTGCACCTGCCAGCGGCGTTGCAGCGCGGCGGCGTATTCGGCGTTGAAACTCTGCTGGCGCGGATCGGCGTCGGGAAGAAAGCAGTCGATCGAAAACGCCTGCAAGGGATGTTCGACGATCAGCCGCTGCCGCGCCGCGGCGACGCTGCCGGCGTCATCGGGGTCGCGCGCGCAGGCCAGCGCCGCGTAGTCGAGCAGTTCGGCGAGCAGCACCGACGGCGGTAGCGGACTGTTGTCGCGCTGGCTGCGCCCGCTGTAGCTGAGATACAGGCTGTGCCGGGCAGCGAGCAGCACGTCGAGGAACAGATTGCGCTCGTCGTCACGTCGCTGCCGGTCGCCGCGCTGCGGCCGGGCGGCGATCAGATCGAATTCCGCCGGCCGGTTGGCGCTCGGAAAAACGCCGTCGTTGAGTCCGAGAACGCAGACGTGCCGGTAGGGCAGGGCGCGCAGATTGCCGAGTGCGGCGAAAGTCAGCACGCCGCCGGGAACGCCGCCGCGCGCCGGATCGTCGAGCAGCGCGTTCAGCGCGCGGTGCACCACTGCCAGCGGCAGCGGCGAGCGCGCGCCGCCGCGCAGCAGGTGCAGATGCAGTTCGCCGATCGCCGCCTGCACGACGCGCAGGTCGTCGGCGAGCCCCGTATCGCTGGCGATGAACTGGGCCAGCGCGGCGTTCAGCGAAGCTTGCCAGTCCGCCGGCGGCAGTGAAGAAGCCCAGGCGGCGCGCACGCTTTCCAGCGCCTTGATGAACTGCCAGCCGCGGCCGAGCGCCAGCGCCTGCTGGCCGGTCACCTGTGCGGCGGCGACGCGCCCGGCGATCACCGTCCGGCGGGCGTCGGGCTCGTCGCCGAGCGCGTAGGCGAGGAACAGACGCTGGAAACCGTCGGCGAAACTGTGCTGCGCGTCGACCGGCAGGTCGAGCCGGCGGCGGCTGTCGGCATCGAGTCCCCAGCGCATGCCGGCTTCGTTGATCCAGTCGTGCAGCCAGGCCAGTTCGGTGGCGCCGAGCGCAAATCGGGCGGCGACCGGCGCCTGCTGCAGAAAGCCGAACACCGCGCTGGCGCTGAAACGCCCGTCGCACAAGGTCATCAGGCTGTCGAGCGCGCGTGCGACCGGATTGACGCGCGTCTGCGGCAGGCCGGTGATGGCGTACGGAATCCGCCGCCCGGCCGGCGCGCTGCCGAACACCGCCTCGATCAGCGGCGCGGCGGCGTGCAGGTTGGGCAGCAGGACGACGATTTCCGCCGCGCTCGGCGCGTCTTTCGTGCAGAAAAGGGCCAGCAACTGGTCATGCAGCACTTCCAGTTCGCGCGTCAGCGAATGACAGACATGCACCTCGAGACTGCGGTCCGTCGGTGCGGGCGACACGCTGCCTGGTGCCAGGTCGCGTAAATCGAGGATCGCATTCTGTATTTCCGCCAGCAGCGACGGCGCCGCTGCTGGCGTGCCGCCCACCGCCGTCCGGTTGGCAAAGAATTCGCTGTCCTGCTCGACGATCTGTCCCTCGTCGCTGAACAACAGATCGATGTGCGCCTGCGTCTGCTTGCCCCAACTGGCGAGCAGGCGGTTGCCGACTTCGTGCCAAGCCGCCTGACCGCGCGCGGCGAGATAGCGCAGGCGCTTGCCATCGACGATCTCGAACCAGTATTCGCGGCACGGATTGAGCACGTAGAGGTGCATGTCCAGCCAGCCGGCGAGCCGGCGCAGGATTTCGAGGTACAGCGGCGGCATGCTCGGCAGACAGAAAACATGCACGTTCTCTGGCCAGCCGAGCGCCCGTCGCGCGTCATCGCCGAGTTGCGCCACGCGCTCGAAAAACAACGCTGCCGGATGTTGCCGGCCGATGCCGAGTTGCTCGCCGAGCCGCCGCCAGAGCGCCGCCTGCCAGCGTTCATCGGCGCGCTGCGCCGCGTCCAGCCCGCTGATGCCGGCATCGCGCCCGTCGGCCCACGCCGCCAGCCATTCCGGCCGATAGGTGATGTACTGTTCGAGCAGTCGCGCGCTCTGTTCGGCGAGTTCGAGACGCATCAGCGGGTCGGCGGAACGCAGATAAGACGCCAGCCGCGGCTGCGCTTCATAAAACGCGCGTTCGCCGAAGATCTCGTAGATCCGCCAAGTCAGCCAGGACGTCGCAAACGGCGAACTTTGCTCGACATCGACCAACTGCGCGATGCGCGCCCACAGCCACTGCGCCAAAAATGAGAAATCGATATTGGCACAGATGCCGAAGCGGTCGGCACAAGCCAGTTCCAGATGCCGGCGCAGTGCTGTACTCGGCACGATCACCTGCTGCGCGAAGAGCGGCGCGCACTCCTCCGCCGCCAGACGGTCGAGCAAAGTCTCGCGCAGGAATTCCAGACGGTTGGAGCAAGTCAGACGCAGCATGTCGGCAGGCCGGGGAGAGCGCTTATCGTACCGCGTTTAACTGGTTGGGAAGTTTTCCGCTGCGCCTTGCCGAATGACTCGGTGGCAGCGCCTTATGCTTGCTGTGGAATTGTTGCATGCCGATGGACCCTTTCGTTGGCCGATCTTGATGCTAATATTGATGCACCATCGCATCAAATAGGAATGCCATGCGAACGACAGTCACCATCGACGACGCGCTTTATCAAAAGGCACTGGAAATGGCCGATCCGGCAATGGATAAAGCGGATATTTTCCGCGAGGCGATGAAGACTTTCGTGCGTGTGCAAGCCGCCAAGCGGCTGACGGCTCTCGGAGGCACGATGCCTGACATGCAGAACATTCCCCGCCAGCGGAATGAACTCGCGGGGCAATGAACGTTCTGATCGATACCTCGCTGTGGGTCGGCCATTTTCGTTACCGCAACGGAGAACTGGTTGAATTGCTGGAACAAGATCGCGTCCTGACGCATCCGATGATCATCGTCGAACTGGCCTGCGAAATACCGCCGGCGCCCAGAGAGAAAACCCTGGCCGATCTCGCTCTCCTGCAACAGGTAAAACCCGCCAGCCTGGACGAAGTCCTCGTCTTTATCGAACGAGAGGCACTCTACGGTTTGGGATGCGGATTGGTCGATATGGTATTGCTGGCGTCTACGCTGATCACCGCAGGCGTCACTTTATGGACCCTGGACAAACGCCTCGGGCAGTTGTGCGAACGGTTTGGGGTGGCGTATCGGACGGCGGTGCATTAGCGCTGACCAAGACCTGCCTCATTTTAGCAAAACAAGACCTGACCCCCAAAATTTCTATTTACTTGCAGCAAGAGAAGAAAGCTCGTCAAAGCAAGATGCACCAAGTACAGAAAATAGAAGGACGCTAGATAAAATGTCAAAACGCAAAGACATAGAAAATTTGGTCAAAGCGCTTAGGGCGATGAAGGAAAAAGAGGATGCACGGAAAGCCTCTTTGGAGCGCTCCATTCGCGAATCGACGAAGCCTGTCCCGGAAGTGAGCCTCGAAGAGGTAAATGAACTTCTCGCTCGCTTTCGGAAAAAACCTTAGCGATACGCCCCCGTCAAACGACGGCGAATATAGTTACCGAGTAGTTACCGAGACTCCGAGCCATTCAGAGTATTTTTAATTTGAATCAACAATATATCTGTTTAGTATAACTGTTTTGATCTGGTTGGACCTCGAACTGGAGAACTGCCCATGTCCCCCGAATTTACCGGATTTTCTGCCCAGAGTTTCGCATTCCTGCGCGGCTTGCGCGCGAACAACAACAAGGAATGGTTCGTCGCTCACCGGGATGAATACCAGTTGTTCATCGTCCAGCCGTTGCAAGCCCTGGTGGAAAGTTTGACCCCCTTGATGTTGCGCATCGACCCTCTGCTGGAAGTGTCGCCGACGGTCAACAAGACCATTTCCCGCATCAACCGGGATATACGCTTCGCAAAGGACAAGTCGCCGTACAAGACCAATCAATGGCTGGCCTTCAAGCGGCCGAGCAAGGAATGGCAGCATCACCCGGCCTATTTTTTCGAGTTGTCGCCGGAATCGTATCGCTTCGGGATGGGATTTTATTGCGCCGACCGGGCGACGATGGATCGCCTGCGCGCTGATGTCGACGAAAATCCACAGACCTTTCTGCAAGCGATCGAATTTTTTGCAAACGGGTCGTTCGCTTTGCAGGGCGAACGCTACAAGCGGCCGTTGAAAGCCGATATGCCGCCGGCGCTGCAGGATTGGTACAACAGCAAAACTTTTTACCTCGTCAGTTCGTACTCCGTCGAGTCACAAGGCATTCCGGCGACACTGGCCGACGAGTTGGCCAGTGCGTTCGATGTATTGGCTCCGCTCTATCGCTATCTCTCCGCGCTTGCGCAAGCCTGAGACAAGCGTGCGGGTGTCGCATATGGGCATCAGTCCACGCCTTGCCGGTCTATATTGTTCAATTAAATTATTATGGTGACTCTTCATTCTCATACTGGCGATCGTGTTCTTGCCAACTCCCCATGACGCGTATGGAAAACATCGATCTGCCGCCGATTGACGTCTTCTTCAGTTACCGGAGCAGCGACCGGCAGGCGGTACTGGATCTGAAGTCGGCACTGATTGCGCGCGGGCTGCACGTGTGGATCGACGTCGACGAGCTGCCGCCGGGGGTGTAGATGTCACTTTATGGACCATGAACATGCGCCTCGGGCAGTTATGCGAACGGTTTGGGGTGGTGTATCGGACTCCAGTGCATTAGGGAAACGCAGATTTATTCCCGCCAGCCCCCACACTTAATATGACAATGT
>ERZ795045.3621-NODE-3621-length-13347-cov-5.537918_pt1 | contig 13347 bp, 9 predicted proteins | sample MGYA00375129_ERZ795045 | MGnify/ENA primary metagenome ERZ795045 (study PRJEB30174, sample SAMN05720166) | activated sludge metagenome | isolation source: anaerobic digester from wastewater treatment plant | place: Japan | collected 2015-05-15 ... | reverse complement strand
AAAACATTGTCCAGCCCGTACAGTTTGCTTCCATTCATCGTCAACAGGGCGGCTAAAGCCATCAGTTCCACCAGGTTTTTGTTCACCAAGTAATAGTTGCCTTCCGAACCAACCATGCTCCGGCCCGCCCATTGCGCGTAATTCAGGTCCGCGTAAAACACCGTCCAATCCGCTTCCGCCCCTTGCGGCAGCAGATCGACCGGCGGGGCGGCAGCAATGAACAACACCAACAGGCCGATCGCCAGCCACGCGGCGAGGGTTGTGAACAATCCCGCCATCAGCCCCAGGCCGGCCAACACCAGCGCCCAGGGAATGAAATAATCGGTGAGGCCGAGTATCCAGCAGGTTTCCCTCATCGACTCGGGCAGGATCCAATTCAGCAGAAATGTGTCTTGCACTTGCAGCGCCGCCATCCCTTGAAACAAAGGCGCCAGAGGCCCCCATGAATTGACCAGGTAGCCCTCGGCGCTCCAAGCGGGATGCGCCAATTTGATCAATCCTTCAAACAAAAAATGCCAGCCGATCACCACGCGCAGCGCGGTAAACCAGAATATCCGCCAATCGTTTTCATTGGGTTTTATACTCTCGTTCATCATGGCCATGTCCTCCTCTCTGGGGAGCGCGAACATTCATTCATGTCCGGGTGATTTTTGTTTCCACTTGAAAGGGTAGGCGGAATGATGGGCGGGAACCATTCGGGAAATTACGGATTTTGGGATTGCGGATTCCGAAACGGGAAGGCAGGCGATATTACGTCTGAATACCGTCGGAGCGCTTCATGAGCGCCCGGGATGACAATCGTTATTTCAAACCTCGGTATTCCGGCGAAACGCGCGTTGCGGGTGGCTTCGATCGTGCACAGAAACGTGGGAGGAGAACCGGCGCCGCGGGGTGGAGCGGAGAGTATCCGCGGGGGTGGAAGTATCAGAATTGGTGATGAGCGCGTCCTGTTTTGGTGGTTGACTGAAAACCCGGCCGGTATCGTGATAGATCCCCGCGGGAATCCCCACCGCGACATCTTTGAATGGGACATCAAAAACCAATTTCCGGAGTGGATATAAAACACGCTCCACGCCATGAGACACGGGTTCGTTTCGAGGCCGGAAAAATCCTAATGTCAACCCACTGGCCAAATCACCGAAAATCGAACCGAGGTTTTGGAAGAATCCCTTTCGTTCCGGATTTTGGTCTTCCTGCCGTGGAGATTGAATTGATTGTTCCCGCGTAGTGTCTTTCTCAACTAGATTTCCGGATGGAAATTGGGTGGAGTTGCTATCGGGCAATGTCCACTTTGAAGGCCCGTGTGCCTTGGCGCCAGTGTTGGAGTTCATGGTTGCCGGTGTGGAATCATTTGGACCGCTCAGGCCGGAAGTTAATTCATTTTCATAGGGCAGAGAATCCAATGGCTGAGTGGAATCCGACCTTATCCCTGCTTCGAGTCCCAACGGATAGGATGTTCCCGGTTTTAATTCCGGTTGGGCGGTATGGCTCAATCTTGCCGCTTTGCTTTCCTGATATTCCCGCATGTTGCGCAGCATCAAGTCAGCCAGTTGTTCCCCTTGGGGATAGTTCAGCGGCATGTTTTGTAACAACTGGTTGGTTTCAGAATAGGTCCTGGCGTCCACAGGGAGGTTTCCGGCGGCTGGAGCCGTCAATTGCTGGTTAAAATCCGATTGCCTGGCGGGCACTACCGTCCAACCTTCCTGGATCGCAGTCTGGACGTTAAACGGTGTGCCGGAGGCGGTTGTAGAGGAGATATTTGTATTTCCACTGTCCGTTGAAAGATTTTCATTCACGGGAGTGATTTTTGCCGGGGTTTTTTCCATCACTTCATGGAACGAGAGAGAGTTGGATTCTCCGGATATGCGGGTCGCGTACGTGGAAGGAATCCGTCCCTGGTTTATACGGACTGTACCGGGCACAAATTGCCCGATGGGCATGAATCGCTCGGCCATTTTTTCCATTTCCTGCCGTCACTTCGGGTACTGCGATTGCCTAGTGCAGGGATCATGCCAAGAGGGAATAGGAGTCCTCTTTTCCACAATTTGCTTTTCCACAATTTGGCGGTCAATGGGTGTTTTTTTTCTAAATTTCTATTTGACCAATGATAAGGGACCGTTAGGCGTCCGCTATTGCGGCTATCCTAACATCTTTTCAAATTCTTCCTCGGACAAAACTTTGATTCCCAATTGCTCCGCTTTAGTCAGTTTGGAGCCGGCTTTCTCACCTGCGACGACGAAATCGGTGCTCTGACTGACCGAACTGGTCACGCGCCCGCCGCGTTGTTTGATTAATTCCGACGCTTCCTCCCGTGTGTATTTCGACAGCGTGCCGGTCAGCACGAAGGTTTTGCCCGTGAAGGGAGTGGCCGCGGCCGGTTGTGAAGCCGCGATTTCCTGCTCGAAGCGCAATCCCGCCTCCTCAAGCCGTTTCAGTTCCGCGATGTTTTGCTCCTCATGGAAAAAATCGTAAACTGTTTCGGCGACCGTAGGCCCTACCTCATGGATTTCCGATAATTCTTCCATCGAGAGGTCCTTCAATTCCCAAATCGACTTTCTCCCTTCCATAAGCACCGAGGCCAGATGGCTGCCAACGTGCCGGATACCGATGGCGAACAGCAACCGGTCGGGCGGCCGTTGTTTGCTCCGTTCCAGCGAATCCAACACATTTTGAGCGGATTTGTCGCCCATTCGTTCCAAAGCGGCTAATTCCTCGTGCTTCAAGTGATACAAATCAGAAATGCGCGTGACCATTTTTTTCCCGGTGAGGGCATCGATCAGTTTTTCACCGATGCCTTCGATATCCATTGCGTTCCGTTGCACGAAATGCTCGATTCGCCGCTTGAGCTGTTCCGGGCAAGAGAGGTTGATGCACCGGAAAGCCACTTCATCCCCCTCCTTGACCAGCGCACTTTGGCAGGAGGGGCATTTCAATTCCGGCTGATAGGGGACTTGCGATCCATCCCGCTTTTCCACCATCACACGCACCACTTTGGGAATGATTTCCCCCCCCTTTTGGATGACTACATGGTCCCCGATGCGAATGTCTTTGCGCTTGATCTCGTCGAAATTGTGCAATGTGGCGTGCCGGATGGTCGTCCCCGCCAACAACACGGGATCCAGAATGGCCCGGGGAGTCACCGCCCCTGTCCGCCCCACGCCCAGTTCAATGTTTCGCAACACGGTAACCGCTTCCTCCGCGGAGAATTTGTAGGCTATTGCCCACCGTGGGCTTTTGGAAGTAAATCCCAACCGTTGCCGCTGTTCGTAATCGTTTACTTTGACGACCAGCCCGTCGACTTCAAAAGGCAGGTCATGACGCTTTTTTTCCCACTCATGGACCCGTTCAATAACCCCTTCGATCGACTGCTCCACACTCATCCCCGGTACAAGCCGCAATCCCCATTCCCGCAATGCATTCAGCAAGTCGAAATCCTTGTCGAACTCCTCCCCCTCGATTTCTCCCAACGTATGAATAACTAGATCCAACGGCCTCTGACGGACCAGTTTCGGATCCAGCAGTTTGATTGTCCCGGCGGTCGCGTTGCGGGGATTGGCGAACGGCGCGAGGCCTTCCTCTTCCCGCGCCTGATTCATAGCGACAAACGCCTGCGTGGGCATGTAGATCTCTCCCCGGACATCCAGATAACCGGGCAGGTCTTGACCTTGCAGAACCAAGGGCAGAGAACGGATCGTCCGGACGTTCTGGCTTACGTCATCACCCTGCAAGCCATCCCCCCGCGTCACCGCCCGGATGAACCGGCCGTTTTCGTAGATTAGCGATATCGCCACTCCGTCCACCTTCGGCTGCACAATGTATTCTGGACGGTCGCCATTCAATCCCCGGACTACACGGCCATGAAAATCCCGCAACTCCCCCTCGGAATAGGTATTGCCGATCGAGAGCATAGGCACCCGGTGCTTGACCGTCTCGAATCCCTCGAGCGGCTCCCCTCCTACCCGTTGGGTGGGGGAATCGGGTGTGATCAGTTCAGGATGTTGTTGTTCTAACTCCTCCAATTCTTTCATCAACCGGTCGAATTCGGTGTCGGTAATTTCCGGCTGGGCCAGCACATAGTACAAATACTCATGACGGCGGATTTCATCCCGCAGATAGTTGATCTTTTTTTCGATCTCGGTTTTCATCGTGGCGGCTCTGATTTCAGCATTGGACATATCGCGACAGTAAAAATCATAATGGAGTTTCACCTGGGATTTGAGCCCAGGCGAAGGAATCTCGTAGGCGAGGATTCACAGGGCAAAGGACGGTATAGGGGTTCACCGCACGGGTACGGTTTTACCGCCTGCTTGGCCATGAGTGGATACGTTAATGTAACTACCTTATATTATTTATGATGCACGATTGATCTTAAAGCAATAAATCAGTTATTTTATTTCCGGAGGCATAATTTTCTGAGGCTCGATCTCCGGCTTGGATTTGGTCCAAACCGCAATAGGATCCCCATACCATAATGGCGAGGGAGCTGGCGAAACGTGACCACAATTTCTGATATTCCGTGTAACAAATTGAGAAAAACTGTATAAATATATAATTTTATTATATTAAAATGAGATTTCATCATGTAACTATTAATTACATATTTAACTATTATGATTCAAATTTGTAAAGGTAATTTAAAATAAATCAAAAAAACGATTGATTTTTGGATTCTGTCAGTCTATAATATGATTGAATTACATAGATTTTAAGTAAAACTATTATGGCTCTTCCAGGAAGTGCGCACCTAGTGAGTCGAATTGGTCTTACGTACTCCGGTATTAGTGCGGACATCAAGGTCCACCCCGCCAGAATTACCTTTACCTTGTCCTTCTCCCAGAGGGAGAGGGAATTCTAGTGGTGATTTGTATGGATCAGAGTGAAAAATTCAGTATCGGAGTATCTAAAAAAAGTACCCACTTGCCGGTTGAGTCACAAATATGAGCTAGCCGTTCGAAATGGGTAAGGTAAAGGTGGCAATCCGCGCAGCCCCAAAATCGACCGAAAATAATTCCCTGGAATTTCTACGGATGAATATTGGCATTTGATAAATAATCTGTATAGTTGAACCGGTTCCACGCCGGGCTTGATTTTTTCTTTTGGGAACATACGCAAGGTTTTACCCTTGCGAAAAAGGAGGGGGCAATCATGGCCTTTTCACCTTGGATTCTCGAAAACGAATGGCTTCCACGGGTCGATGTGCGGGCACCAGCCACAATCTATGTTAATGGACGGCAAGTTCCCCCCATTGAAGGAACCGGGGAGATCCTCTGTTTTACCTTGGGGAGTATTCAGATCGTCAGCGAATGCAAAATCCCCATCCCTTCGGCTGGTAAAATCCGTTTTTCGATTGGATTAGGAGAGGAAGAAGTCGAGTTGATTGTCGATTTTGTCCAGCGCATCGAACTGACCCGGCATTTTCTGAACTGGAAGGAGAAGCCCCGTTTCCGGATGGTGGCTGCTATCGGTATAAACCAGCGGGATGTTTTAGATAAGTATCAATTCTTCCTCCACCGCCAGTTGTTTGGCAAGGGATTCAATGGAGTTTCGGTCTTGATTCGGAAAGAAATGGTCAGATCGTCGAATTATATTGAAAATTAATGGTTTAGATTGGATGACCTTCGATCGGTTGTTAGGTTTGGCAACCGGGGCAATAGTGCGTGCTTCGTCCATTAAGCACCAATTTCTCAATTTTCCGATGGCAAATGGGACAAGGCAAACCCACGCGCCGGTAAACCCGATGCTTGTGTTGAAAAAGGCCTAATGTACCATCCAGGCGTTGATAATCGTTGGTTGATGAACCACCCGCCACGATCGATTCTCTCAATACGGTCCGAATGCATTGCAGCAAACGCCCGGCCTCGGCTGAAGAAATTTGCCCTGTCGGCCGCACAGGATGAATTCCGGCCCGAAATAAAGCCTCATCAGTATAGATATTCCCGAGTCCGGCGATCCGCCGTTGATCCAACAGAAACGATTTGACCGCTTGCTTCCGGCCGGCCATCAGGGCATAAAACCGCGGTGCCCGCAACCGGAAAGGATCGGCGCCCAAATGGCTCCATGACACAAATGTTTTCAACTCAACACTGGGAAGAATGGCGGCAAATCCAAAACGCCGGGGATCCCGCTGACGCAATTCAACTGACCCATCATCCAAGAGAATCCGAAGGTGAGTATGTTTTTCGAGCGGATCGCTTCCCGGCTGGAGCAACAACCGCCCGCTCATCCCCAGATGATGAAGCAACGAGAAATTGTTGGACAAATGAATCGCGATGTATTTTCCCCGGCGCTCCACCTCCTGAATAACCGAATTCGTCACTTTTTTCCTATGTTCCAATCCTTGGTGGATGTAATCATTTCGTAAAGGGTGGTATTTCAAAATCCGCCGGCCGGCCGTCAATTTTCGTAAGGACCGCACGATGGTTTCGACCTCGGGCAATTCAGGCATGGCGTTTGGATCCTCAATCCCACCGTAACGGGATAAATTCCAGAATCCCGAATTCAGCCACAGTACTCACGTCCGCGGGAATCACGGCAAAACCCTCCGCCCCCCGCAGCGATGACAACATTCCTGATCCTTGCGGCCCCGTGGGAATGGCGATGGGCAGACCCGATGGGCTATGGGACAAACGGCAGCGGACGAAATGGGTCCGGCCGCCCGGATTGTCCATCGGTGTGGCAAGGCGGACATACCAGACCGGATTTTTCCATGGATCGCGCCCCACTAAACGCCGCAAGGCCGGTTTGACAAATAAATGAAACGTGGTTAATACCGACACCACGTTTCCCGGCAAAGCGAACACGTACCGGCCGTTCCACACTGCGAACAGAACCGGCTTTCCGGGTTTGATAGCCACCTTGTGAAAAACGATTTCCACTCCCATTTCTTGTAGAATCCGGGGTAAAAAATCCTTTTCTCCCGCGGAAATACCTCCTGAGGTGATCATCATCCCGGCTTCCTGGAATCCCTTCTCCAACATGCCCCGGATCACCGCCGGATCATCTTTCCCGATCCCCAAATCGATCACCGGACACCCCCAGGCTTTCAATTCCGCCGAAAGGGTATACGTGTTCGCGTTCCGGACTTGTCCGCCCAGGGGTTTCTCTTCCGGATGGATCAATTCATCCCCAGAAGTCATCAAAGCCACCCGGGGATTTTGCCGGACCAGGATTTCCCGGATACCGTGCAATGCCAACAATCCAATCTCCGCGCTGCCTATCTTGATCCCCGCAGGAAGCAATGAATCGCCTTTTTTTAACTCACTGCCCCGTGCCCGGATATTTTGACCCGGCCGCGCGGATGAAAAAATGGACACTTGCCCGTCGTCTTCTTTCGTTTCTTCCACCATGACCACGGCATCCGCCCCGGGAGGAATAGGCGCGCCGGTCATGATTTTAGCCGCTTCTCCGGGATGTATTTCCCTCCGGGGCAGGAAAGGTCCGGCGAAGATCTCTTCGACCACCCGCAACACCGCGGGCTTGCCGGGTATCACTTTGTCTAGATCTTCGGATCGGACGGCATACCCATCCATGGCGGAGTTGTCGAAAGGAGGCGAATCCTCTCGCGCGATGATATCTTCGGCCAGTGTAGTCCCCTGGGAATCCCTCCAGGGAATACGGCGGGGAGCCACAGGGGCAATGCACGTTTGAATGAACTCCATTGCTTCGGAATAGTTAATAAGCCGTCGCGTCATGCGTATCCAACCTGAATGATTGTAGGATATCAACACAATGTCAAGTAATTTTACCTTACAACTGATCGGCGAAGGATTGAATGCTTAAGGATTCTTCCGGCAAAGACATACTTTCTTTTCCCTCACACATGAGATCTGTATCAACGACCCCTGTTTGGAGCGATTCATCCTTCATCCCCTCCTTATCGAGGAAAAGCAGGAATGAGAGAATTGCAGGGATAGCAGACTTGGAGACTGCCTGGGCTTTCGAGAGGATAAGAATGCCCTTTTCACCTTGTTCTCCGCCCTGACCGGAGGAATCGCGTTTTTAACCTTGAGTCTGTTGTGATCTATTCGATTGTTGCTAGAATCAACCTACGGTACAAGGGCGTTGAATGTTGCCTTGACTGTCAATAGAAATAATTCAGAATTATTTGGATATGATTCGATATTCCTGTATGACATTTCGGCAACAATCCCCGTGATTCCTCCGAAGGGATGGGGTTTCGGAAATACGCTAGATAAGGGCGCTTCATGAATTCTATTTCTTCCGCCTTAACGGATGAGCAGTCTGCCTCTAGTAACATAAAAATAACCACTATTTTAAAACCGGTCCGCGGCCAACTCGCGCAAACCCAGCAACTCTATCAGGAAACAGTCCTTCAAACCGAAGAACGGGCTTATTTGCATAAACTTGTCAATGGAGAGACCGGTTTCTGGGTTCCCGAAGAATTCCGCGTGCCAGTGGTGGATACGATTTCCAACCACATCCTGCAAAGCGAGGGGAAATGGATACGCGCCGCCTTGGTCCTTCTGGCCGCGAATGCCTGCGGGGTGGCCAATCCGGCCGTCCGGCAAGTAGCCGTGGCGGTGGAATTAATCCATCTCGCCACCCTGGTGCATGACGACATCGTGGATGAAGCCCCGATCCGCCGGGGAATCTCATCGGTACCGGGCAACTGGGGAAATTCGGTATCCGTCCTCCTGGGTGATTTTCTGTTATCCAAGTCGTTCAAATTGCTCCTCGCCAGCGGCTCCATTCCGGCGCAGAACCTGTTGAGCAAGGCCACCGGACAAATGTGCCTGGGCGAAATCAAGCAACTGACCTGCTCCTACGACACGATCCTGACCGAGCAGGAATATTTGGAAATGATTGAATATAAAACCGCTTCGCTCATGGCCGCGGCCTCTGCTTCAGGGGGGTATTTCGGGGGGTTGTCCGAAAAAGCCATCGAACGCCTGCACGCTTACGGCCATGCGCTGGGCATGGCATTTCAGATCACCGATGATGTTCTGGATTACACCTCATCCACGGCCATTCTGGGCAAACAGCAAGGCGGCGATCTGCGCAATGGGAAAGCGACCTTACCGCTGATCCATTTATTTCAGAGCCATGAAAAACAGGCCCGCCTGATTCTCGACAGTTCCGCTCCCATGGAACAAAAAACCCTGGAGTTGGCTGCCCTCATGCGGCGGATGGGTTCCATCGACTACGCATATAAAGTCGCCAGGCGCTTTGGAGAAATCGCCAAGGAAAGCCTGAAGGAAATCGAACCAGAAACCGGTTCGTCCGATTCTCTCAATTCTCTTTACCAGCTGGCTGACTTTGTCCTAGCCCGGAATAGTTGACCGGATTATCCCTCTCCTTTCTCGATTGGAAAAGGATTTCGCGTCCATCCATCTATACCAGAAAAATTCCAAGACAAACTATAAAAATTCCAAGACAAACTATTTTCAATATTTTTTTAAAAAAGAAAGATCTATTGATTTTTGAGATAATATAATAGTTAGTAGCGATACAGATTATGCCAAAAAATAAGCTATCTGCAAAATGTTATTATATGATCTATTCTGGGATATCCGTTCTTTCGCCAACCTGGCTATGTTTTCTGGAGCCGATCGCTCTCCGGCCTCGCCATGGTGGATCCAGGGTTCTGTGATTCAGATCACGCAGCTGATCCTCCTCATCACGGCAATCGTCTTCTTGTTTTTCTTCCGTTCCCAAATGGCCCGTTCCAAAGAACGCAACCGTGAATTGGAAGAACAGGTATCGAAACTGAACAAGGAACTGCGTATGAACCGGTACGAGTTCGAGCGGCGGGTGGACGACCGCACGGCCGAACTCTCCCGTTCCACGCTTCTTCTAAAACTAGAAAATACGGAACGCCAATGGGCGCAAGAAGCCTTGGCGCGGTCCGAATTCCGCACCCGCGCCCTGCTAAGCGCCATCCCCGATGTCATTTTCCGTATGGATCAAAACGGTTTGCTGTTGGATTTCCACGCGGGGAAAGGATTTACGCCATGGGAGAAACTCGAGGAGAAAATTGGCCGGCCGATCTCTCAAGTGCTTCCCGCGGACGCCGCCGAAAATACGGTGATGTGCATCCAAGAAGCACTGCGCACCCAGGAAGTGCAACGCATGGAGTTTTGTATCCCCTACGGCCAAGAGGTCTTTGTGTTCGAATCGCGGATTGTGGCGGGAGGCGACCAGGAAGCACTGGCCATTCTCCGGGATATGACGGAATTGAGACGCTTGGAAAATGAAATCCTTGACATCAGCAGCCGGGAACAAACCCGTTTGGGTCAAGACTTGCATGACGGCCTCGGTCAGCATTTGACAGGGATTTCCTTCTTCAGCCGCAGTCTGTATCAAAAATTGGAAGCCAAGGGGATCGAAGAGGCGCGGGATGCCTTGGAAATCACCGACTTAGTCAAGCAAGCCATCCAACAAATCAAGGGAATCACGCGGGGACTGCTGCCGATGATGGTCGAGGAGGAGGGATTGGAGTCGGCCCTGTACGAGTTGGCCTCAACCACCAAGCGCACGTATGGCATCTCCTGCGATTTCACTTGCGAAAGTCCGTTGGGAGCCATCAATGTTTCGCTGGCCAACCACCTATACCGCATTGCCCAGGAAGCGGTGAATAACGCGGCCAAACACGCGAATCCCACGCGGATCAGCATCGCGTTGCGAATCAACGAAGCGGGGATGACTTTGATCGTGGAAAACGATGGCCAGGGATTTCCCGAAGGGTGGGAACAACGGGGCGGGATGGGATTGCGGATTATGCGGTACCGGGCCGGCGTCATTGGCGCGCAATTGGTTTTTCGGCGGGATGAGGATCACCAGACCCGTGTAATCTGTACGATTCCAAAGGCATCTTTCTGCACGATTCCAAAGACATCTTGATGGGATTCAACTATGGATACACCGGCGGTCTCATCTTCCAAGACGAAAATTCTGATCGTGGACGATCACCCGATCGTCCGGCGGGGATTTCTGGAACTGATCAATCAGGAACCGGACCTCGAAGTGGGTGGAGAAGCCGAGACGGTGAACGATGCCTACTCCTTGATTTCCCAGGTGAAACCCGACCTCATCATCCTGGATATTTCTCTCAAAGAAGGTAATGGACTCGATCTGCTGAAACGAATCGCCTCCGACTTTCCCTCCTTGCCCGTGCTGGTGGTATCCATGCATGATGAATCCCTCTATGCCGAACGGGTGATCCGTTTGGGGGCCCGCGGTTATGTCATGAAGGAAGAAGCCGAGGCCACCGTCATTTCAGCCATCCGCCATGTATTGAGAGGCCAAATTTACCTGAGTGGACCGGCCCAGGAACGGTTGGTCCGGACTTTCTCCAACCGGAATCCCGACACGAGTGAATCACTGATCCATGGTTTGAGTAACCGGGAATTGGAAATCTTCCGCCTCATCGGCGAGGGTCAGGGAACCCGCCAAATCGCCGAGCGTTTGGGAATCAGTCAAAAAACGGTGGAATCCTTCCGGGCGCGTATCAAGCAAAAATTGCGCTTGACTTCCGGCCTTGAACTCGTTCAGCAAGCCATCCTCTGGACGCAAAACCGGTAACACTGGGAACAAGCGGCTAGAAAATATCTTATTTACCCTTTTTCGCTTTTCCGGACCAGCACTACCCAGTCCTGCCCCCGGTTTTCGGGTGCTTCGCCCACGGACGGGTTTCCTGGACCGGTCACCATGTTCACAGTTCCCTCCTGTAATCCGCCTCCCTGACGGGGATCATACCAATGAACAGAATACGTCCCACCGATCAGGGTTAGCGCTGTGCTGCCTCCATGGGGCAGATAGATGGCATACACTTCCCCTTCCTTCGCAAAGCAAAAATCGTCTGGCGCGGAAGTCAACTCATCATGATGCCTCATTTCAGGGAAGGGAAGATATTTCTGGAAAAATTCCAGGGCGTATCGCGTGTAATCCCAAAGCCGGTCCCGGGAACGCCAATCCTCGCAGTTCAAATCATTGTGGGCGAAGCGGTACCCGAAATACCATTCCACGCCCGCGCCCCCAGCCATCAGGTTGCCCCATAGCGCGTGATGGCGGACCTCCTTGTGTTCCGGATCATCCGCGTCCGGCTTGACTCCGGTATGCGCGGGGCCGATCTCATCCAAAAACACGGCCCAGGGATAGCCGGCCTCTTGAGACCGCTCGATCCAGTGGATGGTCTCCGCGTGTGTTTGCTTCATGTCTCCCATTTGCAGGGAAGGACCGGTGAAACCCGGGAATCCCAACAGGGGAGCATAGGCCTCCTCATATCGGCCTGGATACGTGTGAAGAACGATCGGATGGCCGTAAGGATCTAACGCCTTGATGTATTGAATAAAATCCTTCCGTTGGGCGTCCGTATTGGTGTTTTCTTCACCTAGGTTCCACACCACCCCCAGATGATGGCCGAACCGGGCGATCAATTCCCGGTAATACAACCGGCGTTCCCGGCCTAAATCGCCTCCATCCAGCAATTGATCATTCTCCGTCTCCTGCGTGATGACATGCAGCATCAGCCCCAGCCGGTCCATGTGGGAGAAGACGATTTCCCATTGATCCAGTTTGCTGCAGTCAAACCGGAAGCGTTCATCCAGGCGGATCCAGGGCCAGACATCGTTGCCGTCTCCCTGTACGTTCATGGTGAGGAAATAAACCGAGTTCATGCCTTTGCCGGCCAGGTAGTTCAACGCGCCAATGATGTTCTTACCTTTCCCGCCCCGCCATGTGGGATCTCCGGGCCGCCAGTCGCCGGCATGGGATTCATAACGGTGCAATCCGGCGGGTTTCGCCTCGCCTTCCCGGGCTTCGGCGGTCAGATCTCCGGCCCGCCGTGTCTGGTCGAAATCTTCATAGGCCAAAAAGTTTTCCGGGCTGTCCGCGCCACCTTTAATGAAATATTCGCCATCTTCCGCGAAGCGCAGGTAATGCCCTCCTTCATGCCGCAAGAAACCTTTCGCGCGGAAATCGCGGCCGGATTTGACCGCCGGGAGCACATCGAACGCCCCCCAGGCCCCATTGAATGAAAACGGCTCGCCTTTCACCTCAAGGGGCTGAATCGCAATATCTTTTCCCGTCACGAATTCCGCCGTGTATTGCCATCTCCCTGGCGCTGCGGGCACGAAATGGACACGCCATTGATTGCCGCGGGTGGCGCCGCTTTCCCCCGCTTGCCCATCGGCGGCGAAATAACCGGGAATCCGGTAGATTTTATTACCTTGCGTAAACCGGACGGTCAGCCGGTAATCGAGAAACGGATTGGGATCTTCTTGTTCATCCCCTTCCGGCCCCGTGAAGGTGATGGTAATAGCGTGCCCTTGTATCAATTCCCCGGTGATTTCGACTTTGGAATTGGATGTCCCCTCTACCGCGGGAAAA